>Ga0233433_10003736_pt1 | contig 12080 bp, 12 predicted proteins | sample SI_122_August201_5_FD_179868 | JGI IMG/M metagenome (GOLD analysis project Ga0233433, IMG submission 179868) | Seawater microbial communities from Saanich Inlet, British Columbia, Canada - SI_122_August2016_100_MG | ecosystem: Environmental > Aquatic > Marine > Inlet | place: Canada: British... | reverse complement strand
TTGGGCGTCGTGCTTGGCGAATTTTCCATGCACGAAACTATGCCTTTTTGCCCTCAGCCAGCCCCTTGTTTTTCGGAAGAGGTCGTAAAACACACTATTGTTCAAAATAAAGTGGCGTATCCGGCGATTTCATTTCATCGAAAGGGCTTACCGTCTGGTCGTCGATGATTGTATCGTTCAGACCGACGTACATCAGGACGAACCGCGCCCGAATGCCGGGAATATTTGGTATCCAGACCTCAAAATTCTTGAGGTTGCCGATTGTTGACTGGCCATCCAGGCCGGCATTAACAATAGTCTTCGGTGTGCCGGCTTCCGTGAAACGTTGACGCATGCGGGCTGGCCAGGTTTTTCCGTTATCGATATAAAGTTCGTTTGTCGTACTGCCTCCCATCACAAGCAAATCGATTTTGCCGATATTTGCGTAGGGGCCGCGTAAACCGTGCTGGTCGCGGCTATAGGTGATGATGCCGCCGCCCGGATAAAACTCAGATGTGTCGAAGGTCCGCGTCGTATTTCGCGGAATATTGAGAAACCCGTATTTCGGACCAAATACCCAGTTGCCGAATATCACTTCGGCAACAACGACGACTAACAATATCAACCTGGCATTGATGCCAATGATCCTGGCCATACCAATCCGCTTGCTCGGCTTCAAAACTGATCAGCCGCCGCCGCGCTAACAGATGTCCATCCATTGGTCACGGATCGCGCCAATCCCGGCGCCTCGGTCAAAAAATGGTCAGCGAAAAACCTGGCCGACATTATCTTTGTGCGATGGAATGTGGGGTCGCCGTTACCTTTCGATAGAGACCCGATCGATATTTCAGCGCTTCGTGCCATCATCCACCCGCCGCCAACTAGTCCCAATAAACGCAGATAGGGGACGGCACCGGCGGCAACGGCTGCGACGTCTGATTTCCAAGTTTCGCAAACCCAATTTGTGGCTGTTTCCAATGCAGTGACGGCCTCGGTGAGAGCTTCACACAGAACAGCCAGATCTTCGTCATCATTTGATTTTGCACTATCCAGGAAATCTCGAATGAGGCCGATCAATACTTTTGCCGTTTCGCCGTTCTCGCGGCCAATTTTGCGGCCGATCAGATCGTTGGCCTGGATGCCGTTGGTGCCTTCGTAGATAGCTGTGATCCGGGCATCGCGGTAGAACTGCGCGGCGCCTGTTTCTTCGATAAAACCCATGCCGCCGTGGACTTGGATGCCTGTGCTGGCAACCTCGATGGAGGTATCGCTTCCCCAGGCTTTGACGACTGGTGTGAGGAGATCGACCAAGGATTGAGATGCCTGTCGCGTCTCAATGTCCGGATGTCGGCAAGCGATGTCGAGTTGTCCTGCAACGTAATAGGCCAATGCCCGTGTCGCTTCAGTTTGGGATCTCATGGACATCAGCATGCGTTTGACGTCGGGATGCTCGATGATGGCGACTGGTTCGGCGCTGTCGCCGTCAATCTTTCGGCTCTGTATTCGTTCCCGGGCAAAATCGCGGGCATGTTGATAGGCCCGTTCACCCACGCCGATACCCTGGAGACCGACGGCAAGGCGCTCGTTGTTCATCATCGTGAACATGTACGCCAACCCATGATTTTCCTCGCCGACTAGATATCCGATAGCGCCGCCGTCGTCACCGAAGGACATGACCGCTGTGGGGCTGGCGTTGATGCCCAACTTATGTTCCAGCGAAACACATCTCAGATCGTTACGTTCACTTGGTATTCCGTCTTCGTTGACCATAAATTTTGGCACGACGAACAATGAAATTCCACGTACACCTTCCGGCGCATCAGGCGTGCGGGCCAGGACCATATGGATGATATTGTCGGCCATATCGTGGTCGCCGTGCGTGATGAAAATTTTCGTCCCGCTGATCCGGTAATGATTATCCTCGGGCACTGCCTTGGTGCGAACCCGGCCAAGATCCGAGCCGGCCTGCGGTTCCGTCAGGTTCATGGTTCCCGTCCATTCTCCGCTGACCATTTTCTCCATGTAAACCGCTTTGAGGTCCGCCGATCCGTGAGCGCCCAATAACTCAACGGCGCCTTGGGTCAGCATTGGACAAAGTCCGAAAGCCATGTTGGAGGCATGCCAAACTTCGGAAACGGCCGTCGAAATTAGCCACGGCAAACCTTGGCCGCCAAACTCCACATCAGCGGCAAGACCGTTCCAACCGCCCTCGACATACTGGCGGTAAGCTTCTGGGAAACCTTCTGGGGTCCGGACAACGCCGTTTTCCAAGCTGCAACCTTGCTCGTCACCACTGTGGTTTATAGGCGCGAGAACTTCAGCGCCCAGTTTTCCGGCTTCCTCCAAGATTGCATCAACCAAATCCGGCATCACGTCCTCGCAGCCCGGCAACGCCGTAATCGGCTCAAGGCCGACGACGTCTTGAATAATGAACCGCATTTCATCGAGGGGGGCGTGGTAGTTCGCCATAGCAGGCCTTCCTCTCAAAAGGTTGAGACGCCAGACAAAATAGGACCGCCTTTCGGCCTCTGCAAGCATACCCACAGCTTTGTCTAAAGGCTGCGCAACATACCTAAAATTGCCAATGTGGCGACGCCTACGAAGGTGCTTGGCAGCAGCTTTCTGCCGGCAAGAAAAAACATCAAAAATGCGGCGGCAATGGCAATTAATCGGTCCGCCAGAAGAGTTTCGGCCAGCGGGGTCGTCGGCAACAATATAGCCCGGACCATCAGGCCACCGACCAGGGCCTGGCCAACACAGGCGAACCAATCAAACAACGGAGTTTCAGGCTCCACATGCCCGGAAATGACGACCCCCGTGGCGCGGATCAAAAACGCGGCGGCGAACCCGACCAACAGCAATATCCAGGCTATATCCATCATCATGATGACGCTTTGCGGCGTAGTCCACCGCCAATCAGAAAGCCCAAGGTGCCGGCACCCAATCCGCCGAGCGCCAATCCCCACTCCACCGACCAGGCCATGAGATACGGGAGAGCCGCCGCGCCAAACACCAACGACAGATACCCGCTGAGGCGGCGCACCGACAAGATGATCAGCAAAAGATACAAAGGTGTGAGGATCAACAATGGCGGGCGCAATTCCGCGGGCAAATATTCGACTCCGAAGTATCCCACCGTGGCGCCGACCAGTGCACTGGCAAATACCGTCAAGCTAAAGGCCGTAAAATAACTCCGCCTAGATTTCAGAGGGATTCGGTCGCTATCCATCAAGGAATGCAACCAAGTGGTCGGCGACAACAGTTGGGCAAACAGAAAATCCTGCCAGCCCGGCCGCCGCTCGGTACGAATGAGCGGCAGCGAGGTGACGATCATGGGAATGTTTCTAAGATTGGCGAACAACACCGCAGCGAACATCGCCCAGATGCCGCCGCCGACAACTGCGACCTCCGAAAATGTCATCAGCGCCGGCATTGACCAGATCAATACAACCGACCCCAGCATGACCCAAACGTCCATGTCGCCGGCTTGCGTCATCGCGCCGTATCCGGTCAACGCGAAGAACAGGCCCAGCGCGGGCACACCGGCGGCGGCTTTGAAGCCTGTCCGCCAGGGGCGCGACCACGGGTCATTGGGGGGCGATGTCGTCAACTTGATTGTTCGGCGCGCTCCAGCACGGCATGAAGCAATACCTGGCAGCCGGCGGCGCAGTCTTCCGGGGTGGCGTTCTCAATCTCGTTATGGCTGATGCCCTCCTCGCAAGGCACAAAAATCATACCCACGGGTGCCATATCGGCAATATACACTGCGTCATGGCCGGCCCCGGATATGATGTCCATATGGCTGTATCCCGCGGCTTTGGCCCCTTCGCGAACCGCATCGACACAATTTTCCTCGAACGGTTGCGGTGGGAAATACATAAAATCAACAACTTCGGATTCGACCTTGTCGGTCTCAAGCAAGTTGGCGCAAAAGCTCTTCAATTCTTCGTCCATCTTCATTAGCGTGTCGTCCGAGGGGTGACGAAAATCTACCGTAAGGAACACGCTACCGGGTATGACATTGCGGGAATTCGGGCTGACTTGCATATGGCCCACGGTGGCACAGGCATGAGGGGCGTGGGCATGGCCGATCCGGTTGACCTCTTGAACAACCTTTGCCGCGGCGACCAGGGCATCCTTGCGGCGCGGCATGGGGGTCGGACCGGCGTGGCTTTCCTGGCCGGTTAGCGTGATTTCATACCAGCGTTGGCCTTGGGCAGCCGTGACGACGCCGATGGTTTTTTCTTCGGCTTCCAGGATCGGGCCTTGTTCAATGTGGAGTTCGAAATAGGCGCCGATATCACGGCCGCCGACTGGCGCATCGCCGGCGAAACCGATGCGTTCCAGCTCATCGCTCAACACTGCGCCGTCAACGTCCTCGGTGGCCCGAATTTCGGTGATATCATATTGCCCGGCGAAAACACCCGACCCCATCATTGACGGCGAAAACCGCGATCCTTCCTCGTTGGTCCAGCAAACGACCTCAACCGGGGCATCCGTTTCAACCCCATGGTCACTCATCGTGCGAATTACCTCCAATCCCGCTAAAACACCAAGCACGCCATCGAACCGTCCGCCCGTCGGCTGTGTGTCCAAATGACTGCCGGCCATGACCGGCGGCAACGATGGATCGCGGCCTGGTCGTTGCGCGAAAATGTTGCCAATGCCATCAATCGAGATTGTGCAGCCGGCGTCCTTACACCATTTGATGAAAAGGTCTCGGCCTTGCTTGTCCAGGTCTGTCAGGGCAAGGCGGCAGTTGCCGCCTTTTTCCGTTGCACCGATTTCCGCCATTTCCATCAGTGTCGCCCAAAGGCGCTCGGAATTGATGGGGATGTTAGTCATTTGGCGCCCACCGGCGGCGGCTGATTCCTGGTGAATACCCATGATTTGTCATCCGACAGATCATCGCGGTATTCGTAGCCGCCCCAATCGAAACTTTTAAGGCCTTCGGGCGTCTCTATCCGATTGGTGATCATATGACGGGCCATGGCGCCTCGAGCCTGTTTTGCGAACATGCCGATCACGCGCGATTGACCGTCCTTGATTTCCTTAAATACAGGTGTGATCACGGGGCCGTCCAATTTCTTCGCTTTTACCGACTTGAAATACTCATTCGAGGCACAATTGACGACTGTATTGTCTTTTTGGCCGTCAAGCACCTGATTGAGTGCATCAGTAATCTGACCGTCCCAGAAATCGTAGAGATCGGTCTTGCGCGGCGGCTTGAACCGGGCGCCCATTTCCAGCCGGTAGGGCTGAATCAGATCAAGCGGCCGGAGCACGCCATACAAACCGGAAAGAATGCGCAGATGGTTTTGCGCGAACTTCATGTCCGCTTTCGTCAGGCTGCCGGCTTGCAGGCCGACATAGGTATCGCCGTTGAACACCAGTGCCGCCTGTTTGGCGTTACCCAGGTCGAACGGTGTCGAAAAATCCTGGTAGCGCTGATAATTGAGATCAGCCAAATTGTCGCTAAGCTTCATGGTTTGGGCCAATTGGTTCCGGCTCAGCCGGCGGGCTGATTTTACCAGAATTTCCGATTGGCTCAGCAGGTCGGGCTGCGTGTGGTCGTTGAGCTTCGGCTCAGTCTCGAAATCGAGTTTTTTGGCCGGCGAAATAAGTGCGAGCATGGTGTGTCTCTGAGTCCTTGATTCCTAGTCCCGGTTCCGGTCTCCTTAACTCTAAACATATAGGGCGAACCCGCCTCCGAACAATAGGATCGACCGAGGGATTTTTCATATGATCACCGTCTACGGGCTCAAGAACTGCGATACGTGCCGTAAGGCCTTGAAATGGTTGATTGCAGAAGAATTAAATCATCGGTTTCATGATGTTCGCGCCGATGGTCTGGATGGGCCTGAATTGGACCGCTGGCTGGCCGGTACGGGTTGGGAAACATTGCTGAACCGGCGCGGCACGACGTGGCGCAAACTTCCCGATGCCGAAACGACTGATGTCAACGCGACCAAAGCGCGGGCTTTAATGCTTGAACATCCAGCATTAATTAAGCGCCCGGTATTTGAAGTCCGAAGCGACGTTATCGTCGGCTTCAAGGCAGAACAACAAGCGGCATTGAAAGGCTGAAACCATGACTGAACAAATTGAAATTCCAGCCCGTGGCGGCATGGCCGCCAAACTAAATGCCGGGCAGTCGGTGAAAGTCATCAACACGCACGGCAATCAGGTCGTCGATACCTGGGCATTCAATAGCGGTGATATGGATGAATGCATGTCGATGGAGGCAACGCGCGTGCAGGTGCAAAAGCTGATGCTGGCTGTCGGTGACAGTTATGTCACCAATCATCGCCGATCGATCTTGGGCGTCACTGAAGATACTTCACCCGGCATCCATGATACCCTAATGGCGGCCTGCGACACCCATCGTTATGCCATTTTGGGAGCTGATGATCATGATAACTGCACAGACAATCTTGCGGCAGCGCTCTCCGAATTGGGGCTTCAAAGTTCGAAAACGCCATCGCCGCTGAACCTGTTCATGAATATCCCGTGGACGCCAGAAGGCGCGCTGAGTTATGAGCCGCCTGAAAGCCGGGCAGGGGATTTCATTACGCTTCGTGCCGAGATGGATTGTGTCGTGGTGTTTTCCGCTTGTCCGCAAGACCTCGTGCCGGTGAACGGCGCATTATGTGAGCCCGTTGAGGCGCATTTTGAGGTCGCCTGAAATCGATTAACAATCGCGGGGCCGCTGGCGCTCATCCGTATCTGATCAGTCTGGCAAAACCTTGCCAGGGTTCATAATGTTCTTGGGATCCAGCGCGTTTTTAATCGTCCGCATCATATCAATGGCGACATCTTGTTTATAGGTCGCGAGGTCGTCACGCTTTAGGGTTCCGATGCCGTGCTCGGCGCTGAAACTTCCATCCATATCGGCGACCAAATTATGGACGATTTTCTTGAACCGTCCCCATTCATCCATAAACGCCTGACCGTCCATCTCGGGCGGTTGCGTCAGGTTGTAATGAATATTGCCGTCCCCCATATGGCCGAACGCGCAGGGCCGGGTGCCGGGCAATTCCTTGATGATGCGCTTATTTGCTTCGCGGATAAATTCGGCAACACGTGACACCGGGACGGCGACGTCGTGCTTTATTGATGCGCCTTCTTCGCGTTGCGATTCGGGGATCGATTCGCGGATCTTCCATATTGCTGCCGATTGAGTTTCGGATTGCGCGACCACCGCATCAACGATCACTTCGTCCTCCAGCGCATCGGCAAGCACGGCTTCAAGAGCGTCACGCGCGGTGTCGTCATCGGCCAAATTGGAGACCTCGATCAATCCATAGGCGGGATAGACGCCGGACAATGGATTGCTGACACCTTCCATATGATCAAAGGAAACCTGCGCGGCGAATTGACTGGCGTATTCGAACCCCGACAGCATGTTGCCAAGCGTCGTATTGGCGCGTGTGAACAATGCCAGGATAGCTTCCGGGCTGGCGGCGCCGACAAACGCAGTTTCAGTGCGTCGCGGCCGTGGAAATAACTTTAGGACCGCCGCGGTGATGACGCCCAGCGTGCCTTCACCGCCGATCAACAAATGCTTCATGTCGTAACCGGTGTTGTCTTTGCGCAAACGTGTGAGGTCGTTCCATATGCGCCCATCGGGTAACACCGCCTCGATACCAAGCACCAGGTCGCGCGTATTACCGTAGCGCAAAACCTGAACACCGCCGGCATTTGTTGAAAGGTTGCCACCGATACGGCAACTGCCTTCGGCGCCGAGGCTAAGCGGAAACAGCCGGTCGACGCTTTCCGCCGCCGTTTGCAGATCCGCTAAGATACATCCGGCTTCGACTGTCATGGTGTTGTCCACCGGATCGATATCACGGACCATGTTCATCCGGTGCGTGGCCAACACGATTCCGCCATTCGGCAAACCGCCGCCGACCAAGCCAGTGTTGCCGCCCATGGCGACAATGGGTATTTCGCCATCGGCACATATGCGGACAACGGCGGCAGTCTCTTTGGTCGAGGCCGGGCTGACGACGAGATCGCATTTGCCACGCCAAAGCCCGCGCGTCTCCGTGACATAGGGTTCGACTTCATCGGCCGCATCGACCCAACCCTTGGGACCAACGGCTTCTCGGATCGCATTCAGTGCTTCGGTGTTATTTGTCATATGACGGTTATAAGAAGCCGATCACCGGAAAGGCAACCCAACCTTTGAAAACAAGCCATCAAAAAGAACCGGCGCGGCGCATAATTCGAAGCGCCTCGGCGATACACCGGCAATCAGCGATGGCATCATGGGCATGTCCTGGCGGAGAGAACCCCATGGTTTCCGGCAGGCGGCTGCTTACCAAATCCCTGGGGTGGACATTCAAAAAGTCGTCCAGATTTGAGTGGATATCAGCAAACTTATCGGGCGCGAAAGGGAAGGGGATGCCGATTTTTTGGCAGTTCTCATCCAAAATATTTCCATCTACGCCGTTGGAATAGATGGTTGGCATACCCGGCTTCAAAAAGGTCTGCATCGTGGCGAGCGCTTCGGGCATGGGGAGGCCTTGTTCATCGACTTGGCTTTGTGTGATCCCAGTAAGATTGATGAAATACTCACTGAGTTCCGGGTTGAGGACGGGCCGGATCAGTATCTGTATGTCTTCCGTCTCCTCCATGTCCGCCGTGTCGGTCAGCTTGATTATGCCGATTTGGATAACTTCGCGAAATTCTCCAGGGCCTTGCCCATCGCGTCGCCAGGACCCTTCCCATACGGTCCATTCCATATCCAGGATGGCGATCTCGGATGAACGACTCACGGCGTTCCATCCGTCGCCGCGGCGCGGCGCAGGCGGTCATTGATGGCGCGGCCAAGGTCGGTGTCGGGAATTGGCGAGACGGCAATTTTTGTATGCCCTTGCGCATCCAGGGTGCGCAACATGGCAAACAGGTTGGCCGCGGCCTCTTCCGTGTCACCAGTCGGGCTTAGGTTGAGGGCAGCGTTTGGTGCATCTGGCCCAAACCCCAGCAGGCATTCATTGTTGCCCGCAGTCTTGGCGTCCAGGCGTAACGGTGTCGCCGGTGCGTAGTGACGGCTGAGCATACCGGGCGATTTCGGCGCATGATCATCGCTTGTGGCGAGGGCGATTGGGCCGAGCGCGTCTTCCAGGTCTTCCAAGCTAACCCCGCCCGGGCGCAAAAGCGTCGGCGTCGCGGTGGAAAGATCTACAACAGTGGATTCGAGGCCCAGCGCACAGGCGCCCCCGTCGACAATCAATGCCGGTCCGCCATCATCGCCGCCGGGTAGTGATTGGGCGACATGCACCGCAGTGGTCGGGCTGACCTGACCCGAACGGTTGGCACTGGGTGCCGCGACCGGGCAGCGGCAGGCCGTGAGGATGGCGCGCGCGACAGGGTGTGAGGGCACACGGATGGCTGCTGTTTCCAGTCCGGCGCTGACCAGATGTGACAACGGGCTATCCGATAATTGTGGCGCCACGATGGATAGCGCGCCCGGCCAAAAACGTTCGGCCAGAATCTCGGCTCGGTGATCAAATGAAACGAATGCAGCGGCGGAAGCGGTATCTGGCACATGGACAATCAGTGGGTTGAAGCTGGGCCGGTCCTTGGCGGCGAAGATGGCGGCCACGGCTTTGTCATTGGTGGCGTCGGCACCGAGGCCATAAACCGTCTCGGTGGGAAAGGCGACAAGCCTGCCATCGGCCAGCAAGCTGGCCGCGGATTTTACACCCCCGTCGTCGGCGGAGGTAATTTGATGAGGGGTAGGGGGCACCGCCCTGCCGCCGTTCAGGCGCCCAACACGCCGGGACCGGCGGCGACGAAGTGCGGGTTTTCGAACCCCGCTTTGCCGTAACCCAATTCCGAACCGTCGAGGCGTTGAATGGTGCCACCGGCAAACCGTAACACGGCGTGCCCGGCGGCGGTGTCCCATTCCATGGTCCGTCCCATACGCGGATAAATGTCGGCAGCAGCCTCGGCGAGGCGGCAAAATTTCAACGAGCTGCCGGCGCTGACTTCATTGGCGATTTGGAATTTCTGCAGGTAGGCATCAACTTCCGGTGTGCGGTGCGAGCGGCTAACCAGGGCCGAAAGGCCGCCGGCGGGTGCTTGGCGGCATTTGATTTCCTGGCGCGGCTCATCGCCAGTCATGCGGAAGGCGCCCATATTGAATCCAAAGTAGGTAACGTTTTGGGCCGGCAGATGAACGACACCCAATATGGGCCGGGTGTTTTCGATTAGTGCCACGTTGACAGTGAACTCGCCATTGCGGCTGATAAATTCCTTGGTGCCGTCGAGCGGATCAACCAGCCAGAACACCTGATCGCGAACGACCGGTGCGTTGCCGGCGGAAAAGGCTTCTTCGCTGATGATGGGGAATTCGCCGGTGATGCCTTCTCGGATCGAGCGTAAGATCACGTCTTCGGCCAACTGGTCGGCCTCGGTGACCGGTGAACTGTCGGCTTTTTCTTCGACGGCGAAATCGGTTTGATAGACCTTCATGATTTCCGTGCCGGCCCGGCGGCTGATGTCGACGACCTGCTTGGCTAAACCCAATCCGATATTAATCACGGCCCAATTCCTTCCGTTCCGTGTGACGAGACGCTGATGTTCATGGGTCGCGCAAGACCGCCGGGAAGTCAACGCGGATGTCGCTGAAATTCCGTCAATTTCGTGTTAGGTCAGATTTTACGAATAGCTCTGGCTCAGCTTTCCAAATCATCAATGGAAACACTTTCTGTCACGAACCGCTGGGCACGGAAAGTGTCGGACCAATGATCGGGTGCCAGGCCGGCCTTCTGCTTGAGCCGGCTGACGAAGACAGCGGGATCGCTCAGTTGTTCCCAAACAGAGGGCAGGAACAAGGCGCGCCGGTTGCCGTCCGAAATGACCAAACCATCGCGCCCGGCCCGCAATTGGCGCATGAAATCAGCCTCATCTTTGAAAGCCATCGGCGTTTGCGGGCTGAGCACGGAAATCGACAAATGCATTTCATCGTGCTCCGATGCCGCCAAGGGCGGGAACCTGGGGTCCTTGAACGCGGCGCGGTAGGCATTGGCCGCCACGTCCATGACCAGCGGCCGGTGGGCTTCCGGTGATCCAATGCAGCCGCGCAGCTTGCCGCCCCGGGTCAAGGTGATGAAACAGGCACCTGGTGCGTGTAACGCCGGTGGATGATCTTCAACGGTGACCGGCACAGGGCTGCCGTGCTCAAGGCCGTGATCGATGGAGGCGGCAGCCAGTAGGACCAATGTGAACGCGTGCTCATCCAGCAAGGCTTTGGTCGCCGCGCCGAAATCGTCCTCGCCATCAACGCCACGCTTAGCGGAATTGCCGCCGCTGGCGTCATCTGATCCGTCATTAGAGGCAGACGCCTTATTTCGAACCTTCTTGCCCCAAACCACCTTGGCGGCCTTCGGTTCCTCTTCAGTCGGTTCAAAAAACAACCATGATCCATAGCCGACGACGCGGTCTTTTGGCCCGGCCGTATCGCCGGAATTTCGGATATCGACGGTTTCGACGGTCATTTCGCGTTCGCGTGCCGCCACCAAAAGCCCGCCCACGGGGAACCGTCCGCACGCCCCTTGACGCGCAATGCGTCCGGGCGCCAAGGCCTCGATTGCCTGGCGGGTTTTGTCGTCGAATTTCTGTGCGTCGTCGTATCCCAGGTAGTGGCTCAGATCGGAAGAGACGACGATCAAGGTTTCGTCGCCGCCCCACAGGGCATCGAGAACCTCGGCGACGCTTTCCGCCGTCGCCTCGCCAACAACCAACGGCACCAAGGTGAAATCATCCAGCGCGCGTTGCAGGAAGGGCAAGTGAACTTCCAAGCTGTGCTCGGCCTGATGGGTCGGGTCAAATACATCGACCTGCGGAAACGAGATCGCTTTCGCCGATAGCTCCTTGTCCGTGGGAATGTCGCCCAAGGGCGTCGCAAAGGCATCGGCGCTGCTCAACGCCAACCCTTTGACCGCAACTCGGTGGCACGGCCCCAGCAACACAACTTTCTTGATCGTGTCTCGGGCGGCCTCCAGGCGCGCATAGGCCGTTGCGGCCACCGGCCCGGAATACACAAAGCCCGCGTGTGGTGCGATCATCGCTTTCGGCACACGGCCATCACC
>Ga0233433_10003730_pt1 | contig 12087 bp, 5 predicted proteins | sample SI_122_August201_5_FD_179868 | JGI IMG/M metagenome (GOLD analysis project Ga0233433, IMG submission 179868) | Seawater microbial communities from Saanich Inlet, British Columbia, Canada - SI_122_August2016_100_MG | ecosystem: Environmental > Aquatic > Marine > Inlet | place: Canada: British... | reverse complement strand
AATGGCTTCCTTGTTTCCACGAAGTCCACCCAACTGTTTATTGATTGCATCAGCGATCCCCGTTTTAACAATCAGTTCAAGCAGACTAAGATCGCCAAAGGGTGATATAGTCCTGGGTCGATCAGCCTCGATAAACATATCGATAAGCATTCTCATGTCGGCTTCATAAGATTTGAGATCCAGCGTCTCCCCACTCGCCTTGCGAATCGTGTCTCGGAGCTTGAGGTACCAGTCGATCTGCTTCTTCATGATCTCGATCTCGGGGGATGAGTATCCTGCCATTTCAAGTTCATCAGCAATATTTGCGAAGGACCGGACCAAACTTACCGTCCCTAAGTAAAGTGCAGTCCGTTGGGGCTCTTTTTCCTCCAAATCGCTAGCAATTTCCGTGTTACCACAAAAGTACTGTATGTACTCCAACTCACCTTTCGGCGGTTCAACATGCTCGCATAGCATGGCCAAGGTCTCAAGGGCGTTGTCCAGACGCTCTTTGCCCAGCTCCAGTCGATCCTTTAGTAGGATCTGAGGATCCGCACCATCAGCGGTAGTGTCCAATTCTGAGGCGTAAACGGCAATTGCATTCTCAACCTTGCTGAAGAGATCCTTATAATCTACGATATAGCCAAATTCCTTATCATCACCATCCAAGCGATTCACGCGACAGATAGCCTGGAATAGACCATGATCCTGCATAGACTTATCGATATAGAGGTAGGTACAGGGCGGCGCATCAAAACCTGTGAGCAGCTTGTCCACCACAACGAGGAGTTTCATATTCACCGGTTCCTTGGTGAATAGAGCTTTGGCTCGATCCTCATAAACTTCCGTCTTCGTCATCCCACCTTTAGGAACAATATCCTTGAGCAGTTCCTCATAAGTATTGTAGATGAATTGTTTGTCTGACTCTGTATTAGCTCCAGTCTCTTCCAGCGAAACATCCCCTGCATACGGATTATAGGATGAGACCACTGCACACCTGTTCTTGAAAGGTGTGTGCTGGAAAAGGGAGTAATACTTCGTCGCCTCGTAGATACTTGAAGCAACCAGCAAAGCATTCCCACGTTCACCTGACAGTCGGGGTTTTACGCTGAAATCCATGACCAGATCATTGACAATACGCTCCATTCTGGACTTGGAGCTGAGCACCTTTTGCATGGTTCCCCAGTGGTTCTTCAATTCCTCCTTCTGCCAGTCATTCAACCCTTTGGTCTTGGCGTCAAACCAGGCATCCACCTGATCCTCTGATCCTAAGTGCTGATCGATGTCCCGGGCTTCATATACCAAATCCAGAATCACCCCATCCTCGACACCTTCACTGAACTTGTAGGTGTGGATATACCCGCCGAAGACCTCCAGACTGGTTGCTTTGTCCTTCTTAAGAAGTGGTGTACCAGTGAATCCCATGAATACCGCATTAGGCATGATAGCTTTCATCACTCGATGCAGCCGACCGCTTTGGGTACGATGACACTCATCTACAAAGACGAAGATCTCACCGATCGTCTGGCTGGGCTGTGCCTCCAGATCCTTGATGAAAGCTGTAAAGTTATCTACATCCTGGCGACCAAACTTGTGAATGAGGGAACAGAGTAGACGTGGTGTCGCTTCCCTTAATTGCGATAGCAGATCCCGACCACTACTGGATCGTTTGATCTTCTCACCGGCATCTTTGAACACTCTTTCGATCTGTTTGTCAAGCTCGTCCCGATCTGTGATAATGACGACTCGGGCTTGCGGGTTATTCTCCAGGATCCATTTGGCCAACATGACCATGACAATACTCTTGCCACTGCCCTGGGTATGCCAGATGATCCCGCCCTTGCGCTGCTTCACATGTTCCTGGGCAGCTTTCACTCCAAAGTATTGGTGGGCACGAGGTAGTTTCTTAATACCACCATCAAAGAGTATAAAATCATACATTAGTTCGAGGAGACGTTGCTTGTTGCACAGTCGTTTCAGGTACTTATCTAGCTTGTATCCTTCATCGATATTCTCATCCTCTTTCCAGGACAGGAAGTATTTCGCAGGGGTACCAATGGTGCCATACCTCAGGCCCTCAGTATCATTCCCTGCAAAGATGAACTGGATGGTAGAAAAGAACCATTCATTGAACTCTGGTTTCTGGTTGGACAGGCTTTGACGAATCCCATCACCGATGCTAACACGACTGTTCTTTAATTCGATCAAGCCAATGGCGATACCATTCACATAGAGAATTAGATCAGGGCGGCGTTCATGATTCCCCTTGAGTGTGACTTCTTCAGCAATGGCGAAATGATTCTTTTCAGGTTCAGCCCAATTGAGGATGTGGATGGTATCAGTAACTTCACCAACGTCGGTCTTTACCTGGACCCCATAGCGTAGCAGGCTATATACTGCCTCGTTGTTGGAGTATAGACCTCGATTGGCATTATCTGCTTCGGTTCTTAGCCTGTAGTGGACTGCATTTACCTGTGCATCTGTGTATCCCTGGGATCTTAGATAGTCGGCAAGATAGGATTCTTCAATGTTGCTGTTGCCGGACCGGTCTGACCAATCTCCCAGATAGTCATATTTAAGATCGTTCTGGAATAGAGCAATGACTCTATTCTGCGTTTTTCGTTCAGTTTTGCCGATCTCATCTACCATCTGGAATCCCCGGTTTTATTCAGTATCATCTCTACAAGTCTTCGATATAAAACCACTCTTCCTCCTGTAAGGAGCGAAGATATGAGCCGATATTATCCAACTGAGTGTGGTCTGCGGCCCATTGAACATGTTCTTTGAAGCGTGATTGCTTTTCTGCTAGTGTTGTATTATCCCAGGCTGCCAAGATTAATGGAAGTGGTGGTTCCCAACCTCCGGAAGGTTTCTGTTGCTTATCCTTAAGCAGCTGCCACAGCTGATTCCAATCTCGAGGGATCACTCTATCATTCGCGGTGCAATATTCCCAAAGAGATTTAAAGGTTTCGATAGGTGCCATCATACCAAGCGGATCCTCCCAGTGAGCAGTTCTTGCATCATCCCCTTTTTCAATTGTATGGCTTTCGAGAGTTTATCTTTGAGTGTTTTGATTTCTTTGTCAATGTCAGAGAGGATCCGTGCAATTGCGACAGCTTCCAACGGTGTTGCTGGAATATCAACCATATACTCTGTTAGATTCTCTTTTTTGATATATGGAATAGAGCTGCCAATTGTACCAATTCCCAATGACGCTATTAAATGCGCATTTAGATGATGCCATAAGAATTGCACATTTTGAGTAAATTCATGAAGCACATACGTTCGCTGATATGCCTCAAATCTACCTGAGTAATAATGGAGATTCCCAACATCGCCATTACCAGCTATAAGAATAGCCTGAGTGTCAAACGTATAAGTATCACTGTACGTGTGTGATCTGGAACATGTAAAGAATGGAAACCGACCATTTGGGTTACCTTCATTAACATCCTTTTTACCGGTCACAATTTGACAGATCTTACCTAGGGATTGTTTGGACCAGCTTCCACTAAACCCTGGTAGCCGTCGTTTCCCTGTAAGCAGTTCCCGCATGGCACCCTGTTTGATGAGGAGTTTCTTGGCAATGAGCTTTTCCAGGGATTCGATATAGGCATCAGCATCACTCAAAGCCTTGGCGATGGCTTCTTGCTCGGCTTTGGTGGGTGGAATTGGGAATTGAATTGATCGAATTTGGCCAAAGTTTAGCCCTTCCCGATTACCGCCGGCTTGAAAACTATCAACTTGACTTTGTCCCATGTGCGAGAGCAATAAATAGTTAATATATTCTGAGGCAATTGCATCCTTTACTACTCGAATTATACATACATGCTGATTAACATTTCCACCAACAAGCATATGATTTACGACAGCACTTCTGCCAATTGATGCACCTGTAATATTAAGTAACACATCGCCTTCCAATAGTTCTGTTGATTGAAAAGTTGCATGGGTTTCGTCTTCAATAAATACCATATCTTGGAGACGCAAATTACCCCAGCCAACATTCTGACTCCTTACAAATGGTCGACCATTGGCTTTATAATTGGATTTACCACCACGAGGTGTGATGCCACTGCCTACTTTCTGGGTAACATCACCGACATTCTTGACTTCCCAGTCTATCGGAATTGTTCCAACTTCTGTTTGCTTGAAACTAGCTTTCACCGTCATCTGAATCCCATCTTTTCCAAATGCTGACTCACTTTAGCTTCCAGATCCGCAACCTTTTCAGTTAACAGCGGCATGGGTGATTCATAGCGCTCAGCCAATTCTTTCACTCTCTGGGTCAATCCCTGACTAATCCTATCCGTCTCACCATGAATGGCCGTTTCCAGAACAGCCAACCACTTGTCTTCCACTACCAAGGTCTTGATTTCAGATACCGTGAGCTCAGGATACTTATTGTATGCATTCAGGTCCAATGCCGCTTCAGCCAACTTGAGTTTCTTCCTCAAATCGGCAATTTCAGTTGAAAGATTCAACCATTGTCGCAGGATACCGACCTCTTCCGCCGAATCCGCATCGCCCTTGATCTCCTTCAAGCGAGACGTTACCGCGGCCTTGTTCACTTTGTCAAACTCAGCGAAGATGCCTTCATCTCCACCCTGTTCTTCTTCCAATTCCATGAGTTCAGCCGAGAGACCCTCTATGCGGCTCGTCAGATTCTCAATGGCTGCTTGTTCATCCGCGAAGTAGCGGGCAACGATATAGGCTTTGGGGATCAGATCACAGATCCAGCCCTTGTCCTTTTCCTTGCCCTTCTTGTCAACATCGATGACCCGTGAAGTCTCAGCCTTCCAACCATCCAGGGCAATGATATAGAAATCATCCTGCATGGTCTCTGCCCAGTAATCCATGAGATGCTGGTAAATACCATAGGCATCCACCAGGGCAATCCCCTGATAGTGAGACAGTAGATCCTCGGCCAGGACTTTGATGATCTCTTTGGGGAAACATCCTTGATCATAAGACTTGAGTACTTCTAAATGTTTCTGTCTCCACTTTCCGAAATGACTATTCATGCCCTCTATGAAGCTACTAAACTCGGGATGATCATAAATGCTGTTCCTGAGCTGTAGCTTGTTCACTTTCAGATCCAGATATCCAGGTCGGTTATCTTTGAACAAATCAGATTTCAAGTTGGGACAAAGCTCCCAATACTGGGATAAAGAATCAATATCCGAGACCGGAATCCCGCCCTGCAAATGTCCGCCAATATCCTGAATATCCTCAGGAGTCTGATTGTCGATGTAGCGGGGCAGGTTCAGATTGAACTCATTCTTCTCGATTTCCTCAGCACTCACCATGCGGGCATATTTGGGATCTTCCTCCTGACGGTTGAAAACATCCACGATCTTATGGATATCCTGGGCACGAAGACGGTTCTTGGGACCATCCTTCATGAAACCCTTGCTGGCATCTACCATGAAGATCCCTTTTCGAGCATGGGCGTCTTCCTTGTCAATGACAACGATACAGGCAGGAATACCAGTCCCATAGAACAGGTTGGCAGGTAAACCAATGATGCCCTTGATATATCCACGGCGAATCAGGTTGCGACGGATCTCCGCTTCGGCATTTCCCCGGAAGAGGACACCGTGTGGTAAGATGCAAGCTCCCTTGCCCTTGCTTTTCAACGATCTTACGATATGCAGTAGATAGGCATAGTCCCCCTGCTTACCTGGTGGGACTCCGAAATTGGCAAATCGTTCGTATCTATCATTTAGGGGGTCTAATCCAGTACTCCAGCGCTTATCGGAGAAAGGTGGATTAGCCACGACAAAGTCGAAGGTCTTGAGTGAATCTCCGTCATGATACTTTGGATCAGTGATAGTATTGCCCTGTCGGATCAGTGCGGTTGGATTGTTATGCAGGATCATATTCATGCGGGCTAGACCACTGGTCGCGGCATCTTTCTCCTGACCGTAGAGTGTGACAGACGTACTAGCCTCGTCGCCAACCTTTAATAACAGAGATCCTGATCCACAAGTGGGATCATAAACTGTTGTGGATGCACTGGTCGCAGCTTTATGGATGCCAATTATCTGTGCCATGATACGACTAACCTCAGCCGGTGTATAGAATTGTCCCTTGCTCTTGCCGCTTTCGGTTGCAAAGTGGCGCATGAGGTATTCGTAGGCATCGCCCAGGATGTCATCACCATCGGCTCGGTTCTTGGAGAAGTCCAGTGCCTTGTTCTCGAAGATCCCAATGAGGTTGCTAAGACGTTCCACCATCTCTTTACCAGAACCCAGCTTGGTGGCATCGTTGAAATCAGGTAGATCGGAGAGCTTGTTAGCTATGGCTAGTGGACCGACAATCTTCTTATTGATCTGATCCCCAATGTCGATGGTGCCTTTGAGTGCCACCATGTCCTTGAAGCTAGAGCCATCAGGTATGGTTATTGGGGAAAACGGAGATCCGGAGTACTTGTCACTGATGTATTTAATAAAGAGTAGGACCAGGACATAATCTTTGTACTGGCTGGCATCCATCCCGCCGCGGAGTTCGTCGCAGGATTGCCAAAGTGAGCTATAGAGTTCGGATTTCTTAAGAGCCATGGGCGTATTTCACCTTCATTATGAGAGCTAAATCGATCCCCCCAGATCTGATCAGTAATTCAGTGAATTTAGGAGTGATTGGAATACATACAAGGTGAAGAAAAGACCCCGCCGGCTCGCAACTCAACATTCCTTTTACATACAATCAACCAGGTCCCCCCGTGCAAAACTAATATTTCAATTTCCATATAGACTTTTCCCCTACCTAAACATGGCAATAAGGTCTTACAGGATTTCCGTCCAAATATATAAAACAGCCCCGATATTGACTAAAATGCATCACCAAATGCACATGCTCTTTCTGGAAATGCTGTAATTTACTATGGGACAGAGTGTTACGGTATAACGCCAAGGGATTAAGTATCCCTTGTCGTTCAATTGAGGAAAAGGAAAGCCCCAAACAAATGTCCAGGGCTTTCATAATCGTGGTATTTATTGTCTGATTATTTGAGGTACAACATCTTGATCGTTTTCGTGTACTCCCCCGCTTCAATTCGCGTAAAATACAAACCAGTGCTGACAGGGCGATTTTCACTATCCATGCCTGACCAGATTATGTCATGGTATCCAGCAACCTCTTGTGCTTTGTTTACCAACTGCACCACCTGGCGACCTGTAATATCATAGATTGTGATTCTCACGTCAGATAGTTCTGGCAATCCATAAGTAATTGTGGTTGATGGGTTGAATGGGTTGGGATAGTTTTGCTCCAGGTGGAAAACTGCAGGTAGCTGTTGCTCTTCCGCAAGATTCACAACTGCCGCAGTATCTGCCTGCAGCAGGAAGCTGAACGCATAGGTGCCGCACTCTCCCTGAACAATGGGGTTCCAGGCTTCAAAGGGAACAGAGACACGCCGGGTGCCCCGGGTGTCGAACTCGTCAAGAAAGCTGGCATCACTCAGGGCTTCATTGATATCACCCACAGCATGGCCTTCCATCGAGGCATCCAAAAAGTCTTGAACACTCCGGAGCTCTACATTTTCGACAAAAAGCAGGGTGTCATCGCCATCCTGTATCACCGCTGTCCCACCGGTATAAAGACGATAATCACCCCAAATGCTGTCCAGACAGGCAAAGGAATCCACCTCCATGGCAAAGTTGCCCATTCGGAGAGAAATTTCATCGACCTCATCCAGGGCTGGCGTGTTCTCCGCAAGGGCCCAGCCCAGGGTCTGTTCCCCGCAGGCCTCATAGACCAGCTCAACGTAGGGACGGTTTCCAGGTACAACGGGACAGTCCTGGGGACCGCTGGCGTTGGTCAATACCACCTGCCCCTGGAACAGGAGACTGTTTTCCAGCAGCTCGTGTCGTATCACCGTAAAAACACGGGGGGCATCCGATGCCATGGTATAGGTCTCTCCATCCGTAGCTGAAACCTGCCAGCTTATCTCGGTTTCCATGATCTCTGATAATTCCATGTAGAACAAGAGGGAGTCTACATCAAAATCAAACTCAGGTTCTTCCAGCATCTCCTGATGGAAGCCGAAAGCCTCGTTTGACCATTCCAGCACATAGAAAACGGGTTGACCCTCCGGATCTTCAGCGGCTTCCCAACTGAGATCGATATTGTCCTCCATTTCAGCATAAATGTGAAAGATCGCATCGTTCTCAGGTTCCAGCAGATCAAAGGGTGTAGGAGGCTCATTTTCAACCGGCTCCAGATTGGGTTCCAGGAGAAAACTGAAATCATAATAGCCACAGTCCGCCTGAACGATGGGATTCCAGGCTGCAAAAGGCACACGCAGCACACCATGATCAAAGGGGTCCAACTCGGCGATCACATCAGGGTCGCTCAATTCGTGAACGATATCGCCGCTTGCCTCTCCTTCCATGCTGGCGCTGAGGAAGTTCTGGATGCTGCGCAGGTCCACATTCTCCAGATATAGCAGGGTGTCTTCACCATCCTCGATGACAGCGGTTCCCCCCACATAAAGCCTGTAATCACCCCAGATACTGTCCAGACAGGCAAAGGAGTCCACCTCCATGACAAAGCCGCCCATACGCAAGGTCACGTCGGCGTAGTCGTTCACGCTTGACATGTTCCCTGCCACCATCTGGCCCAGGGTCTGCTCGCCACAGGCTTCATAGACCAGCTCGATATAGGGGCGGTTCCCAGGTACAACGGGACAGTCCTGGGGACCGCTGGCATTGGTCATCACCACCTGTCCCTCCAGGAGCATGGTCCCTGGATGGGCCACATTGAAGTGGACACTGGACGTATCTGCCTGCAGACCATCGCTGACACCGAAACGGAGGCTGTCGCGGCCCACAAAATCCTCATCACTGGTATAGGTGAAATTGGGCAGAAGACCACTCAGTGAGCCATGGATGGGATCACTCACCATATAGATATTCAGGGGATCCCCGTCTGCGTCCCAACCTGAGAGTGTAAATTCAACAGGTTCACCGGGAGCTGCGAAATGAAATTGCTGAACGGCCACAGGAGGCGTGTTCTGAGGATCGACAGCTACGTTCATGACGATTGCCAGCCCCCGGTGTGGATTCTGGAGGGCGTTTGTATGAAACCAGACCGTGTCTGTGTAGCTTCCTGACGCCATGTCCAGGCCATCCACGGTGATACTCACCGAAGAGGAATTCCCTGGATCCAAGGTAAGGGAATCCGGTTCAATGATGATCCAGTCTGCCGCGCTTGTGGCCCGCAGGGTACCCGTGTGCCCCCCACTGTTGGACACATCAATGGTCTGTGTACCAATTGGACTGATGCCTTCGGGATAGGTGAAGGTCAGGGTTTCGTCCGAAAAGCTGAAGATTGGCGCCGCCTCTTCATCATATCCAGATAAACTGCTGCTGAAGACGCCTGTGGACCCCTGGGAATCAGTGAGGGTGGCGGTGAGACCGGATTCTGGAGACCAGCTCCCGCCGGTGAACATCAGGCTGGTATCGTTTGAATATGGATCTTCAGCGGCTGTGTATTGGGTGCTTCCCAGAAAGGTTTCACCTTCACCGTCAGGGGATGCACTCATGAAAAGTTCCATGGTATAACTTTCTCCGGGTACACCGGTGGCCCGGCCCAGGACCTGCAGGGTATCCCCACCAGAGTTGGTGCTGAAAGCGACCAGGTTGGCCCGTGGGACGAACAGATGGGTCAGATTGCCGATCCCATCGCCGCCATTTGCGAAAATGCTGTTGCTTGAGATAGTGTTGCCGGTTCCCGTGCAGACCAGCAGGTCGACCCCAACACCGCCATTGTTGGCAATGATATTGCCGGCCAGGACACCATTGTCGTCGCTTCCGCCGATAAGGTTCCCGCTGCTGGGACCTGAGATCCAGATGCCCGAGTTCAGATTCCCCAGATCCTCACCTCCTGATCCGATCCCGATGTGATTCCCCTGTAACACGGATCCGTGGGTGTCCATAAGCAGGATACCCGCCTCTCCCAGATTTCCTCCGATCACATTGGAGGTGATGGAAACCTGGCCAGGGTTGTCGTGGAGTTTGATGCCGCTGTTCTGATTACTCAACACCCCGCTGCCGTTTGCCGCCACACCGATCAGGTTTTGACTGATGCTCACGTCCCCGGTGGCAGATCCTGAGACCTCAACTCCGTGACCATTACCCCCGCTGATGAGATTGCCAATGAGGCGGGTGCCGGTTGCTCCGGAATGAATACTAACCAGAGTTCCCGTGGTCCCTGCCGTGACACTTCCTGTAGCGTCAGTGCCGATATAATTGTTCTCGATACGGGCATCTGATCCATTGGCCACATCGATCCAGCCGATGACATTTCTATCAGTATTGCCGGGAGCGCCAATGGTATGCCCTGACGTTGAATCGATGGTAATATTCCCCAGTTCTGTGGCCATGACGGTCATGTTGTCCCCGTTCAAGGCCAGGCTGTTGATCTTAAGGCCACGTACCCCGGAACCATCACCCTCCAACACGATCTGGGCTTCTATCTCTGCATGGTATTGTCGATTCACACCCTGGGAGAAAGCATTGCTGTTCTCCACATAATCATCTGCCTGACTGCCATCCAGCATGATGGGGAATGTGGGTCCCAGATAGGCATCTTCGGTGGAGATCAGATGGTTGGTGTTGGTGAACTGAAATTTCACATGGAGGAGGGAATCCTGATAGTACGGGGGGCGATAGCGGGACTCCATGAGGACAGCCCGGAGACTGGCATGGCCAAGGGATGTTTCTGCGATCCCATCGCCGGGATAAATATCTTCAGAGTCGCCTGCCCGGGTCACCGTAAGACCGTCGACCATGCGTTTGGAGAATTGGATGGGCACCCGGACAAGTTCCCGGGCATGTGGGTAGTTGCTCTCACCAACGGCACCAAGATTATGGAAGCGCACATAATACAGGTAGGCTGTATCATCGCAATACTCAAAGTTCCGTGAGGCATCATCATGGTCGATCAGGGCTGCATAGTAGATGTGATCCACCCAGACCGAAGCATTGGGGTCACCCTGCCCCACACTCTCTCCGGGGAACGCTTTTACCAGAATGCGTTGGGACCAGTGGATCAGATCATCACTGAGTGAATAGTAGATGCCCCACTCATCTCCCTTGGCCGTGGTCCCGATAAGCATGAATTTGTTGAAGAAGGTGTTGTAGGTGAGGCTGCCGTGCATATAGGCGATATTGCCTTCCCATGGCGTATTCTTGCCCAGGGGTACCATGGTCGAATAATCGGGATTGTCCAGATACGGGTTTCCCAGCACCACACTGAAATCGGTTCCGTCCCAACCTCTCCAGGCAGCCGGATCAGACAGATCATGGGACCGGAAGAGATAGGGGTAACGTTCCAGAGCGCCAGCGTAACCACTGGCCTCGGCAATGAAATAGTAGTAACCATCGTGTTTGATGATATTGGTAGGCTCGATCACTCCGAGCCGACTTCCTGCAGCCGCCGTATCTACCGCCACCACCACATGCTCCGGTGCATTTGGATGATTGAAGGTCCTCCCACTATCCGTTGACACGGCATAGGTCAGGCTGGTGTACAGACAATCAGCGATGTCACAATCCCCTGAAACATTGCCATGATATTCGTTATGGACGATCCCGTGGACTGTCACGCCGTCTTCGGTGTAAAGCGAAGAGAGCCACTCCTGATCATTGTGCAGGGAAGGATCGCTAACAGCATGATCTGAAGTGTGGATCGGCCCGGAGCAGTCCAGGGAAAGGCTGTTGAAGTCAGTTCCTGAAAGACGGTAGGTGGAATAATGCCCGATGGTGAGATGGATCTCATCTTCTGCATCCCGATAGACCCGCGGGGGTGTATCCGGGGTGTTATCCCAATTACAGCTGTCAGCTGCCCATTGGAAAACCACCTCCTCAGGTCCCAATTGGGTGACAGGCCCAGGGTACTCCCAGGCTGCCTTCACGGCAACCGAGGTGAACAAGATTAAACAAGTCATCAAATATTTCATGATCGATACGCCTCCTGTGTAAGTCGTCAAAGTAATTCGGACAAGATCGCTTAAAAAATAAGAGACACTTTCCGGGCATCCAACATATTATGCAAACACCTCTTGGTGCTGCGATTTCATGTTTTTTTGTTTCCTCATCTGAA
>Ga0233433_10003722_pt1 | contig 12098 bp, 8 predicted proteins | sample SI_122_August201_5_FD_179868 | JGI IMG/M metagenome (GOLD analysis project Ga0233433, IMG submission 179868) | Seawater microbial communities from Saanich Inlet, British Columbia, Canada - SI_122_August2016_100_MG | ecosystem: Environmental > Aquatic > Marine > Inlet | place: Canada: British... | reverse complement strand
AAAAAAATAAAAAAAATAAAAAAAAAAAATATATAAAAATATATAAAAAATATATAAAAAATAAAAATAAAAAATATATAAAAAATAAAAATAAAAAATATATAAAAAATTAAAAATTAATATAGAAAATTTAAATTTATGTATTTTCCTTATTAAGGCAAACTTTCTTTAATTGTTGCCGATTGTAAATCAATATTAGCACGTAAGTCCTCTAACTTAATTTTTAATGTATCATTATTATTTATAGTTTCTATAGTCGTTCTCATAGTTTTAACACACTTTAATAACAAAGACATTTTTTCTAAATTATTTTTTGATTTATCTATAATTGTAGATATACGATTACGTACTGATATTATTTTAAATGATAAATAATCAGTATAAGATTTATAAATAGTTTTATAACTATACCAATTATATATCCAAGATAAATATCCAAAAGTATAATAAAATAGTTTATTATTTTTTCCATTATCATAATATTCTATTTTTTCATTAACTTTTTTTATTAATTTTTGGATATTAATTAAACTTATATTTAAAAATATATTTAAAGAAGTTGTATTAACATCATTAATATTAAATTTTAACATTTTTTCATGTAAATCTAAACGCTCTTTGTTAAGTTTTAACTCATCGGTATAATTTTGTATAAAATCATCTATTTTACTTTCTTCTTTTACAAACAATATTTCATATATTAATTTCATATTATTTATATTGTCTTCTATTTTTTTTATTTTTTTTATAATATCATTTCTATTTTGCACACAATTGTCTCTTGATAAATTATCAAGTTCTACTGTAATTATTTTAATTTCATTAAATTTTGAAATTATATGTTTTTCTATTATACTAGAAAGTATATTATTTTGATTTGTTGGTATTAAAATAGATAAATTTTTTACTTCTTTTTCTAACTCATTTTTTGTTTCTCTATCAATATGTGATAAATTTATATCTACTTTATTTGTGTCTGTTTCCAATGACATTTTACAAAATAAATTTAGAAAAATTGATTTAAAAAACTTTTAAAATTTATATTAATAAAATTAATAAATCAATTTTTCTAAATTTAGTTTGAAAAATGGCAATAGTATCCAACAATACAAATTATATGCTATCTACTTATAATAATTGTAGTGAAGATATTTTTATGAATTATATGATTTATTTGTATAATACAAAACAAATTGATATTTTACAAGAATTTTATAAAAATACTAATATTTTTTACAATAATTTAACAACATTATTAATGGAATATAATAATAGTTTATATTTTAATAATAAAACAAATATAAATTTTATTTTAAAAAAATTTGATACATTAACAAATAATTACTATACTACTTTTAAATCAAATTTAGAAACCTATAATAAAATACAGTTTGATAATTATTTTCAAAATAAAAAAAAAAATATTAATGATTTAGACCCAATTCATAATGATGGTTTTATAATTTCTAAAGTACATCAAGAATGGCATTTACGAATAACAAATATTAAAAACTATTATTATGAATTATTTTTAAAACCAATGGAAAATACAGAAACAAATACTATTACTTCATATATGAATAAAACAATTGAATATATTTATAATAATTTAACAAAATAAATAATAAAATAAATAACTAATTATATAAAAAATATATAACTAATTATATAAATAATTTATATTTAATTTAATGTTTTTTTTCATATGATTTATTATGATTTTTTTCATATGAGTTATTATGATTTTTTTCATATGAGTTATTATGATTTTTTTCATATGAGTTATTATTTTTTTCTTCATCTATATTTTTTTTTCTTTTAATAAGTATATGGTTTGAAGATTTAATAGTATTAAAAATCGAATTATCTATATTATTAAAAATCGAATTATCTATATTATTATAAATAGAATTATCTATATTATTATAAATAGAATTATCTATATTATTATAAATAGAATTATCTATATTATTATAAATAGGATTATCTTCAATATAACTTCTTGAATTATATTTAGTTAATAATCGCATACCAACATTAAATAATATATTTAAAGATACAGCACCTACAAAATCTACCGTTAATGATAATCTAAATACATATTTTATCACATTAGTAATACCATTAACACATTTATTACCTATATTTGTTAAATATTTAATAAACACTCTTGGTTTAATATAATTATATATCATACCAAAACTTGTATTTACTGCCGATACACCGCCGTTTATTAATACAGTCTTAAACGGTTTTTGTTCTTCTTTATTACTTGATAATGAATATTTAATTACTCCTAAACCTAAACCAACTAAACATGCTATAGCAGGATTTATATAATTTGATAAATACTCATCCGTTAAATGTTCGGTTTGTCTTAACAAACTCACATAAAGACAAGATTGATCTACACATACTCTTGTTAAATAACCTTGTCCAAAATTTGTTAAATAATCACCAATATGACTTAATGTAAAATACACAGGATTTTTTAATTTTACAATCTCATAATCAATATAAGATAACATTAAACCAAAATGACCAATAAAAGAACTATAACTAGATTGTACCATATAATCTACTGTTTTTTGTGTATGCCAAAGTTCTACTCGTGCTCTACGCATAATTTCCTCTCTAGAATATTTTTTAGTTAAGGCATTATACATTTTTCTTAAAGAATCTCTCGTGTTATTTAACTTACAATTATCGTTATTACTCCTATTATTTTTTGCATTAGTAAAAATATCATTTTGTTGTTTGCCTTCTTGGTCTTTTAAATTTTGATTTTTTGTAATATTAGTATTATTAAATATACTATTGAAAATTTTTCTAATATCACTTATTTTATAATTCTTACCACTTATAAAATCAACTAAGTTATATATAAATTCACCAATAGTTTCATTTTTATGTTCCCAATACCACGACGGCTTTTCACCTCTTTGTGCTAATTCATAACGATAGTCTTTATTAGTTTGAGATTCAAAATATAAAGTATTTATTATTTTTTTATCTTCTTCAGAAAGATAAGGATCATTAACCTCTAACCAAAACTTTTCTAAATCCTCAATGTAAAATTTCTGTGCGTATAATCCATAACGTGTTTTAGGAGTTTCTATAGAGCCATTTATAAATTCAATAGGAATACCAATAACTTGATACACTTTATATTCTAATTGTTTTATAAATTCATCATGACACGCATTTTTTGCATTACGCACATGTCTTGAAATATTAGTAATATTAATACCAAAAAAGTCATTTTTATAAGATACAATATGTTTTATTTTAAATAACTTAAGTTTAACTTCATCAGTATAAACAAAATCAATTCCATTTAGTCTTTTTATTGATTGCCTACTCAATAAATACTCAATACCCTTTTTTATATTAAAAACTATAGTAACTATATTAAAACAAGGCACTAATAAAGATGTTAAATCCATCAATAATGGTTTTAAATACTCTTTAACAGATTTTCTCTCAAACAAATTTTTTACAAAATTAAAAGCATTATGTAAAGGAATTTTTAAATATTTTTCTGATACAACAACCATTAAATTTAACATATTTTCAAGATTATCTTTTTTATTTACATCTATAATAAATCTAAATACACCATTTACTAATTTATCTGGTATTATTAAATTTACTAATAAATACTGTAAATCTAAAATTGTATTTATATCAGTTAAATCTAAATCTTTTAGCACATTACATAAATTAATAAACTGTGAAAGATTTGAAAGTTTCATAGTTATTCTTTCTATATCAAAATTATTTTTTTCTTTTTCTTTGGCTTTTCCTATATTATTTTCTACATTATTTGCTAATGTAGTATTTAATTTATTATTCTCAATATCAAAAGCCAAACTCATAAATGTATTACAATTATAATACTCATACTCATCATATAACCAAGACTCACTATCTCGGCACATAAAATCACTATTCATATTATGAGTATTATTACTTCCTATTGTATTATGAGTATTATCAATTATAATAGTATAATTATTATGTTTAGTATTAGTCATAAACTTTATACTTTCATTTATTAAATTTTCACCATAATCTACTAAATATTTTGCCCCAGCAATTATATTTTGAGATAAACTTATAGGCGTTGCCATACCATTCATTATTAATACATCAGTATTAGTAATTAATTCATATACAGGCTTTTCACAATATTCATATATAAATAATGATTTATTATTATAAAAATGCCCTAATGAATTATACTCTGGTGTAGGAGTATATAATTTATCTAATTTCATCTCTATAAGCGATACTGTCGCATTACCAATGACATTATTTTTTAAACTTATATCAGGAGATATAAAAACTTTATACCCACTATTTATTAAACTTTTAAAGCGTGCTACTTTCAAATTTGAAGCATTATACATATTATTACTTCTCAAATAATCAACTTCTGCAAGCATATGTTGTGAAAAATTTAAAGGCAATAATACACGATTTTTGATTTGTTTTGATGTTATTTTTTCAATTACATCTATTCCTTTTCTTAAAGCATATCCACTTAAATAATCTTTAAACAAATTATTTACATAATGTTCATTAAATTCAGGTTTTTTTCTATAATCATAAATAGAATATAATCCATCACGAGTTAATTTACCAACAAAATATCTTGATGTATAACTACTTTTATTACTTTTATTATTACTGTTTTTATTATTACTTCTGTTAGTGTTGGAAAGTGTTATGCTTTTACGATTATAGGGATTAATTGGAATATAACGATAAGAACGATTATTATAACGATTATTATAACGATATTCATTTATAATAGTATTATTATAAAAATGTGTTATACTACTATTATTGTATGTATTATTTTCTATATAACTATAATTTGGTTCATTTATATCAATCATTTTCAATTAATTACAAATAGTTATTATTGTATTTTTATATATTTATATATTATAATTTAAAATCAATTTTTATATAAAATAGTATATAATTATATATAAATTATAAAATGTCTCTGGATACATCTTTTTTTTAATAAATAATAAAAAAATTTAATAGTAAATATAAATCTAACTATATAATAATAATAATAATAAAATTAAAATAATTATATAAATTAAATATGAATATTTTAGATTATTTTAAGTCTTTAGAACATACATATTCCTCATTATATAATGAACTTAATCAAGAACTACCTAAATTAAACCCTGAACTTTTTTTTGACTATACAAAAAATTTAACAGACCCTTTTCAAGCGATTACTACTAATCCAGATACAGATAATTCTATTCTAAATCATTTATATGAGTGGTATCAATCGATTAATCCTAATTATAAACCATTAAACACACTAGAGCCACATATACCAAAATTTCGAGGAATACAACCATATAGAACTTTATTATTAAATATGGCAAAAGATTTAATTATATTACAACATACTAAACAATTCCCCAAACCTAATATACCACAAATAACAAATAATAATAAAGATAAAAAAAATAATAATACACTTAAAAAATATAATAAAAATAATAAAACATATAGAGCCAATTTATTTTATCCTATAAAGAATAACAGTGAAAAAATGCTACAACATTATATGGAAGGTACCAATAACAGTAGAAATCTAAACACATTACCTAGTGATAATTTTGATAAAATAGAAAGTATTATCAATTCTATATTAATATTACTTAATGATATTCTTACTATTGATAATCCATTACATTATAAATACTTATCAATTATATTAATTATTGATAAATATTTACAATTATTTAGTTTTGGGAATAAAACTTATGACAATTTTCAAACACAATTATTTAAATATAATGAAATACCTTTTTTAATATATCCAACATTTAATCCAATATCATATACAAAAGTTATATATTTTATGCAAGCACCTGTATTAAATTTTATGATGATGAATACGAGAAAAGTAGTTCATTCCTACTATGAATTTCCTTATCATCAAGTTTATCATGATTTAAGCAATCATGCAAATAAAACTCATAAAATTTATGAAGTAAGAGACATAAATACAGATTTAGACACAACAATATCTATAGTTTTAAAAGAAACATTTCAAAAAAATAATAGAATGATTAATAGATTAAAAAAATATATTAATTATGATATAAAACTATTTTCTGTATCTCCTCATCCTGCTCCTGCTCTTACAAATATCAATACCGATCATAATGATAATATTAACAAATTTATATTATGTTATGCTTTATTTTTTATGTGTCATGAGATAGGAACTTATGATTTTTCTTCAATAGATACTATTATAAAAAAAAACAAAAATATTAATTTGTATGATGACATAATGATAAAAGGTTTGTATGAATCATTACCATCATCTAAATATAATATGGAAAAAGTTATATCAATGATTAGAGACAATTCATTTGAAACAACAGTAAAATTACAACTTGACGGAGTGAATACACCACATAAAGGCGGTAAAAAAACAAACACACATCATAAAAAAACTAAAAAAAAATCAAACCGTAAAAAATTAAACAAATTAACTATTACTAATTTATTAAAAAAAACACATATTAAGTAAAATAAATCAAAAACTTATATAATTTAATTTTATATTATTAATTATTTTACAAATATTTGAATTTAAAGAACAAAATTTAAAACAAAATTACTACACCATATACACAAACATAAAAAACTATACTAAATATAATATAAATTATAAAATGTCTCTGGATACATCTTTTTTTTACTAAATTAATAAATAATAAAAAAATAATAAAAATTGAAAATAAAAAATAGAATTAAATTGAATTAAATGTAAAACTATCAAGATGACTATAATATATAAATATCAATCTTTAATAAATTATATAACTAAGTGTAAAGATAAAAATATTTTGTCGTTTTTATCAATCAATACAAATGCTATTCATTTTTTATCACAAAATCCTGATAAAATAAATTGGAATTGGATATCATATAATTCAAATGCTATTCCTTTATTAAAAAAACATATTAATAAAATTAATTGGAATGCTTTATCACTAAATTCAAATGCTATTCCTTTATTAGAAAAACATATTAATAAAATTAATTGGGATAATTTATCACAAAATCCAAATGCTATTCATTTATTAAAAAAACATATTAATAAAATTAATTGGAATAGTTTATCACTAAATCAAAATGCAATTCCTTTATTAGAACAAAATATAGATATAATTAATTGGGGTTTGTTATTACGAAATCCAAATGCTATTCCTTTATTAGAAAAACATATTGATAAAATTAATTGGGATTGGTTATCACGAAATCCAAATGCGATTCAATTATTAGAGAAAAATAGTGAGAAAATTAATTGGGATTTTTTATCAGAAAATTCAAATGCTATTCCTTTATTAGAGAAAAATCCTGATAAAATTGATTGGGAAAGTTTATCATATAATACAAATGCTATTCCTTTATTAGAAAAACATATTGATAAAATTAATTGGAAGGCTTTATCATGCAATGAAAATGCTATTTATTTATTAGAGAAAAATCCTGATAAAATTGATTGGGAAAGTTTATCATATAATACAAATGCTATTCATTTATTAGAACAAAATATAGATAAAATTGATTGGTGGGCTTTATCAGACAATCCAAATGCTATTTATTTATTAGAACAAAATATAGATAAAATTGATTGGTGGGCTTTATCAGACAATCCAAATGCTATTTATTTATTAGAACAAAATATAGATAATAAAATTAATTGGGAATGTTTATTAGTAAATCCTAATTTATTTGAATTAGACTATCTTGCTATGAGTAAAGAAAGAACTAAAATAATAGAACAAGAACTAATGATAAAAGCACTACACCCTTCTAGAATTAATAAGTGGTTAGATTACCATATTGAAAATGGAGGTACAACTTGGAATTTTGAATATTAACTTTTTATTATTTTTTTATAATCATAAACTATATTAAAATCATAAACTATATTGATTTATTTTACAAAATTTTGAATTTAAAGAAAAAAATTTAAAACAAAATTACTACACCATAGACACAAATATAAAAAATTATACTAATTACTATACAATTTTAAACAAATAACTACATTATAATACATAAACATAAAAACTATATTAAATATTATATAAATTATAAAATTTCTCTGGATACATCTCTTTTTAAAGTAAATAATAAAAAAATTAAAATAATAATTTAATAATAATACTAATAATCTTCCCCCTTATTATTATTATTAGTATTATTATTAATATAATAATGATTAGGGTATGGTACATAGTCGTTCAATATTTTTTTAGCAACATTGTTAGCTAAATTTTTTATTATTTTGTCTGGTAGTATTGGTAATTTAGATTCTTGTAGATTAGATTGTGACAGTTTCATTGTAATGAACATTTCTGCTGCTATTTGAGCTTTTTTATTTTCTTTAAGTTTATCCTGCATATCTTTATCATAAAAACTAATATCAAGTTTTGTTAGAGTTGTATTCTCTTTTACTGCGTCTGCTATTGCGTTTCTTCCAACAAGTTTAATATTACTATCATAAATATTAAGTTCTCTAAGAGTTGTATTTTCTTTTAATGCATCTGCTATTGCTTTTGCTCCTGCAATGTAAATATTATTACCATTTCCACTTATATCAAGTTTTGTAAGAGTTGAATTTATTTTTAATGCTTCTGCTATTGCTTGTGCTCCAGTAATGCGAATAATATTATCATTAATATAAAGTGTTGTAAGAGTTGGTTTATATCTTTCTGTTGGTGTTAATGCTTCTGCTATTGCTGTTGCTCCAGTATCGCCAATATCATTATTACCAATATTAAGTGTTATAAGAGTTGTATTAACTTTTAATGCTTCTGTTATTGCTTTTGCTCCTTCTGGACCAATATTATTCCCACTAATATCAAGGTATGTAAGAGTTGTATTATTTACTAATGCTTTTGCTATTGCTATTGCTCCATTAGGACCAATAAAATTTAAACTAATATGAAGTGTTGTAAGAGTTGTATTATTTTCTAATGCTTTTGCTATTATTTCTGCTTCTTTATCGCCAATAATATTATTATTAATATAAAGTGTTGTAAGAGTTGTATTTTTTGTTAATGCTTCTGCTATTGCTCCAGCAACATTAATCTTATTTTCACTAATATCAAGTGATGTAAGAGTGTTATTATCTTCTAATGCTGTTGCTATTGCTTGTGCTCCATCATCGCCAATATAATTCCCACTAATATCAAGTGTTGTAAGAGCACTTTCTTTATTAGTTTTTAATTCTATTGCTATTGCTTCTGCTCCTTTAGGACCAATATTATTCCAACTAATATTAAGTGTTGTATTATCTTTTAATCTTTTAATAATACCTTCCAATTCTTCTTCACTTAATACACCCCCTCTCATAACATTCTTTCTAGAATATTTACCAACATTCTTTCTAGAACGTTTATTCTTTCTTACATTCTTTTTAGAATGTTTTCTATTATTTTTAATATTTTTCTTTGACTTTATTTTCATATTTAATAAAAAATAATAATTATATATTGTTATTAATATATATATATATATATATATTTATTTTACAAAAAATTGAATTTAAAGAACAACCCATAATTATTTTACAAAAATTTGAATTTAAAGAACAAAAACTAAAACAAATTACTACACCATATACACAAACATAAAAAAACTATACTAAATATAATATAAATTATAAAATGTCTCTGGATACATCTTTTTTTTTACTAAATTAATAAATAATAAAAAAAAATAACTAAAAATTGAAAATAAAAAATAGAATTAAATTGAATTAAATGTAAAACTATCAAGATGACTATAATATATAAATATCAATCTTTAATTAATAATGATAAAATAAATTGGAATGCTTTATCACGAAATTCAATTGCTATTCATTTATTAGAACAAAATATAGATAAAATTAATTGGAATGCTTTATCACTAAATATATATGCTATTCATTTATTAGAACAAAATCCTGATAAAATAGATTGGATTGGATTATCACAAAATACAAATGCTATTCATTTATTAGAACAAAATCCTGATAAAATAGATTGGTATTTATTATCAGAAAATCCAAATGCTATTCGTTTATTAGAGAAAAATAGTGATAAAATTAATTGGGGTCGTTTATCACAAAATACAAATGCTATACATTTATTAGAAACAAATATTGATAAAATTGATTGGTTGGCTTTATCACAAAATCCAAATGCTATTCATTTATTAGAGAAAAATATGGATAAAATTAATTGGAGTTATTTATCAAGTAATCCAAATGCTATTCATTTATTAGAACAAAATATTGATAAAATTAATTGGGGTCGTTTATCACAAAATACAAATGCTATACATTTATTAGAAACAAATATAGATAAAATTTTTTGGAGTGAGTTATCAATGAATACAAATGCTATCCATTTATTAGAGCACAACCCTGATAAAATTAATTGGTATTGTTTATCAGCAAATCCAAATGCTCTTCATTTATTAGAGAAAAATCCTGATAAAATTTGTTGGAATACTTTATCACAAAATCCAAATGCTATTCATTTATTAGAGAAAAATCTGGATAAAATATATTGGGGTTATTTATCACAAAACCCTAATTTATTTGAATTAGACTATCTTGATATGAGTAAAGAAAGAACTAAACTTATAGAACAAGAACTAATGATAAAAGCACTTCATCCTTCTAAAGTTAGTAAGTGGTTAGATTACCATATTGAAAATGGAGGTGATATTTGCGATTTTGAATATTAACTTTTTATTATTTTTTTATAATCATAAAATACATTAATTTAATTTACAATTATTTGAATTTAAAGAACAAAATTTAAAACAAATAACTACACCATAGACACAAACATAAAAAAACTATACTAATTACTATACAATTTTAAACAAATAACTACATTATAATACATAAACATAAAAACTATATTAAATATTATATAAATTATAAAATGTCTCTGGATACATCTTTTTTTACTAAATTAATAAATAATAAAAAAATAATAAAAATTGAAAATAAAAAATATAATTAAATTGAATTAAATGTAAAACTATCAAGATGACTATAATATATAAATATCAATCTTTAATTAATAAAGTAATTCAAAAAAAACTATGGCACCGTTTAGTATATAATCCAAATGCAATTCCTTTATTAGAACAAAATATAGATAAAATTAATTGGAAACATTTATCATATAATTCAAATGCTATTCCTTTATTAAAAAAACATATTAATAAAATTAATTGGAATGCTTTATCACTAAATTCAAATGCTATTCCTTTATTAGAAAAACATATTAATAAAATTAATTGGGATAATTTATCACAAAATCCAAATGCTATACATTTATTAGAACAAAATAGTGATAAAATTAAATGGTATTATTTAGCAATGAATATAAATGCTATTCATTTATTAGAACAATATATTGATAAAATTGATTGGGAAAATTTATCAGAAAATCCAAACGCAATTCCTTTATTAGAAAAACATATTGATAAAATTGATTGGGATGCTTTATCATTCAATACAAATTCTATTCCTTTATTACACAAATATATTAATAAAATTTATTGGAATACTTTATCATATAATCCAAACGCAATTCCTTTATTAGAACAAAATATAGATAAAATTAATTGGCATAATTTATCAGAAAATTATAATGCTATTCATTTATTAGAGCAAAATCCTGATAAAATTAATTGGCTAAATTTATCGTGTAATGAAAATGCTATGCATTTATTAGAACAAAATATAGATAAAATTAATTGGTGGGCTTTATCAGTAAATCCTAATTTATTTGAATTAGACTATCTTGCTATGAGTAAAGAAAGAACTAAAATAATAGAACAAGAACTAATGATAAAAGCACTACACCCTTCTAGAATTAATAAGTGGTTAGAATACCATATTGAAAATGGAGGTACAACTTGGAATTTTGAATATTAACTTTTTATTATTTTTTTATAATCATAAACTATATTAAAATCATAAACTATATTGATTTATTTTACAAAATTTTGAATTTAAA
>Ga0233433_10003721_pt1 | contig 12105 bp, 6 predicted proteins | sample SI_122_August201_5_FD_179868 | JGI IMG/M metagenome (GOLD analysis project Ga0233433, IMG submission 179868) | Seawater microbial communities from Saanich Inlet, British Columbia, Canada - SI_122_August2016_100_MG | ecosystem: Environmental > Aquatic > Marine > Inlet | place: Canada: British... | reverse complement strand
GAGGCGTCGCGGTGGGAGCGTTATTCGAATTTGACGAATGAGGCGTGGCCGGCGGTTCAAGAGCAATTGGATGCGGCGACGATTTACATCCAGAATCCCGGTGCTCGATTGGCTCCGGAGATGCTCGCGAAGTTTTTCGAGAAGGGCCGCGTTTTAGATATGTGCGCTGCTCCGGGTGGGAAGAGCCTGTATTTGGATAAAACCTTGGGCGATGCGGCGAGTGAGATAGTCGCTTTGGATTTGGCGGGCTCGCGTTTAGAGCGGTTAAAATCGAATATGTCCAAGTTTGGTTCAAAACGCATACGCGTTATGGCGGGCGATTTGTTTGAGGTGGAAGTGAAATCGACGGGTTCATTCGAGGCGGTTTTCCTCGATGCTCCTTGTTCCAATACGGGAGTCATGCAGCGAAAACCTGACGTTAAATGGCGCCCGGTAAAAGAAGACTGGGAGAAGTTGACGGTGCTTCAGGAACGAATGCTCGATAAAGCAGCTTCGTTAGTTGGCGAGCAGGGATTGCTTTTATACAGTACCTGCAGCATCGATGGAGACGAAAACGAAGGAGTGATCGATCGTTTTCTTTCGTCGGCTACCGGGCAGGCGTTCGAGCGTCTGGAATGTTCGACTAGCCTTCCTTGGGAATCGGGCCACGACGGATCAGGCGCTTGCGCGTTGCGCCGTCGTTGAAAGTAGGGTGCGTTTTAATGAGGGTCGCAGGCCGCTGTTTGCGGTTTCGGATGAGCTGATTGGAGCGCGTTGAGGCCAATCAGTCTATCAGCGCGGACAAAACGCGAGAGCTACTGCTTGACTGGATTCGGGATCCGAGTGCAGAGATAAACGGCGATCGCCGTAATAGCTGCTCCGGCGATGTAAAGGAAGGTCGATCCAAACCACCAGAAAACAAAACTGGCTAGGATTGGACCAATCGCTCTGGCCAGTGATCCAATGGAGCGAAAAGCTCCTAGAGCCCTACCTTGTTCGGATTCCGATGCGAAAAGCGATACCATGGACGTGAGGGTTGGGCTGCAGAGCCCCATCCCGAATGCCATGAATCCGAGACCTATGTAGAGAATGGATACCGAAGGAGCGATTCCTAAAATGACAAGTCCGATGGAGACCAGAGCGAGGCCGGCAGTTGCGACGCGCCGCTCGCCGAGCTTGGGAGCCAGGCGGCGCACTAGTCCGCCTTGAACGAGGACTAGAATAAACCCGACGAAGACCATCATCCAAGCGTTTTGCGTGGGATTGAATCCGAATCGGTTGGCTCCTAAGAACGTGAGGGTAAATTCCATTCCGGCGAACGCGAACATGAAGACAAAGTAGGTCAAGTTCGTTTTAGCAATAGAGGGAGAAAGCTTTTCGCGGATGCGAGAAATTGGATTTCGAGAAGAAGCCTGGCCCCGCTTTTCCGCTGGCAAGCACTCGGCGAAGCGGAGTTTAACCCAGACGAAATTCAAAAGAGCGATAGCAGCGGAGACGAATGCTACAACCGAAAATGGATTGATCCCGTAGGCTTCCCACTCCGGGTGAGATTCGAGGAGATTGTATTGACTGCAAAAGCCCCCTAGCGCTGGGCCGATAATGAAACCTAGTCCAAATGCGGCTCCGACCATACCCATACCTTTGGAGCGATTCGCTTTAGTCGTCACGTCGGCGACCGCTGCGGTGGCGACGGAAATGTTACCGCTCATGCAGCCTCCGATGAAGCGGGCGATGACGAGTAGAAGGAAAGAGCCTGCGAATCCCCAAATTAGGTAGCTGACGAAAACCCCGAGCGTAGTGGTGATGAGAATAGGGCGTCGGCCGAATTTGTCGGATAGATTTCCCCAGATCGGAGCGAAGAAAAATTGGAGGACGGAGTAGAGCGAGCCGAGGATGCCGCCGAAGAGGACTGGCGTGAACCGTTCGCCGGCCCCGGTTGCTTCTGAAAATGAGTCGAGCGATTCGGTGAGCCCGAGCAGAATTCCGCTTTGGCCGTAATGTTCTAGAATAGCCGGGAAAAGCGGGAAAATGATACTGAATCCCACCAGATCCATGAAGATTGTCAGGAAAATGACTCCCAGGGAAAGGGGTTTCGCGGCGGAATTGGACTGTGAAGCTTCGTTACTCAAGAGCGTGGATTTATCGGCGGCTCATCGGGCGAGCGCAAGTGTATAGTCACGATTGGCGGCACCGAAATCAAGAAACGATAATCCCTTTTGCCAATGCGAGCAGGTAGTTGAACTCTTCCTTGTTGAGGCCGTTGCCGAAGGAAGTCTGCTTGAAATCGGATATGGCTATAATCTCTCGTTTCGATCCCGTGTTGGATGACGAGCCTTTGCGTTTCTTCTTCGAGATAAACAACTCCTTTAATTCCTGTGCGGGAATATTGACCGTTTTCTTGAAGGGCCATCCTCGGGTAACCTGAAACGACTGATTGCTGATCATTGCGGATTGCTTGGCGAAAAAGGAGTTCCCGATTAGGGTGACGAGGATGAATGTAGGGATACTGAGAAAAAAAGGGCGAATATTGGAAAGAGAATAGCTCCTGGAGAATCGCTGTCGAAATCGCAGAACATAGGATAGCGAACACGCTGATCAAAAAGGCTTCGAAGAGGCGGATTAAAATTATGGCAATAGCAAATCCTGTATTGAATCCTGTTGGCGGCACGTCGACTTGCAGGGTGATTCCGTCGTAGTGCACCTTGGGTTTAAGTTTAGGGGGCGGTTCTGGGATTTCGTTGGTGGTCGCTCCGGTTTTGAATTTGTTCTTTACCGATTGATCGAGTGAATCCGCTTCTCGAATACGAGTCATTCCGGTTATACGGTCATGGATCGGTAGCGAAGGGAATTTTGAGAGGCGTTCGGTTTCTTTGCGGGCTTCCAGTTCGTTTCGCGATTGCGAGATATCGAACGTTTCTTCGCCTGCTCCATGAAGTCTTATTGGGTAGACTGAAGGTTTTGCGGCGCGGCGCGAGTGCCGGCACTATTTCTTAAGCTTTAGATTGCTCAATTCTTCGGCGGTCCAGGGTAGGGATCGATCTTTGTGGGAATCAATAGTGGGGCGTATTTCCTTATCCGATACGATGTCTGCTTTGTTTCCCCAGGCGGTTCGGATGTAGCTCAGAACTTGAGGAAGGCCTTCGCCTTGAAACTGAGGCATTGCACCGTGACCAGGCATGACGCTATTCCAGTCTTCGCCTTTGACAGTAATAGGTCCGCTGATTCCGTGTTGGACGATGAGTGCTAGTCGTTGCTTTGATTCGGTAACCCATGACGAACCATTGAGCGATGGTGCTAGGCCGGCCATTCCATTGCCGTCTTGTTGGTGACAAGCAACGCAGGTTGCAGCGTAGATCGATTTGCCTGATTCGACAAAAGCGAGCTGTTTTTTGCTTAGATTGTCGAGTGGGTTGTCGCTGACTTTGCCGGGCCAGGAGAAGGTTTTGGCGAGGCCTTTGGTGTCGATCTCTGCGTTTTTCGGAAGCGAATCGATAAATGCGTAAAAGGCTTCAGGGCGTTTGCCAAGTTTGATTGGTCGGGCCTCGGGGCGTCCGGCTGTTTGGGCGAGTCCGGCGATAAAGGCGCTACTTTTCCAGTTGCTGTAATCGCTTTGTTGAAGGAGCTCTACTAACTGATCGAGAGAGGCGGTGTCGCGTTTTTCGAAGAGTGCTCCTGCGAGTTTGCCAAGAACGGCGATGCGGCCTTCGTCGTGAATCCATTTTGCGTCGCCGAGGACTAGCGAAGCGAATGCAGTCTCGCGTTCGGATAGGCTGGATACGATTGCATCTTCCATGTAAAGATTCGGCAGGTCGGGATGAAAGATGCGTTTGATCGTGTTCAGGACGAATGTCTCGTCTTCAACGGCTGAGAGCGATTGGACTGCCTGGAGGCGTACGCGAAATGCGGGGTCTTTCAGGCTGGCTGCATAGGCGTTCAGGAGAGCAGGGTTGATCTTCGTTTTGGCGAGTTTAGATTCGCCCGTTCGAATGGCGTGTACTCGTACCCATTCGGACGGATTGCGAAGGCCCCGCGTGATGGTGTAGGCATTGATGGCTGAACGGCCTTCGAGACTCCAGAGAGCGTGAATTGCTTGAAGCTCGTTTTTCGAGGAGACGCTTTTTCTCAGTGCAGCGATCGCTTGGTCGCTGATTTCCGGGCGATCCGCAAGCAGGCGTTGGGCAGTGTCTCGTGTCCAGCCATTGTTGCTTCCGAGATCCTCCACAAGTTCTAGATCCGTCTTTGAGGAAAGCTTGGGCCAGTCGCCGCGTTTTGGCGCGTCGTCCGGTATGATGCGATAGATGCGTCCGAGGCCGGTGGGTTGGTCGAGTCCGCGCTCGAGGATTTGTTTGCGAAGGAAGGTGGTGACGAATTCCTTGTGCTGAAGAATGCCGCGATACATGTCGACGATGTAGAGGTAGCCGTCTGGGCCGGAGCTGGCGGCGACGGGACGAAAGCGTTCGTCGGTCGAAGCGATGAAATCGACTTTTTCCCATACGGGATCGTCTTCGGTTTGCTTTTGGGCAGTGAATCCGAATCCGTCGTCTTCGATCGTGTAACGTAGAACGGCGTTGCCGCTTGGTTCGGTTGTGAAGAGGTTACCGTAGAAATTGTCAGCGTACTTATTTCCACGATAGATTTCCGATCCGGAAGCGGCGGTTGTGGTGTTCAGACGGAAGTCGTCGCGCAGGGTTGGTCCGCGATAGCCGCGGTTGACGCCTGGGTTGACGCGGTTTGCGAAAACGCGTTTGTCGCCGGCGACGTTTACGTTGATACCGTTTTTCGAGAGGTGGCCAGGGTTGCGGTTTGAGTATTCGTAGGGTTGGAAGTCGGCCAGACCGGGGTTGCTATTGGATGTATAGAAGAGGCGACCGTAGTCGTCCATGGTAATTCCCCATTGGCCTCGAGTGGCGGTGTTTTCGATTTGAAGTTTGGAGCCGTCCCATTTCATGCGACGCTTGGACTTGGCATTGTAGAGCCAGTTGTCTAGTCCGCGCTTGAGCGCGTTTTCCATGTGTTCGACGGAACCGGTTGCGGCGTAGTTGGCGACTTTGGTTTTCCTGTCAGCCTTTAGGTCGCCGTCCAAATCTTCGCAAAACCAGAGCGTTGGAGGTTCGGCTACGAGAACGCCGCCTTTGACGATAGAAATTGCACGGGGAGTGACGAGGCCTTCGAGAAATGCGGTCGACTTGTCCATCGTGCCATCATTGTCGGTATCTTCCAATACCATGATGCGTCCGATTGGATTGTCTTCATTGTTACCATCGACATCGGGCATGTAGGCGGGCATCTCGACAACGTAGAGTCGACTATCGGCGTCCCAATCGATGGCGACCGGATCGTGGATGAGGGGTTCGGAGGCAACGAGCTCAATGCGAAAGCCTTTCGCTATTTGAATGGATTCCAAACCTTCCTGCGGCGAGAGGATAGGAGCTGCGGGTACTTCGAAGCTTTTCCAAATTTCCGATTGGGTGTCTCCCGCTTTGTCCTTGCGATCGCCCGCTTGGCCCAATGAAGAGGCTGTGGACACGAGAATTGCGAATGTTGCCGTTAGGCAATGGAAAGAAGTGAACAGGTAGCGTGCAGGGCGTGTTTTCATGACTTTCAGAATTTTTGGGTCAGTGAAACAAACACCTGTTGGCATAAGCGCAAGCGTCCTTTTCGAAGGCTAGTCTTAGATTGAAGCCAATTGTTGCGGCTCTCTATTTGTGGTTGTCGACTGTGATGCCTGGCCAGTCGTCGGTACGGAATGGAGTTGCGGGCAAGCCGTCTCGACTGAAGATGTTGCAATCTGGGTTATCGGCCCAAGCGTAGCGAACGGCGGCTGCTTTGTCGATGGCGTCGCTCCACACTTCGATAGTGTTTTTGTCGACGATTCGGGCCTGTGCCCAGACGAATGACTGGTCCTTGCCGGCGATGGAGAATCCGACTGGTTCTCGGGTGTCGAATGCGTAAAGACCTTGCCCAGTGTGATCGAAGGTTAGGGTTATTTTCGATCCTTTGACCTTCATGCGTTTGTAGGCCGGGCTCTGATGGACGATGTTGACGCCATAGTCCTTGGCCAGGGCCCAGCGAGCCAGGCGATTGGCGACGGTATGCTTGTCGCGCGGATGGATGTCTCGGCCTTCGCCCACGTCGATGATTACTGCTTGACCGACGTTTTCGATGGCGTCCATGGTCATAGTTTGGGCTTCTCGTAGTTCGGCCCAATCGGAGTCGGCTGGTTCGGATAGCATATCTCTGAAATTGGCCAGCTGCACGTAGTAGAATGGGAAGACTCCTTGTCCCCAATCGTCACGCCAGCTTTGGATCATAAGGGGAAATAAGTGACGGTATTGGTAGGCACGGTTTGCGTTCGATTCGCCTTGGTACCAAATAGCACCTTTTATGCCGTATCCAATTGTTGGATGGAGGACGCCGTTGTAGATGTTAGCGGGGCGTTGGTTGCCAGTGAGCGGATTGCGGGGAGCTCTCGGACGTTGACCTGTCTTGCCGTTGTCGGTCCAAGTCTTGAGTTTAGCTTGAAAAGTGGCCGTTTCTTTCTCGGTATCGTATTCGTGGGTGGTTTTTTCCCAATTTTCGATGAGCTCGGAATAACGTTTGTCGGATTCGAGAATATCGCGTCGCACCCATGCTTCAGCTGCGGAACCGCCCCACGCATTGTCGATGAGCCCGACAGGAACGCCGAGGGCTTGTTGGAGCTGAAGACCGAACCGCTAACCGACGGCGGAAACGCTAGAAACTGTTTGGGCAGAGCATCTTTCCCATTGGCCATTGAAATCGTTTTGCGCTTCTTGCGTGCCGACTTGGGGAACGGAGATGAGGCGAATTTGCGATGAATTCCCGGTCGCGGCGACAAGATCGCCGTCGTAGGATTTCGATACGGGCCACTGCATGTTGGATTGACCTGAGCATATCCAGACTTCGCCTACTAGAACGTCTGCGTAGGAAAGGGTATTCTTGGCCTTGATGATCATCGAATGCGGGCCGCCCGCGGGGAGGGGCTCTAGGGTGATTCGCCATTCGAGTCGGCCTTCGCGGAATGAGATTGTCCGGCTATGGTGACGGTAACGTGCTCTCCAGAATTGGCCCATCCCCAGACGGGGTTGGCATGGTCCCGTTGCAAGACCATATGATCGCCGAAAACGGAAGGCGTCGAGACGTCCGCATGAATGTTCGATAGAGCGAACAAAGCGGTCGCCCAGAGAAGGATTCGCATTAGGGAAGCTAGCATTTTTTAGGGGAAGAATTGAGTTTAGAAAGGCGCAAAGCTACGATTTGAATAGGGTGAGTCAAAGTGTAATTGAGACTGCTCATGGCAGAATTGCCACTGATTGGAGATTTATGGTTAGTTTAGTCGCTTTCGGTTGCCATTGGACGTCGTTTTGTCTTCTCAAGTGGTACGTTTATGCCTCTTAGAAAAATAAACTTGTTTATGGCATGTGCCCTCGCCTTTGGTGGGGGGATTGTTGGCTTTTTGTGGATTCAATGGGGAGGACTGACTGACTCGGGTTCGAGAGTCGCTTCCTCGGACGTTCGTTTTAATCGAGATATTCGGCCGATTTTTTCGGAAACATGCTTTAATTGCCATGGGCCGGATGAGCATTCCCGCGAGGCGGATTTGAGACTGGATACCGCTGAAGGTGCGTTTGGCGCTTTGGAGGAAGGAGGATTTGCGATCGCGCCAGGCGATCTTGAGAAAAGCGCCGCTTGGACACGTATTATCAGCGACGATCCGGATTTGTTGATGCCACCGCCGGATTCGCATTTCGTTTTGAGCGATCGGCAGAAGGCTACGGTTAAGCAGTGGATTGAGGAGGGCGCGAAATATGAAGAGCACTGGGCATTCGTCGCTCCGGTTAAATCGGAAATGCCTGAGGTGGAAAACGAAACGTGGGGAAGCTCCCCGATCGATCGTTTTGTTTTAGCGAGATTGGAAGAAGAGGGATTGGAACCGTCAGAGGAAGCTGATCGCCGGACGTTGATTCGTCGTTTGTCCTATGATTTGACGGGCTTGCCGCCTTCGCTGAATGAGGTGCATGCATTTCTGGAAGACGATAGTCCAGATGCGTACGAACGATTGGTTGACCGGTTGTTGGCGTCGCCGCATTTTGGAGAACGGATGGCGTCGGCTTGGTTGGACCAATCGCGCTATGCGGATACGAATGGCTATTCGCGCGATGGAGCCCGGACGATGTGGCTCTGGCGTGACTGGGTGATTCAAGCCTACAATGAAGACAAGCCGTTTGACGCGTTTATTCGCGAACAGATCGCGGGCGATTTACTGCCCGACGCGACGCCCGATCAAATTGTGGCGACCGGCTTCAGTCGGAATCACATGATCACTGCTGAAGGGGGCACTATTAAGTTAGAGAATCTGACCAATTACGCAGTGGATCGGGTGAAGACTACGTCCGAGGCGTTTCTTGGGTTAACTATGGCTTGCTCTCAGTGCCATGACCACAAATTCGATCCGATTTCCCAGGAAGATTACTACCGAATGTTCGCCTATTTCAATACCCTGAGTGATGAAGGAATCGATGGGGCTGGTGGCATCAATGCGGAGCCTACGATTAAGGCCCGCACTCCGTATAGGCACTCGGATATAGAAAATGTTCGGGAGAAGCTTGAATCGCTGGAGAGTTTGTTAGCGATTGAAGCCGCAACATTGCAGGGCTCTTGGGAACGGAAGGTTGTCGACGAGCTAAAGCTTCTCGGCAAGGATTTGCGGTTGCATGGATTGAAACCCCTTATGGCGAACAACCCTAATGTGCCAGCATCGATGATTGAGCTGAGGAAGGACAACTCGGTTTTTCTGAAGGAGAAAACGCTCAGTCCTAGAGGAGCGTTTTATTCGCTCGCTATGGAATTCCCGGAGGAAATTAAAAAGGCGGTTACGGGGATTCGAATAGAATTTTATCCGCATGAATTGGTGAACGATGGCTCGCTCGGTTATGGGGATAAAGAAGCCCAGGGAGGGTTTGGTGTATCAGCTGTATCCGTTTCTTCAGGTACGGTTCCTGTTGCTGACTTCGACTTGAATAGCGAAGTCGAAGTGAGCTCTGCAACGGCTAGCTACTCTCATCCGGACTATCCCGCCAGTGGAATGCTCGATCCTCGTTGGCCCACTGCCTGGTCGCCGCTCGGCAAGACAAAGGAGCCCCAGCATTTGACGCTCACGTTTGCTAAACCGGTCGAGCCCGATGCGACTCCCTATTTATCGGTGATGGTAAATTTTCAACAAATTGCCAATGCTGGTCATTTTAAAGTCTTGGCAATGACGGGAATCGATGACGATTCGAATGTGCCCGAGGATATTCGGCGAATTCTCAATGAAGCTCCAGTTGATCGTAGTCGACGGGAAGCGAGACTATTGTCGGAGTATCATGCTCAAGATGATCCTCGTTTGGCGGGTTTGAGCGCTGAGATCGCTATCCACGGAAATCGTTTGCGTGAAATGACGGATGCTTACTCGACCCAAGTTATGGATACGGCAATTGAGCCGCGAAAAACTTACATCCTAAATCGTGGAAGTTACGATGAGCCAGGCCGTGAAGTAGAGCCGGGTGTCCCGGCGTCTCTGCCACCTTTGCCGGAGGGAGCATCGGCAGATAGACTGGGATTGGCTGATTGGTTGGTCGATCCTGAGCATCCGCTTACGAGTCGAGTGGCGGTTAATCGAATCTGGCAGTTGTTTTTCGGGACGGGCTTTGTCGCTACTTCCGCCGATTTCGGCTCGCAGGGCGAATGGCCGAGCCACCCGGAGTTACTCGATTACCTGGCAGTGGATTTCAGGGAGAACGAATGGAGCGTTAAGGTGCTAATTAAGAGCATCGTTACATCGTCGACTTACAAGCAGGAGTCACGCGTTTCAGAAAAGATCGCAGCCTTCGATCCTAATAATCGATTGCTTTCCCATGGAGCACGTTTCCGGTTGTCGGCGGAATCTATCCGAGATAGCGCTTTGAAAACAAGTGGTTTGCTTAACGATTGGATTGGTGGATCAAGCGTGAAGCCTTATCAGCCTCGCGGCATTTGGCGAGAAATCAGTCACTATGGATCGGTAAGGGATCTGACGCAGGTGTACGTGCAGGATCGCGGTTCGAATTTGTATCGAAGAAGTCTCTACACACTTTGGAAGCGTACTAGTCCACCGCCTTCGATGATGGCTTTTGATGCGCCTAATCGGGAGTTGTGTATGATGAGTCGCGAAACGACGAATACGCCGCTTCAAGCGTTGACGCTGCTGAACGATCCGCAATTCGTGGAGGCGAGTCGCGTGTTTGCGGAAAGGCTGTTGAATGAGATGCCAGATGTAGACGGTGAGTCGATTCTGCGCCGAGCGTTTGAAATCGTCACTAGTCGGTTGCCGAGTGAGATTGAATTAGGAGAGTTGGTTGCGGCGTGGGAAGAGCAGTGCTCGTATTTCGAGAGTCATCGAAGTGAAGCCAAAGCGCTCTTGCGAGTGGGAGAATCATCCAGTGATGAAAACCTGGATGTCGTACAGCATGCCGCGCTCGCGGTGATCGCGAACTTGGTATTCAATTTGAGCGAAGCGATAACGAAAGGATAAGCGATGGACCCTTTATTTGATTTTGATAGACAACTGACGCGTAGAACGCTTTTCGGAAATCTTGCCAGAGGGTTGGGAGGACTTGCTTTAGGTTCTTTGTTGCCTTCGCAAGTGCTGCGCGGCGGAGAGTTAGACGGTTCGATGGGAAGTATGTCGCCAGGTCCTGGATACTTACCGCATTTCGCTCCGAAAGCGAAGCGGGTAATTTATCTGTTTCAATCGGGAGGCCCTTCGCATATCGATCTCTTCGACTACAAGCCGGAGATGCGTCAGCTTCATGGCGTGGAATTGCCGGATAGCGTACGTGGAGGTCAGCGGGTAACAGGTATGACCGCTAAGCAATCGAGTTATCCCTTTGTGGCACCGTTCACAGATTTCAAACGTTGCGGTCAGCATGGAACGTGGATCAGCGATTACCTGCCTTATACGCAAAAGGTGGCGGACGATATAACGATTCTTCGCGGGATGAATACGGAAGCGATCAATCATGATCCGGCGGTTACGTATATCAATACCGGATCCCAGCAGATGGGGCACGCGAGTTTGGGTTCTTGGCTTAGCTATGGATTGGGAAGCGGCAATGAAGACCTGCCCGCCTACATGGTTTTATTGTCCCAAGGTTCTGGAAAGAATCCTGGGCAACCGCTGTTTTCGCGATTGTGGGGAAATGGCTATTTGCCGTCCAGTTACCAAGGGGTGAAGTTGGGTTCCGGCGGAGATCCGGTTTATTACCTCAAGAATCCTCCCGGTATCGATCGGACTCAGCGTCGACGCGCCTTGGATCGGCTTGAAACGCTCAATCGGGCTCATGCCCAAGATGTAGGCGATCCGGAAATTCATGCTCGCATCGATGCCTACGAAATGGCGTATCGGATGCAAACGTCGGTGCCGGAACTGATGAATCTGGATGATGAGCCAGAGTCTACTTTCGAGCTTTATGGCGAAGAGTCGCGACGTCCGGGAAGCTTTGCGGCGAACTGCTTGATGGCTCGCCGAATGGCGGAAAAGGGCGTGCGTTTCGTGCAGCTGTTTCATCGAGGTTGGGATCAGCATAAGAAACTGGCGACGCAATTGCCTAAGCAATGCATGGATGTTGATCAGGCTTCAGCGGCTTTGATCAAAGACCTGAAGCAGCGAGGGTTGCTTGACGAAACCTTAGTGATTTGGGGTGGCGAGTTTGGCCGTACCGCTTATAGTCAGGGCAAGCTAGGCGATGAAAACGCGGGTAGGGATCATCACGGTCGTTGCTTCTCCATTTGGATGGCCGGCGGCGGCATAAAGGGTGGGTACGAGTTTGGCCAAACTGACGACTGGGCTTATAATATTCTCGAAGGCGGGGTGCATATTCGCGATCTGAACGCGACGATCTTGAATCGCCTGGGAATCGATCACGAGCGCTTTACCTTCAAATTTCGCGGACTGAATCAACGCCTTACCGGTGTTGAGAAGGCGCGAGTGGTAGACCAAATTTTGGCGTAGGAGCCTGCCACTCGACACGCTCAGAAGTAGCACGGGCATCTTGCCTGTGAACAAACGGAAACAGGCTGCTAGCTTGT
>Ga0233433_10003720_pt1 | contig 12105 bp, 8 predicted proteins | sample SI_122_August201_5_FD_179868 | JGI IMG/M metagenome (GOLD analysis project Ga0233433, IMG submission 179868) | Seawater microbial communities from Saanich Inlet, British Columbia, Canada - SI_122_August2016_100_MG | ecosystem: Environmental > Aquatic > Marine > Inlet | place: Canada: British... | reverse complement strand
AGATGCGGCTAAAGGAATCGTACGTCCAGTACGACTTCCCGGTGTTGGCATCAAGACAATGCACGATTCCCGCATACTCCGCCAGGTAAACCAAATCATCGGCAACCGACATTGTGGATATGGTCCGCCCGACGTCGGTATGTTTCCACAGGACTTTTCCGGTCTTGGCATCGATGCAGGTCAAGCGCCCCACTCCATCCCCGTGCTCCGGATCCTGCCCTATGGCGCAATACACCTTTTCCTTGTACAGGACGGGGGTTCCGATAAGTTCGCTGGGGCCGGGAGGCGTAGCATAGGGAACCTTCTTGCCGTTCTTGTCCTTACGGTAATGAGGCTCATTGCAATCCACCTTCCATGAGGGGTTGAAAAGTTCGTAGCCATCGGCATCCTTTTCGGTCTTGTTGGGGTACCCGTAACAAAAGCCGTCCGTCCCTCCCCAAATAAGTATTTCTTTACCACCGACTTTTCCATAGGTAAGCGAGGACCAGGCTGCGTGAAGAGCGCTTGCGCTCGCTCCGGAACCATCCTCTCCGATCAACTCACCGGTATTTTTGTTCAGGGCTATCCAGCTCGGAGACAGAGGGCTGGGAATGTTGGTATGGGACCAATCGACCCCGTTGGAGGTGGCGACGTAAACAACGTCCCCGACAACCAGGGCGGATGAACTGGTGACGTTATGCGGAAAGACTCCGAGCTGATCGCGCATGTCGTACATCCAAATTATATCCGCATCCGTTTTATCGTTCAGTTCGTCCTGCTTGCCCTTGGGTTTGACGTATTTTGCCTCGTCCTTGAATGGTCCGGCATTGCCATCGGCCAAACCGTTGATATCGAGGCAAACGACTTCACAACGGTTGGTCACGACGTAAACCTTGTCCCCGTCAATTGCCGGGGATGAACAAACTCCGATATATTCCCAATCGCTCACCTTGCCCGCGCCGAGTTTGGGAATGACCAATTGCCAAAGGAGAGCACCCGTTTTTTCGTCCAGACACATCACCACGCCCCGGTCCCCTTTTTTGCCCGGATCCCGAGGTGACTCGTTGTTCGTGCCTACGAAAACACGACCGTTGGCAACCGTGACGTTTCCATATGCCTGGGAGCCCAGTTTTGCGACCCACTTGACGTTCTTCGTCGTCTTCATGTCAACAACCTCATCGTCACTCATGTCACCGGGATTGAAGTCAACGACCAGACCGGTTTCCGAAGATACCATGTTACGGCTTCCGTCCCCCCCCCAAACGGGCCAATCGGCACCGTTGGAGAAATTGGCGATCAAGGTGAACAGAAGAGAGGCAAAGCAGACTTTGGGATTAAGTTTTCTTGAGTTTTTCATGGGAATTGGGGGGGGGGAAGTTATTTGTTGTAATTGATCAACACATTGTCGAAGAAGACCTTCCTCTTGCTTTGAGGAGACATTGCATAAATTCCAGGAGCGCCGTTGCGGTGGGGAACCGCATGCGGAACCTCCAAGGTCCATTCCGAAGGTTCCGGAGAACCTTTCTCCCAAGACTTGGCCCGGATCATGCCGGTGCCATCGACCAAGAGATCGACCCGTGTCTTTAGCCTGTACCAAACGTTGGTCTTGACCGAAAAAGGAACCGAATGCCTGAACCTGTCGTAGTTGGAGAAAACTTCGAGCTTTTGACCATTTCCAATAAGGGCAAACACGTACCTTTGATTGATCAACCCGATGTTCGATTTGGTCCTGCGGTCTCCATCGGTCATGACGTCCGCCTCCATCGTGTAGTCGTTCATGTCCTTGTGTCCCACGAAGTTGATCGCCCGCTGGAAAAGAACGCGATCCAAGGTGTTTCCCGCAAGGTAGTTGTCTCCCGACTTTTGAACCTGCCAACGCATTCTGGCACCGAGCCAAGCCAGGGGCGGGTAGGAGAACGCTATGTCATCGGTGCTCGTGTTCTTGAGATCGAACCCTTGTTCAAAGTTAACCTCGTAAGGCAGGTCTTGTAAGACTCGTCCACGGGTAACGCCGTACAGGCCTCCCTTCGATACCCGAAGCGCGCCAGCCGAAAGCTTGGCTCCCATATCGGCCACGAGTATACCGGTCTCGTCAATTTCTGCATCGACCATAGATTGAACTTTGGCGGTTGGCGGAATCCATTTTTCCCAAGCCAACCCTTCTTTGACTTCCTCTATTCTCCGACCCGTCCGGTCAAGGGCATAGACCTTGAACGCCTGACTGGTACCGGATTTAAGGGCGAATTCAGCAGGCACGACCTGCAGTGAAACCGCTGATCCAATTGGTGGCCCTGTCAACAAATGCTTAAGTTCCTCCTGAGGCTTGGCCACGAAAGCCGGTGCCGGCTGGGAGGAACCAAAGCAATAAAGCCTTTTTTTGGTTTGGACGAAGACTCGGCCGTGGGCGGCAGACGGTGCGGCCAAGCATGCCCCGTCGAGCGTCGTCTTGCCAAGAACTCTTCCCGAATCCCCTTCATCGACAACCACGGATATTCTGCCGTCAAACATCGGAACGAACAATTTTCCATCAGCCCAAAGAGGTGATGCATGCACTTGGTCCGGAGCTAGCTTGAGGACCCAGACGTCCTCTCCGGTTTCCGCATCGACGCAAACAAGTTCGCCTCTCTTGATCGTCGAATACAATCGGCCATTCCGGTAAGCCGGGGTACTTGTGAACGCCTCCATCGAGTTATTCCTCCACACCTCGGCCTCCTTGCCGAGAACAAGGATCTCTTCCCCGACTCCTGGCAGACTTGCGGGTTTTCGGATGGCTACCATTCGGCCGATCACAGTGGAATCGACGTTTTCCTTGCCATGGATGGCAACCACCGTGTCCTCGTGAATAACAACTCCCGAATTGACGCCACCATACGACATCTGAAAGCGCCAGAGCGCTTGACCGGTGCGCGCGTCAATGCACACCACGTGGCCACAGCCGGTACCACTGTAAAAAACCCTTCTGCCGTCAGGCAAATCTTCAAAGGCAAGAGGGGAAAACGAACTGTCCTTCGGCGTAATCCCTGGCGTCGAGGACCAAACCAGTTCCCCGTTGCTTTTGTCGAAGGCGTAGAACCTGTCCCGCGCCGGACCCTGCTTTCCCCAATTCGCCGTAATGGCGTGTATGATAACCAAGTTGCCGTCCACACAAGGTCCTCCCGTACGACCATTCGGAAAAGTAAGCCTGGCGAATTCCTCCATCAAGGATCTTTCCCACAGCTGATTGCCGTCCGAATCATAACCTATGAGCAGACCCGGACTAGTTTGGAAATAAACGTTGCCGGTTGCAGGATCTACGCAGGCTGCCCCCACCCCATATCGATTATAGACGATATCGCTGACGAAGTCACTGTGCCTGCGCTCCCAAAGAACCTTTCCTGTTGCCGCATCAAAGCAAACCAAAGCCTCCTGAAGATCATCTTCGACCCCGTAGTAACCAAATTGATACGCCCTGCCTCCTGCAATGACGGGAACACCGCCTCCTTGAATTTCATGCGTCCACGAAAGGGATTTGTTCAAATCGTCCGGCAAACCGGTTTGATCCGAAACTCCCATTCCGGTCGGGCCCCTCCAGTAGAGCCAATCCGAATGCACGATCTTGGCGTCCGGTTCGCTGGGTGCGGAAACCTCTTTTGACTTGCCCGGAACAGGTGGTTCCGGCTGATGGAGGCAGCCGGTTACACAAAAAAAGACGGAGATGAGCAGGCAGGGGAATTTATCGATCATGGCAGATGAAAGTGAGGGGTTGAAATATAACAGATTTTCAATTAGTACTTGTATGTACTATTTGTCAAACTTCGATCTCACCCGCTCATCGTTTTTTTCATGAGACCCAAAGAAATCCCCGACGCCCAATTGCCTCCCTTGCTCCGGAAATGCTGGATGAGACTGAACGCCATCTTTCAAAAAAGAGTCAGGGAAATCGGTTTGACGCCCGACCAATACATTGCCCTGCGATGGCTAAACGAACTTCCGACGGGAACCGTCTACCAGTTGACCTTGAAAAACCTGATGTTCACTGACTCGAACAACATCGCCGGATTGATGGCGAGGATGGAAAGAATGAGCCTGATAGAAAGAAAGGCGGACGTTTCGGACCGTAGAAAAAAGCTCGTCTTTTGTACCTCCAAGGGGAAGACCTTGTTTGACCGGGCAAAAAAGATTGCAGAACGGCTTGAAGAAGAAACGATGTCCATTCTCTCCCAAGAAGAAAGAGAGGAATTTCTCGGATTGCTAGGTGAGATCAATCGGCACCTTCACCCTGAATGACCGTCGACTGCTTCCCCATTTTCAGGCAAACCCATTTTCCCCGACTGCTTCGGCAGTGCATCCTGCCATTGGCATAAGTGGGGGGAGTCCAGTTTTCCTTCCCGGACAGGACTTGAAACCTGGCCAACTCTTGAAACCTGTAATGATTTGCGTCAGCCACAACGAGTTCTCCCCGGTCGCTTAGAATGACCAGTTTGTTTTCGACAAGAATAACGGAGCCCAAGCCAAAACCTTTTTTTTCCCATCTTTTCTTGCCCTTTTTTATCTCAAGACAAAACAACCTTGCTTGGTCCTCGCGGCCTCCGGTCTGCCCCTCGATTCCATAGGCATAATCTTCAAGCCTGACCAAGCTTGCCATCTGGCAGGAAAAAGAAGAGGACTCCCACAACGCGCGGGGGCGGGTCCTTTCCAGGTCCACCAAGGCCGAGCCTTTGCCATAGGCGCTGGAAATGAGAACGGAAGAACCCAGGTCTATGGGTTGAGCCGCATTGATTCCAAATCGAGTTTTGTGCTGATATCTCTTCAACTCCCTGCCGTCTGACAAATTGTGCGAAACAAGTCCGTACCCATTGAACACCAATATTTCGCCTTTGCCGTAAGTACGCATCATGGGTGATGAGTAGGCCGCCTCATGATCGCCGGCACGCCACCTTGGTTCGCCACTTTTGGCATCCAGGGCGACCAACGAGCCTTTTTCCGAACCGGTCTCGAAAATGACCATATCCGCCACGCATAATGGAGACCCGGAAAAACCCCAGTCCGGTCGCCTGCCCCCAAAGTCCTTCAAGAGGTTCTTGGACCACAGAATTTTTCCGTTTTCCGCATCAAGGGCATAAAAATCCCCTTGGTGGCTATTCAGGTACAAGATGCCATCGCTAACCGCCGGAGTACTGCGGCTCCCTCCTTGAAAATACTTGGGGGCTTTCTCGCAAGGGTATTGATGAGTCCAAAGAACTTTTCCGCTCTCTGCGCCGACGCAAAAAAGGGTATTCTTCCCATTTGAATATCCTTGCGTGTAGGCCTTTCCCTTGACCTCTGCAACGGCAGAATAGCCCAAACCAACGTCCAAAGACCATAACCGTCCGGGCTCTTCATCACCCCAATCCGCCCGAAGACCCTTTTCCCGTGATACCTGATTCCTATCCGGGCCCCCGTAGGCAGGCCAATCATCAGCCAATAGACAGATCGAAAACAAGAGCGAGGAGAAAACTACGGATAACCTATGGATCATCCGTGAATCTTTCTCCTACGCGCGACGGGGTGTCAACGCAAAGGCAAGGACGGGATATTTTACAAACGAATGGCTTCTTGCTCGTTTACCACGAGCCCCAAGTGAAGTTGGTCCGCGTAAAAACCGCCTAGATCGGGAATCAGGGCATTTGTGCCCTCTCTTCGCGCATTCAGGGCAACAACCAAAAAATCAGTTCCTTCCGGAATCTCGAATTCGCTGTTTAATTCTTCCCAAGTAATTGGATTGAGATCGCTGTTGAGACTCGTTTCCAAATGTCCTATGGAGCGATGTGGTTCGCCGTTTTCAGATTTAATTGCATGAACGGTAAGGGAAAACTGCGTGGACTCCCGTACGATACCAATGCTTTGATTGAAGAAAACGCTTGTGTTCAGACGGACGGTCGAAGCCCCCTGGTTGCGAATGATTTCCCGCAGGTCAAGGACCCGAACCGTATCGGAGACCTCCGCGGAGTGAGTGCGGACGTCAATTCCCAGCTTCGAAAGCTTGATCATTCGATCCCCCTCCAAAGGCAAGATGCCCTGCTCGGCAGGCACGCTCAAATGCTCTTCCCTGTTCCAAGCCACCACGTCTTCTCGAATCTCCACTATGCCGCCTTCGCCATCCCCATCCCATTTCTTTTTGTCAAGGATCATGATGCCCTTGCGGGCCTCACCCCTTGCGTCAATCGAACGGATGAAGGGCCCGTCCCCCCCGACCTCCAAGACAACCTCGGATGACGGAGACGAGTAAGACGCCAATTGACTTTCCGGAGTCGCGGATGCTACCGCTGCGCTTGCGATTGGCTTGTCCGATGGAGTCGTGGGGCCCCCCAACGCAAGCCCCTCGACGGAAGAAGGAGCGCTTCTGTTCCAATGCCAAACGCCGAAGACCGCAAGTATGGCGGCAGCAAAGGATGCGACCAGAGGCAGTTTTGGAAACAAAACAGTCTTGGACTCGCTTGGCTCGAACTCGAGAACCTCGCTTGTCTCCCAATGAAGCAAAGAATCCTGAACCACCAACTCCGCGTATCTTGATCTAGCCGCCGCACACGAACTCAGAAGCACGGAGAGCCTGTCCATGTCTTTTTGTTCATGGAGACCGTCCAAGACCCGTACGGTAAGTAATTCAACTTCTTTCAAAGAAACGTCGCTTGCATTCATGGGATAAAGGTTTGTATGAGCAATTAGCGCAAATTCGCTTTTTCTTACCAAAAAAGTTGATTTTTTTCTCGGAAGGGGAGTCAGAGTTCGTTTTCGGCTTCCACCAAAGGCATTTTCCTGCGAACACAATCAATCAGGTTGATCCTGATTCTATGTAGGGTCGCCGATACGGAACCCAAAGGCCTCCCCACCTTTTTTGCAATATCCTTGAGCTGGCTGTCTTCCCTAAAACGGAGGCGGGCAATCCGCTTCATATGATCGGGCAACAAATCGTAGCACAATTGCAGAGCCTTTTGGCTCAAGACAATTCGCTTGGTATCAAGCTCCTCGGCTGCCAAGGCCTCGATAATCTCGGTACTGAACTGAAGCCGGCTTCTCTTTGATTTCGTTATGTGAGCCATCACTTGATAGCGCGCAATTTGAAAGGCCCAGCCTTGAAAATGCCCCTTCGGATCATACTCCCCGGCCTTCCTGCACAGAATCAGGTTCGTTTCCTGCAATACGTCCTCGGCATCCGTGCGGTTTGGAAGCAAGGTCAGGATGTAGGCGTAAAGAGAACGTTGCAACGCGGTAAGCTTGCGAGAAAAATCAAATGGCACCAAGTCATCGGACACTCCACTCATTAGAAAGTCTTTCTCATCCCATTGTCAACCTTTCGGCAATTCATGCCGCAGATCAAACAACCACCTTGGGTGGTATGCAAGGTTCGCTTACAAGTTCACTAGGTAAGGTGTTGCCTTTGTGGAATTAATTATTTTTCATCTGTTCATGCAACCATGGCATTGCGTACTGCTTATCGTGCTCACCCTTTCCTTGTTTTTTTACGGGGCATATTATCAGGACGTAAGGGAGGAAAGCCAAGCGCCCCTTGCCCTAAGCTACGAGGAAGACTTTACCGAGCAAGTTCCCGAGGACCGGGACGATCCGGAGCCAACACCCGAAGAAAGCGCGTTCAAAAAGCTCGCTGACTCAGAAAATTGGGCCGAGCATCGCGTTCTGCTCGTGGTTGAAAACGGCACACCGAGCCTCACCTCGCTTCATTCCGATGCACTTGAAAGCCCCGTGTTTCTAGTCAAATTGGTTGACTTGCTTGGACAGAACCCCACTGCCAAAGAGATGATTCTGAGTCCCTTCCAAAGCAATGCGTTCAAGCAAAACGAGAGCCAAATCCTACGGGCTCTTTTCTCCACCCGTAATTCGAAAAACAGGCAAGACGGGATCCATTTGGTGTGCCGTGGCCATTCCATCAAAAGTTCACGACTCCTGACAAATACCGTAATGCAGGCTTACAGAAGTGCCGCAACGGATGAAAACATGGAACAACCGCTCATCTCTCGATTTCAAAAGTACAACGAAAAGATACGGGACTTGGAGCGACGCAAACACGATCTCGTAGAGCAAATTCAACGAAGCGTTACCAACGCAACGGGAGCCAACATCGAAGAAATTGCCCTGCAATCCGAACTCATGGAAATCTCAAATGAGTTGGGTTTGCTAAACGAAACGCTAAGTCAGATTGATTCGATACACAAAAAGGACCGCAACCCCCTTGCTCTGCTGAAAGTCGAAAGGGTCGCCAATCACAAAACCATTCCCGAATTAGTCCAAATGGCCAGACAGTTGAAGGAAATTTTGGCCAACCAGGGCACCGATCCATTTGTCAGAAAGGAGGTTTCCCGAAACCTTGAAACGACAACGGTCAAAACCGTTCAAGAAATTGCCGATGCCATCACTCGGATAAAATCCGAAGCAAGAGAAGGAATCGAACGCAAAGAAGTTTTGGAAGAAAGGATGATCGATTTGCGAGCAAAGGAGGACAGTCTCGTCAAGTCCAACCCAAAGTACGCTCTCCTCGAAAGGCTCAATGCGGAAATTAGCAGGCAAAAGGAAATTTACCTGATTAATTACGAAGAATGGACACAGGCGAAAAATACCTTTCGTTTTGAAGAAATCGAGCTACTGAAATAAGCGGGTTTAGTTGGATCACTTGCAAACCAACGGATTTTACCGAATCTACTTGGAGAATTTTCAGTCTACTTTAGTTTACTCCATCTACTTCAATGAATAATAAATCGAATATGAAAACAGGATTGGGACTGAGCTCTTTCTTTTGCCCGAATTTTCCTTTTTATCATATCCTCAAGGGCTATACTCGTTCAAATTGGTCCGGAGATTGGCGGGCCTCCGTAAACGTTGCCCTGTTGGCCATTCCGCAGGGGATGGCTTATGCCCTTGTCGCAGGACTACCGATTCAATATGGGCTTCTTGGGTCTGCCTTTGCCGCCATCTTCGGTGGATTGCTCGGCAAAGGCCGCTTCATTACCCTCGGTCCCACAAATGCGACTGCCGTTTTGCTATTCGGTGTTTTCGCCGGGCTGGGAATGATCAATCGAAATGGCATGGGATCGGAATCCGCTCTTCTGGTTCTGCCATGGATCTTGTGTTTCTCCGGCTTGTTTCTTCTTCTCGCATCCTTTCTGCGTATCTCGTACATGGTTCAGTTCGTTTCACGGACCGTAATCACGGCCTACGTTACGGCAGCCGCGTTTCTGATCATTGCCAACCAATCAAAGCACGTACTCGGTCTTGGCGGGACGGGGGAAGAAACCTCTTCCACCTTTTGGGGAATCCTCTCCAACACCTTCTCCCTGCTTGGTCAAGCCTCCGAACCCGCTTTGTGGCTCAGTCTGTTTACGGCCGGCACTTTCATTTTCCTCCAGCGCGCCCTGAAAGCCCTTCCCAACGTCGCGCTCACTCTGGTGCTTTCTTCCTTGCTCGGAATACTGTTCGAGAACTTTGGGTGGAAAGTGTTCTATCTGGATTCTTTCGAATCCAATCGTACTTTTCTTACCGTCCCGGAAGTTGAAGCTCTCGGCATGCATTGGGAAACGATTCTTTGGTCGGCTTCCGCCGTTTCGCTTCTTTGCTTGCTCGAAGGTCTTTCGATCGGCAAATCACTGGCTGCCCGGGCGGGTGAACGAATCGACAGCAATCAGGAAACCTTTTCCATTGGGATTGCGAACGCCGGCTGTGCCCTTTTGTCCGGCATGCCTGCTTCCGGATCACTGACAAGATCATCCCTCAACGTTCAATCCGGAGCGAAAACTGGTTTTTCCAACCTTCTGGCAGGCGCATTGATCTTGGGTGGATATTTTTTACTCGGTGATTTGGTATCCTTGGTTCCTTTGCCTTCCCTTGCAACGCTCGTTATTTTCATCGGGGCATCGCTTGTAAAGGCAAGGCAAATCAAAACGGTTTCTCAAGCAACCAGGTCCGACGGCATTGTCTTTGTTGTTACTCTCGGTGTCGGGCTCTTGATCTCCCTTCAAATGGCAATCTTCGTGGGTGTCATAACCTCCATTCTTCTTTTTCTGAGAAAAGTAGCCGAACCCGAGATGATAGAACACGGCTACAACGAAGATGGTGAGTTGACTGAGTTTTCGGATAAAACGAAACGGGCGGAACCCGAAGTTTCCATCGTTCATGTCGAAGGAGAGCTTTTCTTCGCGGCCGCCGATCTCTTTTACGAGCAAATCAGGAGGGTCGGCGAAGACGAAAACCTAAGGGTGTTGGTTCTCAAGCTTCTTCATGCCCACCACTTGGATGCGACTTCGGTCTTGGCCCTGGAAGAGCTGTTGGACTACTTGAAGGAAAAAAACTGCCATGTCCTCCTTTGCGAAGTCCGCAAGGACGCCCTCAGAATATTGCGTGATTCCGGGGTTCTCTCCAGAATAAACCGTAAAAACGTCTTTCCTCATACTGCAAGCAACCCCACCCTCTCCACAGCCAAGGCCATCAAACGATCCAAGTTCCTCATTTCCGGGGAACAGGCAAAGGTCACGATTTATGCCGACCGCAACCAAGGGTAAGTTTCGGAAAATCGACAGTGCCAAAGCACTCAGACTCCGTAAAAATCACATGTTCTTTCAAAGGTCCGTTCGGCAAGAAAATCCTCCGTAACGTCGAACAGTTTGGCCGCAAATTGACCAAGGTGCCGAAGGAAAGCCGGTTCGTTGACTTTGCCCCTTTTGGGTTCGGGAGCCAAGTACGGACTATCGGTTTCGATCATCAGGTTTTCCAGACCCTGACGAAGGGCGGCTTCCCTCAGGTGATCGTTTTTGCCGAAAGTAAGAATACCCGTAAAGGATGCCCGTCCGCCACGCTCCATCAGTTGCTCAACCTGCGGCACCCCCTCCGAAAAACAGTGAAAGACAACCTTCTTCCAGTTCACTCCTGACTTGTCGATCAAGGTCAGGCAATCCTCGAAGGCGTTTCTCGAGTGAACGATCACCGGCAAGTCTCTCTCCTTTGCAAAAGAAAGCTGATGGGAAAAAGCCAGTCGTTGCTGCTCCATCGTAACAAGAGCATCGTCCGCATCCTTGGGCAGGCGGAAGTAATCGAGGCCAATTTCACCAACTGCAACTGGCCTTGGCTCAGAATCCCAAAGTTTTCCCAATTCGGCTACTTGCGAGGGCCAGTCGATACCGACGTAACTTGGATGCAATCCCCCCGAACAAAAGATCCGTTCGGGGTATTTTCGCACCAGGGTTCGATAGACGTTCCAATCCTCTGGCGTCGTCCCTACCGCCGTCATTCTGGACACCTCGTGTTGGGACGCCCGATCCAGAACTTCCTCAAGAATCCCTTTTTCCAAAAAGCCATTCAAATGGCAATGACTGTCAAACCACGACATCTCCTCGACCAATACGAAAATAATTGCCATCATCGCCATCCTAAAAAACTCTTTTGTTTTTCCTTAATACAAATTCAACCAAAACAAAATCATGGAAGACGTCATTATCCTAGGAACCGGATGCGCTGGGTTCACCGCAGGAATCTACACTGCGCGCGCCAACCTCAATCCCTTGATCCTGGAAGGCAAGCAACCCGGCGGCCAACTCACCACAACCTCCGAGGTCGAAAACTTTCCCGGCTTTCCCGAGGGAATCGACGGGTACGAGCTGATGGATCAATTGCGCAAACAAGCGCTCAAGTTCGGCGCAAGGGTAGAGAATGCCTACGTGGACAAAGTCGATTTCAGTGAATCCGTCAAGGTTCTGTACGCAGGTGACCGGAAGTTTGAGGCGAAAACCGTAATCATTGCCACAGGCGCCGCCCCCAGGCTTCTCAATATTCCGGGGGAAGCAGAAATGTTCGGCGGGAAGGGAGTCACCACTTGCGCAACCTGCGACGGAGCCTTTTACCGGGACATGGACGTAGCCGTCGTTGGCGGTGGGGACTCTGCGTGTGAAGAGGCTTTGTTCCTTACCCGGTTTTGCTCAAAGGTTACCTTGGTCCACCGGAGGGACGAGCTTCGGGCTTCGAAAATCATGGCTGAACGAACGCTCGCCCATGAGAAAATCACCCCACTTTGGGATTCGGCCGTCAAAGAGGTCTTGCCCGACCAGGAAGGCAAAGCCCAAGGTATTCTTGTGGAAAATCTCAAATCCGGGGAGGAAAGCGAAGTTC
>Ga0233433_10003719_pt1 | contig 12111 bp, 8 predicted proteins | sample SI_122_August201_5_FD_179868 | JGI IMG/M metagenome (GOLD analysis project Ga0233433, IMG submission 179868) | Seawater microbial communities from Saanich Inlet, British Columbia, Canada - SI_122_August2016_100_MG | ecosystem: Environmental > Aquatic > Marine > Inlet | place: Canada: British... | reverse complement strand
AGCCTGGTAACCCTGGCAACCCTGGTAAACCTGGTAGCCCTGGTAGCCCAGGTGAGCCTGGTAACACCGGCGCAGACGGCGCCGATGGTGCTGACGGTGCCGATGGTGCTGACGGTGCCGATGGTACGACTCACGTTGCCGGAATTATTGTTTTTGACGCGAACGGTTCTTCGACTGGTGCGGCAGAGATCACTGCAGGCGCTGCATCGATCACCGTAATTGGTGGTGGATTCGTAGCCGGTGAAAGCATCTCAGTTTCGTCTAAGCCAGGTAAGTTTCCATTCCTCATAGGTGACGCGGTCGCAAACGACCACGGTGCATTTGAGATTACTGTTGACCTGACAATTTTCCAGGAAAAAACTGAAACTGATGCAGGTTCTGGTGGAAAAGGCTTCCCAGCTGGTGAGGTATTTACCGTCACCGCTGAGGGAGACCAAGGCAACCGTGGTGCTTCAGCATTCATCCTTGTTGACAAGGTAGCTGGATAACACCTGAATCTAGAGATTCGAAAAATGCCCCGGCTTTCGCCGGGGCATTTTTGTTTAACCTGTTATTCACCAATATGAATCAACAATCAAAAACAATGCAGAAACGACCGATAAAAATCAGAACCGCCCGTCCAGAGGACGATCAATCTGTGACCGCCCTTATCTCAAACTGCCACACGATCTCATTCGCACCGTTCGCGTCTTCCGACTAGGTCGGCTCTCGTGACCTCCCTGAGCATCAATCGAAGTGGCAGAAAATACTCGTGGACGAATCTCTCTCTGCATGAGTATTCGTCGTCGAAAGAAACGGAGAAATCATCGGGACGGTATGCGTATCGTCAGATGATTAAAATGATTTCGACGCACAGCTCAATGGCGTGCACGTATCTCGCATCGCAACGGGCTCAGGCATAGGCAGTTTGCTGATGAAACAAGCAATAAGATTCATAAAAGAACGAAAGTTCAAGAATGTAGAGCTTGGAGTTATCACAGCAAACAGCAGGGCAAGACGTTTCTACGAGGCGGACGGCTGGGAGTTGGTCAAGAACTTCCTGATGTCATCTAGGGCGTACCAATCGACATCTATCGCCTACATCAGTAGCACTCACGCGTCTTACGAAATTACGCAGCGGATTGAAAACTATGAAACGCAATGCTTAAGATTCGGTGCGCTCGATCTTCACTCGCCGTATCCGACGCCCGATTACCGACTGAACCGTAATGACCACGCCTTCGACCGATACTGTATCGCCCGGCGATGGCATCTTGCCAAGTTCACGAAAAACCAGACCGCCGACGGTGTCAAAGCCGTTAGGAATAATCGAAGTTCCGAGAGTCTGGTTCATACTGTCGATCGACGCGCCAGCATCTGCGAACATCTCTTTCGAACCTGCGGCCTCCACCTCAGGGACATCCACGTCGAACTCGTCGATCAGTTCACCAACGATCTCTTCGATCAGATCGGTAACCGTCACAAGTCCCGAAACGCCACCATACTCATCAACTACAATCGCAAACCCCGTGCGGTGCTCCTGCAACTGCCGTAGCAGCCGTTCAAGACTCTGGGACTCCGGTACGTGCAGCGCCGGCCGTGCGAGGCTCGCTACTTGATCATCAGGATTCGCTTCTTTGTCCAAAGCGGAAAGAACGTCGCGGGCGAAAATCACTCCGACAATCGAATCGATGCTCTCGTTGTACACAGGGATTTTACTGTGACCACCTACAGACATAAGATCGGCGACCGCACCGATACTGGTGGTCGCCGAAGCAGAATTCATATCTACACGAGGCACCATGATCTCTCGAACTTTCACGGTGTCCATTCGGAGTATTCCGCGAATCATTCGCAGTTCATTTTGATCTGCAGGGATAACTGATTCTTCAAGGAAATCTAAACTCTCCTGAAGAGCTGCGGACACGTCTTCTCCAACCGCATCATCACCGCGACCGCGCGAAAGTGAAAAATCGACTATGTGTGAAATTCCTGGTGCTACGCTAGTCCATCGTAGAAGCGTGCCTGTCGGGCGACTAATCGCACGTGACCAGTTACGCCGGTAACCCGATAAACCCGATGCGATTAGCTGAACAACTATTGCACCGGCCGCCGCCGTCACTCCACTTAGGGCAACTTCATATCCAGACCCCACCAAACCGGAGCGCGCTTCAAAGAAGGCGAATACGGCGAGCGCAGATGCCATGAGTGAGGCAGCCTGAAGACTTCTACCTATAAGGCTCGCTTCAGCACTAAGCCGCCCCGTAAAGCCGTGGTTGTGCTCTGCGTCGCCATTTCCGTTCGCGTTTGAAATGGGATGGCGAACAGCGGCAGGCAGCGGATTAATACGCGTGCCTAGCGAAGATATCGCCAAGGCAGTGAAGAAGAAAAAGCTTCCAGAGATTACAAGAGCTAGCAGGGATATTAGTTCAGGTGACACTAGGCGAACACCTCAAGCCGATTCCACTGCTGATTCGTATCTGGAGGTTGCCCCGTACTGACGGGGTCTTCTGTATTTTTGGTCATTCCTTTAGATTTCTGTCCCGGTTTTTTACACGAAACGTAATTACTCATTCATATTTTATAGATTTTGCAGGGACTCCGGCTACTGTGTCGCCTGCCATAACGTCGTCACGCACGACAGAACCAGCACCGGTGCGAGCAGCTTTCCCGATAGTTACCGGAGCGACAAGCATAGTGCTCGAACCGATTAGTACATCATCTTCAATCACCGTACGATGCTTATCTTTCCCATCGTAATTGCAGGTGATCGTTCCAGCACCAATATTCACATTTTCGCCAACGATCGCATCACCAACGTAACTGAAATGCGAAACGCTGGTGCCACTTCCTATAACGGAATTCTTGATCTCAGCTAAGTTCCCGACTTTTGATCGTGGCTTCAGCTCTGCCCCATGGCGAAGCAACGCATTCGAACCAACACTAGCTCCCTCACCAACGATCGAATTGAGCACGCGGGCCCCATCGACAATCGCGTTGTCGCCAATTCGGCTATCTGTTATTTGCGTGTTTGGGCCGATAATGACAGATGAGCCAACTACCGATCGTGTTCCTATGTGACAACCCGGTCCGATCGTCGTATCGGCACCAATTTGTACATCGACATCTATATAAGTGGCTGCGGGGTCAGTAATGGTCACGCCGCTCCCCATATGCGCCTCGTTCGTGCGTTTACGCATGATCGATTCGACTTTCGACAACTGCACCCTGTCATTTATGCCAAGACCGGCGTCCCCATCATTCGAAATGATGACTCCTGAACGATCTTCCGCTGCAGCCGCCGCTATGACCCTTGGTAAATAAAACTCGCCAGTATTGGCAGCATCCACCTTATCGAGTTCATCCCAAATCCAACGATTGTCGAAGCAGTACCACGCAGTATTTATCAACTTACTGAGCAAAAGCTGTTCGTCAGCTTCATGCTCTTCCAAAATCCCCGACGGCCCGCCAGAATCATCCAACTGTATTCGTCCCAGTCCAGCTGGATCATCAACCCTTGCACCAAGAACAGTTGCAAGTGAATTTGATGAAATATGTTGTTCAAGCATCTCCCGCACAATCTCATCTGTAACGAGAATCACGTCAGCCGGAGCAACAACGATCGTGTCAGCTCCCGCTAAGTCCAATCGAGCCACTTGAAGCGCATCGGCAGTGCCGATTTGTCGAGCTTGTACCAAAATCCTCACACGCGGTAATAACGCCTCGCTAAGTTCGGCAGAATCGGCAAGATCGCTCGAAATGACCACGGTGATGTCTTCGATACCCGCAATCCGCATTATGCGTACCACGTGCCCTACCAATGCCACCCCTGCAACCTTGTGAAGTATCTTTGGGAGGCTAGATTTCATTCGCGTGCCCTTGCCGGCAGCGAGGATTATTCCAGCAGTCGTCAACTATCGATCACCTTTGAAAAGCACCATGCAGCGTACGTAAACAGTGTCGTTCAATTCCAATCTAATGCAAGCAAGTACAGCAGCCGACTCTATTTGCCTAAATCGGAGGCGTTGATAGAGATCGTTAACTTCTCCAATCGTAGGGTTTTGAATTATTGTGCGTCAACAATTTCATGTACGTATAGTAGTGATTACGCTGGAAATATTCGTAATAATCCTGCGAAATGGGCCACCGAAAGAGTCACTTAGATTGTTATAGTTGATGAGTTCGGAGAGATGGCTGAGTGGCTGAAGGCGCCGGTCTCGAAAACCGGTATATGCATCCGCATATCGCGGGTTCGAATCCCGCTCTCTCCGCCATACATACATCGAAGTTGGCCCGCCGCCTTCCAACAACGATGAGCGAAGACAGATTTAAATCTGTCTAAAATGCTGCCGCGGAGAGGTGCCAGAGCGGTTTAATGGGCACGCTTGGAAAGCGTGTGTGGGTGCAAATTCACCGCAGGTTCGAATCCTGTCCTCTCCGCCATATTCTTGCGTTTAGAGCCCGGACTCGTCGAACGATGTGGTAGCTGCAGCCTACGCCCGTCGAGAGCTAACACTCATCCCCCGATCCGGGGGAGCTAGAGGTAAAGATTGCAGATCATTAGATGATGCCCGGAGCTATAACGCAAAGCTCGGGACCAAGCCATCTGACTGCGCCCGGAGCAACGCAATGTGACAACACAAATTGCCAGAGCACCGTTTTGAGTAATTATTCGCCAACTGCATTACTTAAAGTACTGGAGGGCATTCCACCAAATCTCTGGAATTAGTCTGGCAACGTTTACGAAATTCTAATCGCGCTTCGGCAACCTCGAAGACGCTTAGTGAGCTTCAGTAACCGATCTCGTAGCCACTGGAGTCTCACGAAAAGCAGCGGGCGAAGCAGAACAATTCCGCAATGAGAACGAGCCTGACGAGGTGTTGGGTGAAATTGCTCGACTCGGTATTCAGCCGTACACCTTAGCCCCCCGAATACCCAACTCAGCTCGAAGCGCTATCTACGTCAAAATCCAGATGCTTGCCGCTGACGAACCTGCGATTACCATCGTAGGTTCGTCAGCGGCGACTCCCTACGAACTCGAAATGACTCGGTGAATTTCATACGACGACGCAAGAGCAGGCGTCACAGTCGTATCTGGATTGGCACCCCAGATACATTCTGCAGCCCACCGTTCCGCCCATGAAGCGGGCGGGCGAACTATGGCGATCCTCGAATCAGGACTTGAGCAGCCGAATTCTCAAGGTTCACCCGAGAATAGTGCCGTGTTTGGTGAAAAACGCGCTTGACAACCTCGCGCGTGAGAACAATGTTTTAAGTATCGAACGTCGTGTCATCGATCTTCTTGAAAATCCAAGTGAGCCAATGCACGTCGACGACATCACTAGAACGCTGGGTGAAGCTTCTCAAGCCGTAAGCTCCGTTCTAGTGATGTTAGAGCTGACGGGGTGCATCCCGTCAGGTCGGTTCGATGCAATTCATTGCTGCTAAAGAACGTCCAGTGGTATCGCCATGAAAAATGGGAACCACGCAAATGAGGGAAAAAACAGTTGGCGAAAACGTCAAAGCGTGATCTTGTCATCGTCGAATCACCGGCAAAGGCCCGAACCGTAGGCCGATTTCTTGGCGACAAATATGTCGTCAAAGCTTCGATGGGGCACGTTCGTGACCTACCTAAAAGCAAACTAGGTGTCGATGTTGAAAATCTGACATTTGAACCTACCTACGAGAACGTACGTGGTCGAGCAACCCTCATAGCCGAAATCAAAAAAGCCGCGAAACAAGCCGACTCCGTATACCTCGCAACTGACCCGGACCGCGAAGGTGAAGCAATCTCATGGCATCTGGTCGAAGCTGCCAACCTCGGCAAAGCCAAAAATCTCAAACGCGTTGTGTTCCACGAAATCACAAGCGCAGCCGTCGAAGAAGCATTCTCACAGCCTCGTGATATCGACATGGAGCTTGTCAACGCACAGCAAGCACGACGAGTTCTAGATCGAATCGTTGGTTACAAACTCAGCCCCGTTCTATGGAGCAAGGTTAAACGCGGTCTATCCGCCGGTCGAGTGCAGTCCGTTGCACTCCGTGTGATCGTCGATCGCGAACGTGAAATCGAAGCGTTCAAGCCTGTTGAATTCTGGGTAATAACAGTCGATCTTGAAACTGAGTCCGGGTCACGTAAGTTCACATTCAACGCCAATCTCACTGCAGTGCCCGACCAAAAGGGCAAACCAGTTGTCGATAACGAATCGACTGCCATGGCGATCAAGACCGACCTAGAAGTGGCAACTTACACCGTCTCCAAAGTCACCCGTAAAGAAGCCAAACAACGCCCACGACCACCGTTCACAACGAGCACGCTACAGCAGCAGGCTGCACGATCGTTCCGGTACAGCGCGCAGCGCACAATGCGTATCGCTCAGGATCTTTACGAAGGTATGGAAATCGGTAGTGCAGAGCCTGTCGGTCTCATCACATACATGCGTACTGACTCCGTAAACCTCGCCCAAAATGCTTTGGAAGAAGCCATGTCTTTCATCAAATCTGCCTACGGTGACGAATACTCAACTGGTCCCAAGAAATACAAAACTCGAAGTAAATCAGCACAGGAAGCTCACGAAGCTGTACGCCCAACATCTGCATCGAACACACCTGAAAAGGTGGCTCCATACCTATCGAGCGAACAGCTACGCCTCTACACGATGATCTGGAAGCGAACTATCGCCAGCCAGATGGCCGACGCTATCGTCGACAATACCGGAGTCGACATCACCGCGGCCGCCCCGAACGGCAATGAATACACCGTCCGTGCAACCGGTTCGGTTATCAAGTTCGATGGCTACCGTAAGCTCTATATTGAGACAAAAGACGAAGACGCAGAAGACGACGAAAACAGGCAACTGCCTTCGATGAACGAAGGTGATGTTCACAAGAAGCAAACCGTGAACGCCGACCAGAAATTCACCCAGCCGCCACCTCGTTACACCGAAGCGAACCTGATTCGATTTTTGGAAGAACAGGGAATAGGTCGCCCTAGCACGTACGCGTCGATTGTCGGCACAATCGAACGTAGGCAGTATGTAGACCGCGAAAAATCTCGATTCAAGCCAACTCCAATGGGTCTAGCAGTATCTGACTTCTTGTCGGAGCACTTTCCAAACATCATGGATACCGGCTTCACTTCTGGCATGGAGTCGAAACTCGACGCCGTAGCAGAAGGCGAGCAAGACTGGATCGAAATGCTGAGGGAATTCTTCGGCCCCTTCGAAAAAGCGGTCACAGATACGACCGAAAATGCAGAACGTATCGATCGAGCTAAGTTAGTTCAGGTCAGCGATGAAAAATGTGAAGGCGGAGATGATCTCGTCATCCGTACCGGAAGGTTCGGCAAATTCCTGTCGTGCGGAAAATTCCCGGAATGTCGCGTTTCCATCTCCACTCGTCCGGGCGAACGTGCCACAGGCGAAGTCAAAGAGAACTGGGAGATCGCTTGGAAGACTGCAATGGAGAAGTGCTCGATCGTGCACCCAGAAGCAGCCGCTGCAGCAGCAGCCGAAGCAGAAGAGAAGCGCACATCAAAGCGAAAAACCCCCAAGAAGAAAGCCTCTGCCAAGAAAACCGGAACTAAGGCAAAAGCTAAAGCGTAGCTTTCGTTTCAAATTCTATGCAACAACGATGAATGAACAAATCTTGGCGGTCCGATCATGACGACCGCCAAGCAACTTCCCTCACCTGCAATGGAACAGGCCCTGCGGCAGTCTGACCTACCTGATATTTCGAACTTAGTAAGAAACTATGCAGAGTACATAAGCACAACACGCCAACTCACCGTCCACACCGTTCGCAACTACGTGAACGACCTCGCGCCACTCGTTCAATTCTTGGCCGAAAAAGAAGTTGAAAAACTTTCAGCTGTAGATCGACTATTTCTCCGTAGTTATCTTGCTTGGCTAATCTCCAGTGGGTTCAGTCGCAGCAGCATTTCGCGCAAACTCTCAGCACTCAAATCTTTCTTCCAGTTCCTTCGCTATTCTGGCGTCATCGAACTCGACCACACCGAGTTGATGACTGCACCAAAAAAAAAGAAAAAACTCCCAGCGATAGCATCAAGCTACGAAATCGACCGGCTCCTAGAAGAACCTGACACAAACAGCGACCCAGGCATCCGTGATCGAGCAATCCTCGAACTGCTATACGGCGCTGGTCTTCGTGTTTCGGAAGCATATGCAATCGATATTGCAGACACCGATCTAACCACTCGCGAAGTCCGAGTTATCGGAAAAGGTTCAAAACCTCGAATCGCCCTCTTCGGCGAATCCGCAAGCAAGTGGATCGACAACTATCTCAAAAACGTCAGACCAAAATTCGCCAGCCGACAATCTGATGCCGCCCTGTGGATGAATCGGTCCGGTGGTCGACTGACCACTCGCTCGATACAGCGAATCGTCAAAAAATACGCCCTTGCCGCCGGACTCGACCATAACTTTCACACGCATTCGCTGCGACACAGCTTCGCCACGCACCTACTCGATGGGGGGGCGGACCTCCGAGTGGTCCAAGATCTTCTCGGGCACAGCAGCCCCGCAACGACACAGATCTACACTCACGTTTCTGCCGAACAATCCCGATCGGTGTATCTGGGCGCACACCCAAGAGCGAACAAATCTACAAGCTCCGTCAAATCTGCGAAGCAAAATTCGCAGAAATCTAACGCCCCTTCGTAGTACGCTTAGTACATAACTATTGACCGTGACTTAACCTCACTGTGTCACAAAGCAAAACATGAACGACCCGACACCCGGGAGCCAACATTGCCATCAACGATTCTTGTCATCAACGGACCCAATCTGAACAATCTCGGAAAACGAGATACATCGATGTACGGAACCAAAACTCTCGATGACATCCAGAACGATATTTCAAAAAAGGCATCTTCTCTCAGCGTCGACGTGAAGTTCTTCCAATCGAATCACGAAGGTTCGATTGTCGATTTCATTCAGGAATCATCGGCAGGAGCCGATGGCGTAATCATCAACGCCGGGGCTCTCACTCAGGTCGGCTACTCAATTCTCGATGCACTACTCGACTCAGGACTCCCGTTCATCGAAGTTCATCTATCGAACATTCACGCCCGCGAGAAATTCCGTCAGGAATCCGTATTTGCCGGGAAGGCTGTTGGCCAAATGGCAGGATTCGGTCCTTCCGGGTACATTTACGCCATCGACCACCTTGCAACGGTCATAAATAGCTAATCTCAGTTTTCTAGGGAGCTAATTCGCTTTGAGCGATTTTCGATTTCCATCGCGCGTCGAAAAACTTCGACAACGCCTCGCAAAGGACGAACTCGACGCCATTTTCATCAGCAATGGTGAAAATCGACGTTACATCTCTGGCTTCGTAAGCAGTGCCGGCTACTTACTAGTGACACAGAACGACGCTGTCATCTGCACCGACTTCCGCTACACCGAGATAGCTGAACAACAGGCTCCTGGCTGGCGAATCGATCGTATCGGCGGACCATCAGACTGGCTTGCGAAACTCATGAAAGAATTCGAGATAAATACCCTTGGATTCGAATCTGACGACATGACCGTAAGCACCCTCGAACGCTTCAAGAAAGCCCTCAAGGAAAACGACGCCAGCCCCGAACTGAAACCAACGTCAGGCATCGGAGTCGATCTTCGAGCCTACAAAGACGCCGGTGAGCTTGAACTGCTCCAGCGCGCTATCGATATTGGCGATGAAGCGTTCGAAGAAACTTCGAGCCAACTTGAAGTTGGGATGACCGAAAAAGAAGCTGCTTGGATCTTCGAAAAGGCAGTCCGAGAACGTGGTGCCGAGTCGATTTCATTTGAAACCATAGTCGCCATTGGCCCCAATGCAGCTCGTCCTCACCACGCAACAAGCGACAGCAAACTGGTGGAAGGTCAAACGATCGTATTTGACTGCGGAGCGAGGTATCAGGGCTACTGCTCCGATCTAACCCGAACTGTTGTCCTCGGCGAAGCCGACGACGAAATAAAGCGCGTCTACGACATCGTGCACACCGCCCAGCTTGCCGCCATAGACATGGTCACTTCGGGTATGACGGGTGAAGACTGTGATGCCATAGCTCGAAAAATCATTACTGAAGCAGGGCACGAAAACGATTTCGGGCACAGTCTCGGACACGGACTCGGACTCGAAGTCCATGAAAACCCCGGGGTGGGTCCCAACACCAAAGGCAAGCTCCAAAACGGAATGCCATTCACAATTGAGCCAGGAATTTACATTCCCGGTTGGGGCGGAGTTCGCATTGAAGATGTCGTAGTTCTCGAGAACGACACAGCCCGCGTACTAAGTCACGCAGTTAAAATGGCGTTCTAACCACTTCTATCACGTATATTTGATACCCGTCACGAACAAGTAAGGCAGCAACACCTGCCACGATAAGGAACCTCAGGAACTGCGATGACAATCTCTTCAGGCGAAATTCGTCGAAATATGACCATCATCCTCGATGATGATGTTTACCAGATCCTCGAATGGCAGCACCGCCAGGCGCCGAAGGCTCCTCCGACTCTCACCCTAAAAGTTCGTCAGGTTAAATCCGGCAATGTCTACGAGCGAAAGCTTGCAGGTAACCAGAAGCTCACCCGAGCTGAGGTCGACACGCCAACGGTGCAGTACCTCTATCCAGACGGCGACATGCACCACTTCATGGACACCGAAACTTTCGAGCAGTTCGCTATTGCTGAAGAAGTGCTCGGTGACGCTCTCAAGTACATCGCTGAAGGCGACACGCTCGAAGTGATGATGTACGAAGGTGCTGCGATTTCAGTACAAGTTGCACCATCGGTAACGCTTGAGATCGGTCAGACCGAAGTCGGCCTCAAAGGCGATACTCAAAGCGGCGCAAACAAGCCAGCGACTACAACAACTGGCCTGACTCTCAACGTTCCGTTGTTCGTATCAACCGGCGACCGCATAGTTGTTAACTCAACGACTGGCGAATACACCGGTCGCGCCGACTAATCTTCTTTTTGTCAGCACTATCAAAAATCCTCTCCTATATGAGAGGATTTTTACTTTAAGTAATATCGATGATCGCCGAGAACCAAACGACGATCTTTTGTCAGCCCCTACTGTAAAAACACCCTCTACAAACTACATATCGTGCGGGTTTACTGCCGCCCGCGCTGGTAGCTTCGAAGCGGTTGTGAAAAAATGCGTCAATGACAGGCAACTACGATTCAAGCGATGACCAATCAGGGCATAAAACGGCGTACACAGTAAGCGCTGTTGCCGACTATCTGAAAGCCAGCCTCGAATCCGATCCCAGACTCGCCGATCTCACTGTAATCGGGGAAGTTTCTGGATACCGTAACCCATCTTCCGGACACCACTACTTCGCACTTCGTGACGACAAATCTGTCATCCGCTGCGTAATGTTTCGATCCGGCAGAGGCGGACAATTCCTGGCTGATGGTAGCCAAGTCATCTGCCGTGGACGAATATCAATCTACACCGCCCGTGGCGATCTGCAGTACTACGTCGACCAGGTTGAACCCGACGGAGTCGGCGCTCTACAGCAAGCCTACGAAGAAATGCGAAAACGCCTTGAATCCGAAGGCCTATTCGAACTTGATCGCAAACGAACTCTCCCCGAGCTCCCAAGTCGGATCGCAGTAATCACCTCACCAACGGGCGCAGTGATCCAAGACATCATCAACGTCCTCGCTCGACGATACCCGCTCGCTGAAATCATCCTCATCCCGACTTCAGTACAAGGCGACAGAGCCGCACCCGAAATCGTCCTGGCCTTCAAAGCTCTGAATGCTATGGCCGATATCGATGTCGCCATAGTCGCACGTGGCGGTGGATCCCTTGAGGACCTCTGGGCATTCAACGAGGAGATCGTCGCACGCGCCATATTTGCGAGCAACGTACCAGTGATAAGCGCAATCGGGCATGAAACCGACACCACAATTGCCGATTTTGTTGCCGATCGCCGGGCTCCAACTCCCTCAGCAGCAGCCGAGATCGTCGCACCTGACGTACGTGACCTCGGAGCCTACGTTTCTGGCTTCACAAGTCGTATTGACGAAATTATCAGTCGCAACATTCGCGATAGCCGTACACAGTTCGAAATGGCTATCGACCGCATGAATCTACGAGTACCTGACACGCAATTAC
>Ga0233433_10003718_pt1 | contig 12111 bp, 9 predicted proteins | sample SI_122_August201_5_FD_179868 | JGI IMG/M metagenome (GOLD analysis project Ga0233433, IMG submission 179868) | Seawater microbial communities from Saanich Inlet, British Columbia, Canada - SI_122_August2016_100_MG | ecosystem: Environmental > Aquatic > Marine > Inlet | place: Canada: British... | reverse complement strand
GAAAGGAGAGAACAGGGTGTTTGCGTAGGCAATAAGAATGAGAACTGACAATGCCAGAATAGAAAAAAATAACTGTGTTCTCGTTGAGAAGGGATCAGTCATGGTTTTGTTTTTTCTCTATTCGTTGCAGGATGAAGATCAGAATGGCTACATTGACAACAATGAAAACAAAATAAGTGGGAATAAAGTTGGGAATCAGGTGGATCCGGTATACGGGAACCATTGCCGTCAGGTCGAAATAAAACCCGATTGCAAATAATATGGAAATGGTTTTGCCAGGTGAGAGCCCGAGCCTTTCCAGCCGATGATGAAAATGATTGGCGTCTCCGGTGAAAGGGTTTATCCCTTTTAAAATTCTCCTGAAGAAAGCGAAGGTGGTATCCATGATGGGGATCAGCAGGGTAATGACCGGAATGAGGTAGTAAATTTCGTCAGTATGACCCTGATTGAGAGGTAGAAGGGTGACAAGAGAAACCAGCAGGCCCAGTGGCAGGCTTCCGGTATCGCCCAGAATGATTTTGGCCGGTGGTAAATTGAAAAAGAAGAACCCCAATGTGCTTCCTGCCAGCACCACGGCCAGAAAGGAAGCCCCAACAATGTTACGTTCCAGATAGACAAAAGCCAGTGTCAGGCAGGAGAAAAAAATTATTCCCGGTGCCAGCCCATCCATGCCGTCTATCAGGTTGATGGCGTTGGTAATCCCGACGATCCACAGTATTGTTAAAAGGATCGAGAAAGGACCTAGATCAATCAGGTTGCCGATGCGCTCTATTTGAAATCCGGAAAAATAAAGAATGCAGGCAATGACGATCTGAACAAATAATTTTACTCTTGGCGGGCAGTGGGTGATGTCATCGTAGATTCCCAGCAAAAACATCAGCCCCACCCCCAGGGTCAGCACGGTGAAAAGGTGGACGTTGCGTGCGTCTACCATGCCCAGAAATAAAAGTAGCCAGAGTGTTATCAGAAACGAGAGGATGACTGAAATTCCACCAAACGGACTGACGCTGTTTCCCGCTGAAATGGGCAGGCGGTTCAATAGAAACGTGAGAAAGTTGAAACCCCTTATGGTTTTTATCAGTATGAGGGTGAGACCCAAAGACAGGGACAGGGCGACAAAATACCCCGCCAGATAAATTTCTCCTGAAATGGGAAACGTACTAAATTTCATTTAAATATATTGAAAGCAAGTTGGGATAAACATCTCAGGGATATCGCAATATTGACGATTGTTCTTATTGCAAAATTTTCGCCATGATGTTTTCCATAATAATGGCTCATGCCAAGATGTCGCTTTATAATAATGTCCACCGGCACTTTGCTGTTGCTGGTGCTGATATGGTGCGTTATTTTTGCAGAGGGAAAATACATTACTTTGAATCCGTTTTGATGGATGGCCCGGCACAGGTCTACATCTTCATTGAATAGAAAATAATGTTCGTCAAAGCCTCCGGCTTTTTCAAATGCAGTACGGGGAACCATGAGGCAACATCCTGACAGCCAGTCGACTTCCCGTATCTCACCGTGACTGAAGTCTTTCATCAGGTAGCGAACCGTATAGGGGTTGTCTGGAAACCACCGCGAAAGAAGTGAATAGCGGTTGAAGAATCCGGTCATGAGAGTAGGAAATCGTCTGCAGGAATATTGCAGGCTTCCATCCGTATTCAATACTTTGGGTCCCAGGGCACCAATATCCGTATTGGATTTTAAGTGCGCAACCATTTTCTCTATGGCCTGATCGGTTAAAATCGTGTCGGGGTTTAAAAAAAGAAGAATTTTACCCTGAGCAGACTGAACAGCCTGATTATTGGCCCTGGCAAAACCTACGTTGGTGGGGTTCTGAATGTAGCGAATTTGTGGATAGGATTTTTTAATGGATGCCATGCCCGCGTCATCCTGGCTGTTGTCCACAACGATTACTTCAAAGGAGATTTTTTGCAGTGTTCGGGTAACAGACTCCAGGCAATTTTTCAGAGGAGCACTGTTATAATAATTGACGATGATGCAGGAAAGGTTCACGATATTCGTTGATTTTCATAGGGCAGGAGGATAAAGCTACTTAACTTGAATTATTGCCTAATTTGGGTTGGATTTCAATATATGAAAACTCATTTGAAAAACCCTGAATAAGCGGGAAGTGCAGGGAAAGGCCATAATGCTCAAGTCCTTTCACAAAATTGCCGATTGGGATATGATAACAGATGATAATTTGAGACTGGCTGGAGAGAGCTGGGCTCACTATTAACAACCGGAGAGAAAGTAATGGGTAAAAGGGTTTTGGTAACCGGCGGAGCCGGATTCATAGGGTCGCATACGGTGGACCAATTGATCCAGCGAGGAGATACCGTCCGGGTTTATGACAACCTCAATGCGCAGGTGCATGGGGAAAATGCCGAAAAACCCGAACATCTGCACCCGGAGGCGGAATTCATCAGGGGGGATGTTCGCGACCGGGACCATTTAAAAAAAGCCATCGAAGATGTGGAACTTGTCGTGCACGATGCCGCGGAGGTTGGTGTCGGTCAGTCGATGTATTCCATCGACCAGTACATTTCCACAAATGTTCAGGGTACGGGAGTGTTGTGGGACATCCTGGTAAACGAAAAACACAAGGTCGAAAAAGTTCTCGTTGCCAGTTCCATGAGCCTTTATGGAGAAGGTTACTACCGCTGTCCGGAACACGGGAAAATTTCACCCAAACCCAGACCGGAAAGCCAGCTTGTTGAAGGGCAATGGGAAATGCAATGCCCTGAATGCGCTGTACCCGTAGTTCCTGTTCCCACCGATGAGGACAAGGAGCTGGATTGCACATCCGTCTATGCGCAAAGTAAAAAAGATCAGGAAGTGTATTCGCTGATGATCGGAAAGGCCCACAAAATACCTACTGTGGCATGCCGTTATTTTAATTGTTACGGTCCGCGTCAGTCGCTGAACAATCCTTATACCGGAGCCGCCGCAATTTTCTGCTCGGCGATCAAAAACGATTCCCCGCCCCTGATCTATGAAGACGGCCACCAGCGCCGTGATTTTATCCATGTCAGGGATTTGGTGCGCGGAAAACTTCTTTTACTGGATCACCCTGATGCGAGTGATGGTATTTTCAATATTGGTACCGGAAAGCCTTCCTCGATTCTGGATTTGGCGGATACCCTTATTGAACTCTATGGTAAAAAATTCCGTCCGGATGTGATTTACAAGTTTCGCAATGGCGACATTCGCGACTGTTATGCCGACATTTCAAAAATCGAGGCTCTGGGTTTTGCACCCGAATTGTCACTCAGGCAGGGGCTCGAAGACCTGATTGCCTGGAGCGGTACCCAACAGGCGGTTTCCCGTGTCGGGGATGCGCATAAAAAACTGGTTGAGAAAGGCCTTGTGCTGGAGTCGCAACCGGTTGCCAGTAAGTAGTCCTCGTTTCCTTCTCACTCTCCACGGACAAATGTGAAGCAGGACCAGCCGTGGTCAGGAATGCTCAATGACCCAACGTAACTACCTCATTCTGGGCGGGACTTTGTTTCTTGCCTTTCTTCTGCTTACACCTCTGGGAATTTTCAATAATTGGATATCCCCCGATATCCATAAAGGATATTACTCTGTAACGGCCATTGATGGAGGAGATGATACCGGCTATTACGCCTTCCTTCGCTCCGTATTTTTTGATGGCGACCTGGATTTTTTTAACGAACTTCGTTATGCCCATTCCGAGAAGCTCATGCCGACTGGCTATGTTTTCAACAACTGGCAAATGGGGCAGGCACTTTTGTTTCTGCCGTTTTTTATTGTAGGGCATTTGTTGGCACTGCTTTATCAGGGCCTGGGCTATCCCATTTCGGTGGATGGTTATTCCGCCCCTTATTACCTTGCTACCGCTGTGGCTTCTGTCACTTTTTTGTTTGGCGGCCTGATTCTGGTTTTTAAAACCCTGCATTCTTTCATTGATAAACGTTTTGCTTTGCTGGTCACACTTTCTATCTGGCTGGCCTCGCCATTGCTTTATTTTTCTTTCATTCGCCAGCGCATGGCCCATACCAGCGAGTTTTTCCTGGCCGCTGTTCTGATATTTGCCTGGATCCATTTTCGATCGTCCAAGGACCCAATTAAATATGCATTGACGGGGGCTCTGCTCGGGTTCCTTTGCATGACGAGGGTGATCAATATCGCATTTTTTGCTTTGTTTGCAGTAGACCTGTTATGGAGTTTCCGTTTGAGCTGGAAGTCCAAACCGGCAGAAACGGTTAAAAAATTACTCGTACTGGGTGGGGCCGGGTTGGGCGGATTTTTCCTGGTCATGATCCCGCAAATAATTTGTTGGAACCAGTTGAATGGTATGCCTTTTCCGCCACGGCATATGAAATTTGCCGGAGAGGGTTTATCCGGCATCTCATTGTTGCCTCTGCTTGAAAATGTGTGGACCCTGTTTTTTTCCGGCAAATGGGGTTTGGTGTTTTCCATGCCTTTGGCTGTGATGGGACTGATTGGATTATTTCTCAAAAATGAATGGTTGAAGGAAATTCGCCCCGGTTTGCTGGCCTATCTGGCAGGGATTTTTGCCATTGTGATTTTGTACCCGGAAGATTCCGCTTCCTACGGGCATAGGCACCTGATTTCGGCGCTGCCTGTTTTTGCATTGGGCCTGGGTAATCTTATGTGGCGTATTTCAGAGAGCGCAAAAAAAAGCCAGGGTTTGTTACCGGCGGCGGTTCGCCGCTGGGGCTCGTGGATTGCCATCGCTGGATGCTTGTCAGCGGTGTTGGCGCAATATTTTATGCTCATTCAATATAAGGTCATCCTGCCTTATAACCATCCGGAGTTTACGTTAGAGGCTCTGGGGTCCACAGCGGAGCTGATATCCAACCGTCCCGACCTGCTCCTTCGTTCGAGCAATTTTTTTAGTATGCTTTTCCATTCGCAATCCTGGGACTATCTCGATGGTTTGTTCCTATTAGTGTTTCCGTTGTTTCAATTGGCCGCGCTGGTGGGTGTATTGCTTCTCCTGAAGTGGGGTATATTTCGGGCAAAGGTTTTTACGCCAGAGTTCCTGCTGGGCCTGAGTGCGGTTGTCAGCATTCTATTACTTGTCACAGTTGTGATTTCTACGCCTGCGAAAACGCCATCCGAAATCAGTGCCCGGATAAAATATCAGCAGGCCATTAAAAATGGCGAGATGCTTTTAAGGGGCGGTAAAATAGAGGAAGCCAGAGCCGAGTACATCCAAGCCGCAGAAATGGTTCCTGAGGCCTGGAAACCTTATTTCATGTTAGGACAGACCTGGCAGGCCCGGGGCAGAATCGATGAAGCCAATGGTTTTTTTCGCAAGGTTTTGCTTTATAATCCGCATCACAGTTCAACTTTGGCCTTGTTGGGAAATAATTTGAAAAGGCAGGGCGAAACCGAAGATGCGGAAAAAATGTTACGTTCCGCCATTCGTGCCTGGCCGTCGAACTTTCAGGCTTACGATTCCCTTGCTCAGGTTCTGGCGACTCAGGATAAACGTGAAGAGGCGATACGACTGCTCAATTATGCGGTGCAAATAAACCCCAATTATGGGCCGGGTCATCTTAATCTGGCGATGACGTATCATTCCCTTAACCGGGTGCAAAAAAGCAGGTATCATTTGGATCGGGCTCAGGCATTAGGGTTGGCGGGGCCTGTGGTCGAACAGGTTAAATCCATGATTTTTAAAACTCCCAAATAACTATGATTGACGAGATTGATTATTTCCCCAGAAGAGACCAGCATAATAAAAAGAAAAAGGCAGACTCAGGCTGGGGCGACCTTAAAAAGCAAAAATCGGAACAGGACGCCAAAATCCGGGACGAAAAGCAGAAAAGCGGCGAAAAACCTCCCCAAAAGCAGGAAAAATCCCCCGAAAAATAATAGTTTTACCAGTTTGGAGAGAAATCTCTATCCTGTTATAATATCTACTTTCCAACTTTAATTTCTACATGACAGGAGCGGGATGACGATGGGCAGCTTTTTTTCATTTGCTAAAAATAGAGTTTGTTTTTTTGTGCTGGGATTCTTTTTATTCCCGGTCTTGGGGTTTGCGAGTGTGGTCGATGAAACGCTTGAGGGAGACGCAAAACTGGCTCTGGGAGAAATCCAGGCGGCCGAACAGCATTACGACACGGCTCTCAAAATGGACCCGGGAAACTGGCGGGTCATGCGTTCTCTGGCTGAAGTCAGGTTTCAGTTAAAAAAATACGAAGAAACCAAGCAATTGGTGGACGGTATTCTGGCTATGGAAGTGATCAAGCGCAATACGGTCATGGTCACAGTTGAGGGTGACCCCGAACCGTTCGAGGCGGAAATTGTTGACGAAAGAGTCATCACTCCTGATAGCGGTAAAAACAATATGAGAAATTATGTGGATGGGGAAGCCAAAAAACCCATCCCGCATTATCGCTTGTTCAACATAAAGGCAGGCAAAATGCTCCTCATTCCGCACAAGAACGCCAAGGTTAAATATCAAGGGGTTCCTACCAGGATCCATGCCTATGTGCAGGAACTGCATGCCAAAGTTGAAAATAAATTAATCAGCATGGCCGGAACCAAGGGTCCAGTAGAGATGATGGCACTCAAAGGCGGTTGCTTTAAAATGGGCAGCGACAAGGGTGCTCTATCCGAACAGCCGGTACATCAGGTCTGCTTGAAACCATTTAAAATGGATAAATACGAAGTAAGCCAAAGTGCCTTTCAGGCCACGATGGGGCACAATCCTGCCCAGTTTAAAGGTGCGGACCGGCCCGTTGAAATGGTCACCTGGCATGAAGCGGAAGAGTATTGCAGGAAATCCAACAAACGCCTGCCAACTGAATCCGAGTGGGAGTATGCCGTACGTGGTGGAACAAATACGGCTTATTACTGGGGCGACGAATTCGATGCCTCTAAATCCAATTTTTGTGACAGTTCCTGTTCCCGCAACCTTCGCTCTAAAAGTAGTTCGGATGGGTTCGAATACACGGCTCCGGTCGGTTCGTTCCCGGCAAACCCTTTTGGTCTCCACGATATGGTCGGCAATGTTAACGAATGGGTGTCTGACTGGTTCGAGGAAAGGGCTTATGTGAATAGCCCGAAAGACAATCCTCAGGGTCCCGTGCGCGATAACCGTGATGGTCGGCGTGGTGGTGGCACTCAAAAAGTCTATAGAGGCGGAGCCTGGCAAACCGATGCGGACAGCCAACGGTCTGCATGGCGAAAAGGATTTGAAACCGACTATCGACTGGACGGCACCGGTTTCCGTTGCGCTCTCTGACGAGAGAGGTAGTGTGCAAGCCTTGGCTGGCGAGCAATAGGTTGGCTCGGCTTAAGGGGGTGCCTAATGGACCCCTCTTTCTCAAAGTACCCGTTCCGGGCATGAAGGCTGAGGAAGAAATATCACAAGGGCTGGGGTGATTTAGAACCGCAATGTTCGGCTAGGTATTTCTCAACTCGGATTTCAGGATTTTCCCGGTGGCGGTTTTTGGCAGGGACTCCATAAACTGAAACATATCGGGGGCCATGAAGGCGGGAAGCTTCTGTCGGCAAAAACTCTTGAGCTCCTGCTCAGTCGCATCGGTGTCTTGCCGTAAAACAACGCAGACTTTTACTTTTTCTCCTATCCGTTCATCGGCAATGCCCACTGCCGCCACTTCGGCAATTGCGGGATGGCCCATCAGCGCGTTTTCAATTGCCAATGGCGATACGTTTTCCCCGGCACGAATGATGAGGTCTTTCTTTCTTCCGGCGGAAATAAACAGTCGGCCTTTTTCATCCAAATGACCCAGGTCTCCTGTTTTTAGCCAGCCATCGGCAGACAGGGTTTCGGCGGTTTCATCAGGCTTGTTCCAGTAGCCTTTCATTATAGTTACGCCACGCACTCGAATTTCCCCGACTTCTCCCTGCGCGACCTGCTTTCCGGAATCGTCCACAATATCCAGTTCGACATTTGGCAGGACGGGGCCGACGGAGCCCGGCACACTGCCGTCTTTCATCGTATTCACAGCGATCACCGGCGAAGTTTCGGTCAGGCCGTAGCCTTCGATGACGGTGACGCCCAATCCTTCTTCAACTTTTTTCAGCAGGGCTTCAGGCAAAGACGCGCCGCCTGAAATGCAATAGCGCAGGGAAGAAACGTCATACCCGCCACGGGCGTAAAGCTCCACTAAAAATGAATAAATGGTCGGCACCAATGGCAGGATTGTGGCCTTATGTTGGGCGATGGACGCCAAGATGGATTTGGGCTGAAACTGTTTGAGTAAAATGAGGGTGGCTCCAGCACGCAATAGCACCAGGGCAATGATGTTGCCGAACGAATGAAACAGGGGTAGGGCGAGGATCACCTTGTCTTCAGGGGTGAAATGTAGATGCTCTAAAAACCCAGTGCCGTTGGCATCAAACTGGTTTTCATCAAGCATGACGCCTTTAGGTTTCGCAGTCGTGCCGGAAGTGTAGAGGATCACATCGGGGAGGCTTTCGCCTCTTTCATGTTTCGTAACAGAACCGCCGGGTGTGCCTGCTGCCAGAAACTCATCCCAGCGCAGTGTTCCTTCTCCCACTTGATCCGGATCAGCCGGGCCAATAAGAATTTTGTTGGTAAAAAATTTGAAGAAGGGGGCGACCTCCGGTTTGACAAAAACGGAATCGACTATCAGAGTATCGATTCCGGCATCCTGAGTGATGTAGACCAGGTCTTCCGGTTTTAGCAGGAAGTTGAAGGGGACAACGGGAACGCCCTTGAGCAAGGCGGCGAAAAAAGCAATGAGGTATTCTTTCTGGTTCAGGCACAGCAGGCCGATTTTACTCTGGCCGTTGAGTTTGAGTTTGGACATTGCGCTGGCGAAGCTCTCGATAGAAGAAACGAGCTCTCCATAAGTCAGGCAGGACTCCCCATCGATGACCGCAGGATGAGACGGGTTCTCTTTCGCGTGCGCTTGTAAATACTGAAAAAAGGCCAATTTTCAAAGCTCCTGATTTAAGAAATAATTTCGAAGGCATTATACCCCTTTGGGGCACGTGTGGTATCCCCAACCATAAACTTCATGCCCGGAACGGGTAAAAGCTGAGGAAGAATAACACGTACCCTACGCCAGGGTGCTCACTAAGCCGAGAAAACTCTTTGTTCGCTCAGAAACGCGATGGCTATCTGCCCGTGGCGGCTCGCCACCGGACGAAGAAGCCGTTGGGCAGGTTGAGTCCGGTTGACGTATCGGGAATGAACATTTCTCCTGTCTCGAAGGTTCCTGTTTTGCAGGGTGGGAGATAGGTTCTGAGCATATTTTCGAGAGTCAGGGCGGAAAAACCCGGCGAATGGGTGGTGAAAAGCAGAAATGCCGGTGAATCGCTGAGGATGTTCTGACAGGCTTCCATGAACTCGGATAGCTTGTTTTCGATATTCCAGACCTCTCCTCCAGGTCCTCTGCCAAAAGAGGGCGGGTCCATGATGATCGCATCGTATTTTTTTCCGCGTCTATGTTCTCTCAGCATATATTTCATAGCGTCATCGACAATCCAGCGTACCGGTTTATCCCCCAGTCCGGAGAGTTCCAGGTTGTTTTTGGCCCAGGTGACTGAGGCCTTGGAGGCGTCAATATGGGTGACATGAGCCCCACCCGAGGCCGCCGCAATGGTGCTGGCACCGGTATAACCAAAAACATTAAGTACTTGTATTTTTGTGCCGTTAAGCTGTTTAAGCTGATCCATGATCCACAGCCAATTCAGGGCTTGTTCGGGGAAAATCCCGATATGCCCGAACCCTGTGGGTTGAATTTTGAAGGTGAGGTGGCGGAACTGAATTTTCCATCCATCCTTAGGGAGCTGGGTGAAAAACTTCCATTCGCCGCCTGTTTCTTTGCCTTTGAAATATTTGTATTCTCCTTCTGCCTTTTTCCATTCGTCAGGGGAAAGGGATTTAGGCCAGATGGCCTGAGGCGCAGGGCGGATGAAACGGTGTGGGCCAAGTTGTTCCAGCTTTTGAAATGCTCCGGTATCCAGCAACTTGTAGTCGAACTGGTCGAGCGGATAGTTTTCAGATGGCGAGTGGCTCATGAATGTGATAGTGCTATAAGATTATTATTTCAACTCTTTGCTGCTAAAGAATGCCCTGTTTGGAGGGGGATTATATCAGAATTTTGTTTCACAGATTAAATCAGTCCATTCTCCCATTACTATTTTTGACACTGGTCTCCTGTTCTTCCTCCGAAGATAATGTCCAGCCAGTAAAAAAGAAAGAGTTTGCGCTCCCGGTACAAGTGGGAAAAATTGTCCGCATGAATGTGGCGGACGAAGTGCGTGCGGTAGGAAATATCCAGGCCGAGAAGAGGGTGGTGGTCAATTCGGAAGTGCGCGGAAAAATTACCCGGATCGCGGTTGAAGAAGGCATGAAGGTGAAGGCCGGGGATTTGCTGGCACAGATTGATCCGAGGGAATTTGAACTGGTTCATGAAAGATTACGTGCCGATCTCTCATCCATGCAAAAGGAATATCAGAAAGCCCAGGGAGGGTTACGTCCGGAAGACAAGCAGAGGCTGGAAGCCAGAATGCATGCCGATGAAAGCGCCTTGAACCTGGCCAATATTGAATTGAACCGTACCCAAAACCTGGTGGTGCAAAAGGTCTTGTCGCAATCGGCACTCGACTCTGCCAAAGATAAGGTCCGTCAGGCCGATGAGTCTTTGAAGGCCAGCAAGGCGGAGCTGGCCGCCGGGATGAAAGCCCGTAGTGAAGATATTGAAAAACTCGAGTCGGATATGCAGGCGATCCGTAAACGGGTTGCAGTGGCAAAACTGAATCTTTCAAAGGTAAATGTCAAAGCTCCTTTCGCAGGGGTCATCATCGCCAAGGAAATTGAGCAAGGTGCTTTTGCCGAAGCGGGAACCCCTATCGTACGAATGATTGGTTCCTCCCGTTTGAAAGCGGTTCTGGAAATGCCGCAGAGCCACAGGAATAAATTAAAAAAACTCAAGGGCGCGCGGTTTCTGGTGCGGGAGTTGGGCTTGAAGTTCAAGCAGACTAAAAACCTCCAGAGGCTCATCCGGGTTATTCCCGATGCGAATATTTTCTCCGGCAATATCAAGGTGCAAATCGATTTGCCCGACCCCAACTCTTCCCTGTTCCCCGGACTGACGTTGGAAAGCACGTTGAATTTTGGCATGCGCAAAAATGTGTTGCATGTCCCGGCGGTATCCCTCGTCATTTCCGAGAAGGGGACGATTGTCTATGTTGTCAAAGATGGCAAAGCCCATCGTGTTCCGGTCAAGGCTTTTAAGGAGCGGGACGATTTTGTCGAGATCGAAGATTTTACTCACCAGTTAAAGCCGAAAACGGATCTCATTCTGCGAGGCTCCGGTGCGGTATTTCCAGGGGTGAAAGTATTTATCACGAACCTGGAAGCAGAACCGAAGTCGAAAGACGGTAAACCGGCCCCTGCAAAAACTCCGGGGACCTGATGAAACTTATCGACCAGTCTATTCGTAACTATCATACCGTTACGGTCATCATCGTTATGGCCCTAGTGGTAGGGGTCTTGTGTTTCCAGTCCCTGCCCCGGCAGTTGGCCCCTACCGTCGACAAGCCTCAAATTGAAGTCAAAACCGAGTACAGGGGCCTTTCGCCTGATGAGGTGGAACGCAATATCACGCGCCGTCTGGAAGACCAGCTCGAATCTGTGGAAGGTATGAAAAAAATGACTTCCACCAGTCAGCATGGATTGAGCACCGTAAACCTGGAGTTTGAATGGGGAATCGATAAAAATCTGGCGGTGCTCGATGTCAACAACAAGCTCCAGCAGGTAAAAGACCTGCCTGTCAATTCCGACAAGCCGACCCTGAGATCCATTTCGAGCGACAACTCCAGTCCTATCATGTGGATCGTGTTCGACAAGCCCAATGACAAGATGCCCAGCCTCGAACAGAATTATATGTACAAGATCGGTGAGGATATCATCGTGCCTTCCCTCAGGCGTGTAAAGGGCATTGCCGATGTCTGGCATTTTGGTGGTGAAGAGAGGGAAATGCGCGTTGAGTTTGATCCCTACAGCATGGCCCGTTTGCATGTGACCTACAAGGAAGTGATAGATAGGCTATCGGAAGAAAACCAGAATACCCGTGCCGGGTTTCACGATGAAGACAACCG
>Ga0233433_10003717_pt1 | contig 12112 bp, 13 predicted proteins | sample SI_122_August201_5_FD_179868 | JGI IMG/M metagenome (GOLD analysis project Ga0233433, IMG submission 179868) | Seawater microbial communities from Saanich Inlet, British Columbia, Canada - SI_122_August2016_100_MG | ecosystem: Environmental > Aquatic > Marine > Inlet | place: Canada: British... | reverse complement strand
AAATTACTAGAAATTAACAATATTGGTATTAAAGATATTAAAAGTATTTTTTTCAAAGATACAAATATTATTGTAAACACAGATAGTGGAAAAACTGTAGTTTTTTAATATGAATTTATTATTAATAGGAAAGCCTAATGCAGGTAAATCATCAATCTACAATATATTAACCTCAGGCAATAAAAATATTATTCACAAAGAAGAAGGAACAACAAGGGATTGGCATAAGGGCAAAGTAAGAAATTCTAATAACTTATTTCTTTATGATACTCCTGGTATAATTATCCAAAATCATAAAATTAACAAGTTAGAGTTTTCTAACTTATTTAAAATAATAGATAAATTTATTTATGTTATTGATTATAAAACTAAAAATTATGAAAATGAAATTGAATCAATCAATAAATTAAGAAGCTTTAATAAGGAAATTATCTTAGTGATTAATAAAGATGATAATTATAAAAAAAACTTAAACACCAAACCTTTTGGAATAGATGCTTTATTTTTTATTTCCTGTTCTCATAGGATTGGTTTTGATGAATTATATGATTATTTTGAAAGTTATGACGATAAGATTACAGAAAAAGAAATTGAAAATCAATTTTCTATTGCAATATTTGGGAAGCCAAATGCAGGTAAAAGTACTTTAGCGAACGCTTTTCTAGGTTTTGATCGTGTTAAAACTAGCTCTATAGCTGGAACAACTTCTGATTTTGTTGAAGATAATTATATTTATAAAAAAAATAACTTTAAAATACTGGATACAGCAGGAATTTTTAGAAAAAATAAAATTGATGCTGATTCTGTAACCTTTGCAGCCATAAGAAAATCATTAGATATTATAAATAAAATTGATTTAAGTATTATGCTTATTGATTCTAATGATGGATTTGACTCTCAAATTAAAAAAATTTTAAATATGTTAATAAATCAATCTAGATCAGTTATTATTGTTTTTAATAAAATTGATACAATTAAACAAAAAATTTTTTTTATTAAAGAGACAAGATTAATAGTAAAAGAAACTTACTCACAAACAAAGAATTTATCTATTATTTTTTTATCTGCAATAAATAAAGAAAATGTTGATAAGTTAAAAAATACTTTATTTGCTAAAGCAAATAAAATTGTTAAAAAACTATCTACCAGTCAATTAACCTCATGTATTAAAAAAATTTCAGATGAAAATCCCCACCCCTTAGTAAAAGGTAAGGCAGTAAAATTTAAATACGCAGTACAAGTTAGCTCATCACCCTTGACAATAAAAATTTTCTCTAATTTTTCAAAAGATATTAAAAAAAATTATAAAACTTATCTTACTAATAAAATTATTAAATCTTTTAATATTGTTGATGTTAAGGTAAATCTAATTTTTACTTCTTCTAAAAATCCTTTTAATTAGAAGTTATTTCCTCGTTTCCCACAATAGAAATAAATAAATTATTATTAAAAATATCTAGCTCAATCATAATATGAGAGTTTTCTATAAGCCAATCTTTTAAGAAATTTAAAAATTCAAAATTATCTGAACAGTAAATTAATGTACTTAATATTATATAGTTAAGTACGAACCCAAATAAGAAGCCAAAAAACTTGTCTATAAATAATCCAAGTATTTGCCTATCTAAGTCAGATGAAATAATTTTTCTGAATCTTTTTAAAACAAAAAGTGAAATTAAAAAAATTAAAGGAATTGAAATGATTGTAGATAAAATATTTGTTATTTGCTCATAACTATTGAGTAAATTCAGTTTAAGTAATTGAGTATTTATAAAATTTGATAAATTATCATAAAAGTAAAGGGTTATTAAAACAGATCCTATCCAAGTTAATAATCCTAAAATAGAACTAATTATACCTTTCCAAAAGCTAAATAGAATTACTATCCCCCCCATTGTTAAAATTATATAATCGAGAGGGAATATTAAATTTTCAATCATTTTTTGATATTAGTAGAAGAGATGGTAGGAATAATAGGACTCCAATCATTGCCAATACCATTGCTATTGATGTAAAAATTCCAAATATTACTGTGGGAATAAAGCTAGATAAGCTTAGTATGGAAAATCCTAATGCTATAGTAACTGATGTAGTAAAAACAGCCAAGCCAGCACTTGCATTAGTGTATTTTATTGAGTCTATCACAGTATTATTTTTTTTAAATTCCTTATAACGATACAAATAATGAATTGTGTTGTCTACAGCTATACCTATTGTAATCGCTGCTATTGTAATCGTCATTATGTCTAGAGGTATAGACAGGTAGCCAATTATTCCTAATATCATGCTAGAAGTAAAAATATTTGGTATTATACCTAAAGCACTTAATTTAAATGATTTGAAAAGTATTAAGAACATAAGAAATATTAACCCAATAACAAATCCTAAAGATTTAATTTGAGAACTAAATAGTGAGTCTAACATATTATTATAAAGAACAAGTAGGCCATTAATTTTAAAATTTTCTAAAGATGAATTTTTATTTAATTTTATGAATGATTGAATATCTTCTATAAGTTGTTTCCGATTTATATTACCAGAGTCTCGAACTCTAGCAGTAATTCTAGCCATGTTTTCATCAATTAATAAATAAGGGTAAATTAGTTGCTCTCTATAGTTATCAGGAACTTCTTCATAAAGAATTGATAGCTCGAAGATACTTAATGGTTGTTTATTAATTAAATTAGCTAAATCTATTAATGATTTAATTGATTGCACTTTTCCAATCTCTTCTCGAGCATCTAAATACTCATGAATATCATAGATTAGCTGCAATTTTTCATCAGAGAACCAATTGTTGTTATCTTCATCAATAAACATATCATCGTCAAAAAAATCTTCTTCCAAATCAATATCTTCATCAATCACTTCTTCATTTTCACTACTGTTTAAAGAAAGCTCGTACTCTTCTTCATTGAAGTTAAGAATAATGTCAACAGGTGTGGTTCCACCTAATTGTTCATCAATTAATTTCATACCTTTATAAATTTCTGTATTTTTTTTAAAATAATTTACAAAACTATTTTCTACACTAAGATTATAAATACCTCCAATGGATGAAATAAAAAGTAGAAAAGCTATAAAAACGATTTTTTTAGAATTATTTTTTGCTATGGATAAAAAGTTTAATTTTAATATATGATGATTTCTATCTAATTTATTATTTTTAGGAAAAATAAATATTAGCAAAGGTAATATAGTAAAAGAACAAACTAAAGAAATAGTTAATCCTATTATCATAATAAAACCAAAATCAATTATAGGCTTAATTTCAGTTATAATTAGTGATCCAAAAGCAACCATTGTAGTTAGTGTTGTGTAAAAACAAGGCCAAAACATTGTTTTGAACGTATTGTTCAAGCTATTTTTTTGATTATCTTGGAGCCTATAGTAATTAATAATATGAATATTCATTGAAATTGATAAAATGAAAATTAGGGCTGAAAAATTTGATGATATTGCAGTAACTTCAATTTGAGTTAATCCTAGGACTCCAAATATTATTATGACAGAATATGCAGAGCTTAAAAGGCACAGAAATACCCATTTTATTTGTCGAAAAATAAAAAATAATACAAAAATTATTATTAGAACTACTGAAAGACTGAAAATTAAAATATCATTTTTAACAAAATTAATGACATCGCTAGCAATCATTTCTACTCCACCAAGATAGTAAGTGTTCTTATTGTCAGCTTCATTGATAATATTTCTGAGATTATTTATTAGGGTAGTTCTTTCCCGATCATTCAAAGTTTTGATTTTAAGATATTCTTTTTTTGAAATTAATAGTTTTTTAAAATCTTCTTTAGCTGTGATTAATTCCATATTTTTATTTAGATAAATAATTACAGAAAATACATTTGCTTCTTTGTTAACGATTTGATCTAAATAAATTGGATTTTTAATAAATTCCTCAACAACATCATCTATTTTTAAATTTGTGTTTCTTAAATTTTCTAAATTATTAGCATTTAAGTTTGAGAGCGAAGTATTGTTTAAAAAAAAAATGGGAGCATCTATAAAACTAAATACCTGAGATACTGATTTTAATGATAGTATTTTTGACGATATAGATTCAATGTTTCTTATAAATTCTTCATTAAGTTCATTATTATTTTCAACAGCTAAAATTAAAAAATTTTCTGACTTAAACAATTTGCTATAATTATTAAAATATTCAAAATCTTTATCATTTTGAGCAACTAAGGTATCTGATGATGCATCAATTCTAAAATTTTTTATAAAAAAAAATGATAAAATTAAAATACTTAATGCTAGACTTATAAAAAAAATTAATTTTATTTTAGGCAAACTATTTCTCTCAATTGTATTTTTATGATTGCAGATTACTCCATTATATTATCATAATCTTTAACATTAAGGTTACTGAATCTTGTATAACTAGATTCAAAATGAGTCTTTATAGTTCCTATTGGTCCATGTCTTTGCTTGGCTATTATAACCTCAGCTGTATTATGTGCTTTTTCACATAATTCTTGCCATCTACTAGTTCGTTCATTGTGTTTTTCATCAGATTCTTCTAGTTTTTTTATTGGCTCCATCCTCTCAAGATAATAACTCTCTCTAAAGATAAACATTACAACATCTGAGTCTTGTTCTATTGTTCCACTTTCTCTCAAATCTGATAATTGTGGTCTTTTATCTTCCCTTTGTTCAACTTGTCTTGATAACTGAGATAGAGCTATAATTGGTATATTTAATTCTTTTGCGATAGCTTTTAATCCTCTTGTAATTTCAGATATTTCTTGAACTCTACCCTCGTTTTTGTTTCTATTACTTCCACTCATAAGTTGCAAATAATCAATAATGATTAAATCTATGCCATATAAGCGCTGTAACCTTCTTGCTCTTGCTCTTAAAGTGGCTATCGTTAGAATAGGATTATCATCAATGAATAAATTTAAATCTTCTAAGTCTGATGATGCTTTGGCAATTTTTTTAAAGTCTTCTTTAGATAACTCAGCTTTTCTCATTTTGTCACCCGATACCCTAGTTTGCTCAGCTAATATTCTTGTTGCTAATTGCTCCGATGACATTTCTAATGAAAAAAAAACAACTTTTCCTCCGTCTACTAAAGTTTTACTTCCAAACTCATCAATCTTTTCTTTGAAATTTTTTGCAACATTGAAAGCAATGTTTGTTCCTAGTGCAGTTTTCCCCATTGAGGGCCTTCCTGCAATTATTATTAAATCAGATTTATGAAGACCACCTAATTTATTATCTAAATCTCTTAATCCAGAAGCAACCCCTGCAATTTTTCCTTCTCTTTTAAACGCCTCGTTAATAATATTAACTGCTTCTTTTAAAGAATCACCAAATTTTGAATATTTCCTCTCTGCACTCCCTGTATTAGATAAATTATATAAATCATTTTCAGCTATTTCGATAAGTGACTCTCCAGTATTTTCAGAGCCATTATCAAATGTTTCTTGAATAATATTTTGACCAATGCCAACTAAGGATCTTTTTAAATGTAATTCGTATATAATTTTTGCATATTGAAATGTGTTTTGTGTGGAAGGAGACGAGTCCTTAACTTCATTCAAATATTTAGTTATCTCTACTCCAAATTCTTTTTCGGGTAAGTAATTTTTTAGAGTTATTGGGGAGACTAATATATTTTTATTTAGTAGTTCTTTTATTTGCTTATAAATAATTTGGTTGTTTTGATCAACAAAATGAATTTCATCTAAAAAATCAGATATTTTTTCGAAATTTCTGTTATCCCATAACAAACATCCAATTAAAGCAATTTCAGCATCAATATTAGAGAATTTTTCAATAGTATTATCTTTATTATCAGAGATTTTTACAACACTACCTTGCTCCATAGAATTTACTTGATAATTATTTTTATCTTTTTAGACAAGAAAACAAATTGGAAAATTTAATTAAACAGTTAGTATCTTATTAATTGTGTGTATAAAAATATATTAATTTTTATTTACTTTAACGATAATTGTGAAAGTCATGTCAATATAAGGACTTACTACCACTTCATGCTCTCCAATTGTTCTCAAAGAATTTTTCATAAAAATATCGTCAGAGTGTATAATAATACCATTTTCTTTTAGGTAATTAATTATTTCTTTTTTAGAAATTGATCCATAAAGCTGATCTTTTTCATCAGCTTCTCTATTAAATTCAATGTTTAAATTTTTTATTTTTTCAATTATTTGTTTTGCGTCTTGAAGTTTTTTATCTTCTTTAATTTTAACTTCTTCTTTTATTTTATCATAATGCTCTAAATTTTTTTTATTTTCTCTTAAAGCCATGTTATTTGGAAATAGATAATTCCTTGCATATCCGTCTTTAACATTCACTAATTCACCAATCTTCCCAAGTTTTTTAATATTAGTAGTTAAGATTACTTTCATATTAGTAGAAAGACTTAGTAGTAAAGGACATCAAAGAAAGAAAACGGGCTCTTTTAATTGCTTTTGATAGCTCTAACTGTTTTGATCTTGACACATTGGTTATTCTACTAGGAACGATTTTCCCTTTTTCACTCACATATCTTGATAATAATTTTATATCTTTATAATCAATTTTAGGTGAATTTTTTTGACTGAAAGGACAGAATTTTCTTCTATCTTCAAAAGGGGAGTTTTTATTTTCATCCCTCCCTCTTGATTTAAATTTTTTATTATTTTTTTTCATAATTTAATTTTGTTGGAAGTTCCTGGTGATTATCCACTTTAACGAATATATGTCGAATAAAATTCTCATTTTGATTTATTGTTTTTTTTATATTTTCAATTTTATTGCCATCTATTTCAATTTGAAAAAAATTATAAAAGGCTTTGCTAAAATTATCTATTTTATAAATTAAGTCTCTAAGCCCCCAATCTTCATTAGCTATAATTTTTCCAGAGCTATCAGAAATTAAATCGTTGAAGCTATTAACAATATCACTTCTTACTGTTGTTGATATTTCAGGACTTAAAAGTATTACTGCTTCAAATTTAGTCATAAACTCCATGGTTAAATCTCAAAAATTATTATTGAGAGAAGTATTTGTTGCATATATTTATATTTTTCAATAAATCAAGCATATATGTCAGCAATTATTTTTCCTGGACAGGGAAGTCAATATAAATCTATGGCAATGGATTTTAATGAAAATTTTACTGTTTCCAATAATACCTTTTCTGAGATAGAAGATGTAACAAAAATCAATATTCGAAAAATAATACTTGAAAATCAACAAGATGAACTTAGCCAAACTAATTTTACACAAATTGCAATTTTTTCTGCCTCAACTGTAATTTTTAAGACCTTAGTTGATCAAGTTGGCTTAGAGGTTATAAAACCTAATTTAGTCTTTGGACACTCGCTAGGTGAGTATAGTGCTCTTGTAGCAAATAATTCACTAAACCTCGCTGATGCCTCTAAATTAATTAAAATAAGGGGTGAATTAATGAATTCTGCCATAGCACCAAACACATCAGGTATGGCCGCCATAATAGGTAAAAATGCAAACGACATAGATGAAATTATAAGCAAAAACAATTTAGATATAGTAATTGCTAATGATAATTCTCCAATGCAAGTAGTTGTATCTGGTCTTATAAATAACATTAATGATGCTGAAAGTATTTTTATTTCAAATGGAGTTAGGAAGTATATTAAATTAAATGTATCAGCTGCTTTTCATAGCAAGTATATGGAAGTGGCTCAAAATATGTTAAAAGATGAAATAGATAAAATATCTTTTTTCCCCAGCATTATTCCTATTATTTCAAATTTTGATGCAGTTATTAATTCAAACACTGATAAGATTATAGATTCTTTAAAAAATCAAATGGCTAATAAAGTTAGGTGGACAGAAAGTATAAAAAAACTTGAGGAAACTGAAATATCTGAAATTATAGAAATTGGCCCAGGTAAAGTTTTATCAGGTTTAATTTCAAGAATTACAAAAAAATTTGATATTATATCAATTGATAAAATTGCAGATTTAGATAAATTTAAATAATATATGAAAAAAATTCTTATAACTGGAGCATCCGGAGGTATTGGATCTGGAATTGTTGAAAAATTTGCAATTAAGGATTATGTTTTAATCTTAACATCTTCTTCAGAAGCCACTCTACAAAGTCTAAAAAATAAATACGGGAGTGATCATAGTTATTATGTTTTAAACTTTAATGATCCAATTAATTTTGAGGAGACTCTTAAACAAATTTCATTAGAACATAAGGATTTAGATGTTATTGTAAATAATGCTGGAATTACAGACGACTCACTAATTTTAAGAATGAAATTAGAGCAGTGGAATAATGTTCTTCAAGCAAACTTAACTTCTAATTTTTCTATAATTAAAAATTTACTTCCTAATATGCTTAAAAATAAATCTGGAAGCATTATAGGTATTTCCTCTGTAGTTGCCACTTCTGGTAATCCCGGACAATCAAATTATGTTGCTGCCAAATCAGGCATGATAGGGTTTTATAAATCTGTTGCTCTAGAAGTAGCGTCGAGAAATATAAATGTTAATGTTATATCTCCTGGGTTTATTATTTCTCCAATGACGGATAAGTTGAGTGATAATCAAAAAAATACTATACTGGATAAAATTCCTATGAAAAGATTTGGATACCCAAAAGAAATAGCTAATTTAGTTTATTTTTTATCTAACGATGAAGCAAGTTACATTACTGGTCAAAACATTCATGTAAATGGTGGAATGTTAATGGTTTAATGTATTGACATGTTTGGACATTATATTCTATTAATATTTAAAAAACTAAGGAGGAGAAGATGAGCGAAATTGAAACACAAGTAAAACAAATAGTCGTTGATCATCTGGGAATTGATGATGCCAAAGTGACTACTGACTCAAAATTTATAGATGATTTAGGCGCTGACAGTTTAGATACTGTTGAGCTAGTAATGGCATTTGAAGAAAAATTTGGAATTGAAATTCCCGATGATGCGGCGGAAACGATACAAACAGTCCAGAATGCTATAGACTATATTCAAAGTAAAAAATAATTTTATAAATTAATGAAAAGAGTAGTCGTTACTGGATTAGGTCTACTCACTTCAATTGGTAATAACAAGGAAGACACTTGGAATAATCTGCTTGAGTGCAAATCTGGAATTAAAAAAATATCTCATTTTGATACTGAGGGCTTAACCTGTAAAATTTCTGGGCATATTTCTCATAATAGTAATGATGAGAATTATTATGACAGATTGATTCATTTAGATACTAAGGATATTAAAAGAAATGATAGGTTCATTCAATATGGCATTGCTGCTGCTAAAATGGCAGTTGAAGATGCAGGTCTTAAGGATATTAGTGAAAAAGAAAAATTGAAAATTGGTGTAAGTGTTGGTTCTGGGATAGGTGGACTTGAAACAATATATGAAGGCTCTCTAACTATTAATGAAAAAGGTCCTAGAAAATTATCACCTTTTTTTATTCCATCATCTCTTGTTAATTTATTATCAGGTCAAATTTCTATAAAGTATGGATTTAAAGGACCTAATCATTCAGTTGTTACAGCTTGTGCAACTGGTGCACACTCAATTGGAGATGCTGGAGAGATGATTAAAAGAGGGGCTGCAAATGTAATGGTTGCTGGTGGATCTGAGGCAGCAGTTTGTAGACTCGGGGTTGCAGGTTTTTGTGCTGCCAGAAGCTTAAGTATTTCAAATAATGAATCTCCAGAAACAGCTTCTCGTCCTTGGGATAAGGATCGTGATGGTTTTGTAATGGGTGAAGGTGCCGGAATTGTTGTCTTAGAAGAACTAGAGTTTGCAAAAAAAAGGGGTGTCAAGATATATGGTGAATTAATAGGTTACGGTATGTCAGGAGACGCTCATCATATAACGGCCCCAGCTGAGGATGGCGATGGAGGCTATCGGGCAATGACTGAAGCTTTAAAAATGGGTAATTTATCTTCTGATGAAGTTAATTATATTAATGCTCATGGAACATCAACAATCCTAGGAGATCAAATAGAACTAGGAGCAATAATGAGGCTATTCAAAAATCACCAAAATATTTTTGTCAGTTCTACGAAATCTTCAATCGGACATCTTCTTGGAGCTGCAGGAAGTGTAGAGGCAATTTTTTCTATTCTAGCTTTAAATCACAATACTATTCCAGCCACTTTAAATTTAGATAACCCGATTGACTCAGGAAATGTAAAGTTGGTTGCTAAAGATCCTATTAAAGAGAATCTAAAAGTTTCATTAAGTAATTCATTTGGTTTTGGGGGGACAAATACTGCGCTTTTATTCAAAAGTATTTAGTATATTCTTAATATTTGTAGTTTATTTTACTTACATATTTTTAATTAAAGAAATCGTATTTAAAAATGAATATTTAGTAATAAAAAAAAATCAGAGTTATCAAAGTATAATAAACTATAATATTAAAGATTTTTCTATTAATTTATATTTTTTTAAAACAGCCTTAAGGTTAATGTTATTAAATGATATTAAGATTCATCATGGAAAATTCAAGATTAATAAAAATATTAATTTTATTAAGTTAATAAAATTGATTACATTACCAGGTAATCATTATGAAAAAATTACAATTGTAGAAGGTTGGGAAAAAAAAGAATTAAATAATATATTAAAATCAAATTTTAAAAAATTTGAAGAATTAGATTATTCAGAAGTTATTGCTGATACATATTTATTTAGTGAGAACTCATCTTTTGTGGAATTTAAAAGTAAATTAAAAAATAAATATAAAGAACTAAAAAATAAATATAAAGATGAAAAATTATTAAGAAAATTTACGTTTAAAGAAATTTTAATTATTGGTTCATTATTAGAAAAAGAGGGTTTAGATTACCAGGATAAGAGAAAAATATATTCGGTAATTATAAATAGATTAAATAAAAAAATGAAGTTGCAAATTGATGCAACTGTTATCTATGCAATTACCGAGGGATACGAAAAGTTTGATAGAAAATTAACATATAAAGACTTAAAAATTAAGCATATTTTCAATACATATTTTATAAGAGGCTTGCCACCAGAACCAATTTCATATGTAGGGAATAAAACAATTGAATTAATTTTTGAAAATTATAAAACAGATTATTTATTTTATTTTTATAATTCTTTAGAAAATAAGCATATATTTTCAAAGAATTATAAAAATCATCTAATTAAATTAAATGAATATAGATCAAAGTAGTAAAATTATAATTATATCTTCCCCTTCAGGTGCTGGAAAAACTACTTTATGTAAGCTCCTTTTAAAAAAAATGAATAATGTTGATCTGTCTATTTCTTATACTTCAAGAAATCAGAGATTGAATGAAGTAAATGGAAAGGATTATTTTTTTGTAAATAAAGATAAATTTGTAAATTTAAAAAACAAAAACTATTTTATAGAAACAGCAGTTAATTTTGGTAATTATTATGGCTCTCCTTTCACAAATTTAAAAATTGCAAAAAAAAATAAAAAACAAATTTTATTTGATATTGATTGGAAGGGGGCAAGAAAAATTAGAAAAAAAATAGATAAAAAAGATATCATTGATTTTTTTATATTACCACCATCTATAAATGAATTAAAAAAACGTCTAATAAAAAGAGGAAGAGACAATGAAAAAGATATCAACTTAAGATTGTCTTACGCAATTAAAGAAATTAGTCATTATAACGAGTATTCATATATCTTAATTAACCAAAATGTAATGCAAACTGTTAATGATATAGTTCATATAATTAAAAATAATTTAATTTTAGAAAAAAATAGAAAGTTAACTGATAAAAAAATTAAAACTCTCATAAATTTCTAAAATATCTTCAAAACTTAAATCTTCATATCTATAGTTATAAAATTTTTTATTTATTATATTGATTATATTTTTATTTGACTTTATTTTTTTTCTTTTATTTATAAAAAATAATTTAATAAATAATTCAAGCTTTTCTGAGTCAATATCTTTATTTTTTAAATTGAATTTTACCACTTTAGAATTTACTTTTGGTTTTGGGTAAAAAACATTTGATGAAACGTTAAATAATATTTCAAAATCAGAACAATATTGTGTTAAAAATTTATATTTATTCATTTTTCCAAATTCATAATTAAATTTTTCAGCTAATT
>Ga0233433_10003716_pt1 | contig 12113 bp, 11 predicted proteins | sample SI_122_August201_5_FD_179868 | JGI IMG/M metagenome (GOLD analysis project Ga0233433, IMG submission 179868) | Seawater microbial communities from Saanich Inlet, British Columbia, Canada - SI_122_August2016_100_MG | ecosystem: Environmental > Aquatic > Marine > Inlet | place: Canada: British... | reverse complement strand
AGGAGACGGACCGCTTGGACCCGCTCGTTTGGTGCGTAGCCACCCCGGATGGCAATGTCCACGTCATCTCGCCCTAGATTTGATACAGCGTCGGTTAAGCTAAGATCCAGAACGATGTCTGGATAGTGTTCATTGAGTTCATCAAGTAACGGTATTACCAGACGTTCTCCAAACCCGGTCATTGCGCTGATGCGCAGTTGCCCCATTGGCTTCGCCTGATAGCTACGAACTGCGCCGTCGCACTGCTCTATCTGATAGAGGATGTCCTTCACTTGGTGATAATAGGTCTCACCAATTTCGGTGAGTTGAACTGTTCGCGTGCTGCGTTTTAACAAGGTTGCGCTTAGATTTTCTTCCAAGGCTGCAATACGTCTGGAAATCGATGACGGCGGGACGGCGAATCGCTTAGCTGTCTGAGTGAAGCTTGCTGTTTCTGCAACCTCGCAAAAGTAACGTAATGCCTTCAGTTGATCCATGGTGGTTCCAATCAATAATCAGGTTAATTGTTGTCTAAAAAGCAACAAACATTAGCATTATGCCCCATATAACTATGAAAACAGAGAGGTAATAATGCGCGCATTCAATTTGAATCAACTTATCTCTAAGGAATGCACATGACTCAGCAACAACAACTTCGGTCAACCGTGACTAGCAGCGGCCAACTTAAACTGGAGTTGGCGCAGATCGAAGTGCCGGCACCTACCTCAAATGAGGTACTGGTTAGAGTGGAGGCTTCTCCTATCAATCCATCCGATCTTGGTCTTCTGTTTGGAATGGCTGATATGAGCACTGCGAAGGCTAGCGGTACAAGTGACGCGCCAATGATTACGGCAGATATAGCACCAAATATCCTGAAAGCCCTCACTGCGCGACTCGACCAAGCGTTACCGGTTGGTAACGAGGGTGGCGGCGTTGTGGTGGCGGCAGGCGACTCGGAACTCGCGCAATCTATGCTTGGAAAAACAGTCGGCATTTTAGGGGGCGCAATGTACACCCAATTTCGTTGCGTGGATGCCGAGCAATGTCTGGTCATGCATGAAGGCACGACCTCAGCCGAAGCCGCATCTTGCTTTGTGAATCCACTCACAGCACTGGGTATGGTCGAAACCATGAAAGCAGAAGGACACACTGCGCTGGTTCACACGGCGGCTGCATCGAATCTTGGTCAAATGTTGAATAAAATTTGCATCGCAGACGGGGTTCAGCTCGTCAACATCGTGCGCAAGCAGGAACAGGTAGACCTGCTCACTGCGATGGGCGCCCAGCATGTGTGCAATACAAGTGATGACGACTTTATGCAGCAGCTAACTGATGCGCTAGTAGAAACAGGTGCCACTATCGCCTTTGACGCAACAGGCGGGGGTCCGCTTACTGGGCAGATTCTGACGGCGATGGAGCGCGCGGCGCTGACGACGACCAAAGAATACAGCGGTTACGGCTCAACAACCTACAAGCAAGTGTATATTTACGGTGGCCTCGACCGGCGCCCAACAGAGTTTAATCGTGCCTTTGGTACGGCCTGGGGCATCGGTGGTTGGTTGTTACCGCCGTTCCTGCAAAAAATCGGCGTCGAAGCTGCAGAAGCGCTACGCCAGCGCGTCGCTAACGAAATCAAAACAACCTTCGCCAGCGCCTACACAGCTGAGGTGTCCTTAAGCGAAGCGTTAACCTTAGAAGCGATTACCGTCTACGGCAAGCAGGCGACTGGCGAGAAGTATCTCATTAACCCTAGCAAAGGCATTTAGCGTTCCATTGCACACTACTCCACTAAAGGAATCTTTCAAAGATGAGTATTTTCTCTACCATACTGAAAATCCACCAGCGTATTTACGAGTCAACCAATGGCTTGCTGGGACATAAACTGCTCGGCGTGCCTACCCTTTTACTGCGCACCACCGGGCGTAAAAGCGGGAACGTAAGAACCAGTGCGCTGATCTATATCGATCAAAATAACAGCAAGGTGATCGTCGCATCAAAGGCGGGGGATCCGAGTTCGCCTGCTTGGCTATTAAACTTACAGGCTAACCCATCGGTCGAGTATCAGATTGATCGAGTTCGAGTTAAGGCGAGAGCGGAGGTGCTAGAAAAAGATCATCCAGATTATGCAGGGCTATGGAACGAGCATAACGCCAACAATGCAGATCGCTACGATGAATATCAGGCAAAGACTGACCGGCCTATCCCGCTCGTACGTCTCGTGCCAGTTAGTTAAACAGAGAAAGAAAAGAGAAATTGAAACGCGATGTCAAATAGACCCCATAACAAGCCCTACATCCTAAACCTAATCTTGGCGCACACGTTGTTTATTGTGTCATTGTTTAGTTCCCCTTCTGTTTGGGCCGCGGCTGTTAGCAACCCGACCCCCGAAGGCATGCTGCCTCACTTTGAAAGTTGGATCGCTTTGCTGCTTATTTTTTTTGCATTTGGTACAGCTTGGTTGCTGAATCATCGATCACCAAAAATTCGCGCCAGCGGCACATTGTTGGGATCAATCGGTTGCTTCGGCGTTGTTTGGTGGTTTTTCTGGGTGCTTGGTTCTGGCGTTATTGAGAGCCCGAAGCCTTTTCAAGCACCAATGGATGCGCTAAAACCGGGCATCTTATGGGCTCAGACTGTCATCGCGTTGTTGTGCGGCATTGGCTTGATTGGCGTTGCGAACCGTCAACGCAAAAGCGGCGAGGCACTGGCGTTATCGTCTCTAAATGAGCCCACGCGCTACGGAAGAACGTCAAGAGTATTGCATTGGGCAACGGCAATCCTGTTCATTCTGATGATACCAATGGGGGTTTTTGCGTCGATGATTCCGGAACACGTCTGGTATCGTACTGAGTACAATATGGTTCACAAGACTATCGGATTCGTCATTTTGGCTTTGTTTGTTATTAGACTCTTTTGGAACAGAATATCTAAAAGGCCAGAGCTTGATTCTTCGTTAAAACCTATTGAGAAAAAATTAGCTCACTTCGCGCACGTTTCGCTTTATGTGCTTCTGTTCGCAGTGCCACTCACGGGGTATGTCATGACGAGTCTACATGGCTACCCATCCTTCATCTTTGCGATTGAAATTCAGCCATTTTTGGCTGAGAGTAAAGCCTATATTTATTGGGGTCTGTTTCATAAATATGTCCTGCAATACATCATCTACTTGATGCTGGGTGCTCATGTCATTGGTGCGCTAAAGCATCACTATATTGACCAACATAAAGCTGCATTTAAGCGCATGGTTTCCTAAGCATAAGGTCTACGTAGACCTTTCCCTCATTTCTTAGGCTCGCAAGCAAAGCATCTATTATTCTTTAGACCGCATAGGCAACGAAAACAATAGATTTTATTTGCTTGCCTCTCTCTTTCTATTCGCATATTTTTACTGTCAAGCCAACACCGCCTCACGCCCATGTTTTCGAAAGACGCAAACATCGATTGGTATAGAACACCGATCGATCGAGATGACTTAACCGGGTGATCGCAGATGTCACCGATCCGGACGCGATCCAGACCATTCTGGCGCATCTGAAGCAACGCGCGCCACCTGATGCTGTGCGCCGGCAAAGGCCGGGTCAAGGGCCGCAAAACGATCTCTTTGCCGCTAAGGGAGGTGTCGATATCTTCTAGAATAGGAAAAACAAACTACATCTTCCGTGATTACAAGGAGCATGCCTCTGAAACATATACCTGGCACCCGGCAGGAAAACGTGGTCAATTCTTCTTATCCGCCAAGTGTTTGGGTCAGGGTCGGCGTCAAGCTAAAACAATAATACTACGGTGAGCAAAGCCCTATGAGTAAAGCCCTATGAGTAAAGCGAAAAGTGGCGTTGTGCTGAAAAGCAACAGAAGTGCCTCAGGCGTGTTTCATGAAGTCTTGAGCCTTGTCTCTGATCAAATCGATCCCACGCCGAGGTTGAAAGAGTGGTTAATATCACCGGAAAGCTTTCGCAAGCATTATGTCTCGCGACTACCAGAATTCGAAGCGCACCGATTATGCAGTCCTCAACGTCACTCCATCGCGCGGCAATTATCTCAAGCCGTCCAGAACAACTTGGTGTGGGACGTCGATAAACAACAGAATCTACACGAATACTTAAGGCAACCGTGCGCAGCTTTGCCGTGTGAAGTTTTAACAGGCGAAGGCACTTCATTATGGATGCCGGAGTTTGAATATGACGACAAGCAATGGAAAGATTTTGCTGCTCTCGGCGCGACTTTAGTAGCAGATAATGTGATTACGCAAGCAGCGGCGGACAGTCTTGCCGCGATTGAAAGAAAACGCCAAAAAGAAGATGGCTTGTCCCTTAGTGGCCGGAAAGTGGTGGTGATTGGTGCCGCAGCCGAGATGGCATCTACGCGGCACTTTTTGGCAATGGGAGCAGAGGTACTATGGCTAGATCAAGCTGCACCGCCCAAGGACCTGAAGGCGAATCCAGAATTTTCTGGTGTCCTGCATTACCCAGTCCGGAATGTCGACCTGCTTACTCAGCCGGCAGAGGTGCTGGCGACCATTGTTGAGTTCTCTGCGGGCTCGGCTTGTGACATTTGTTTGTATGCCTATGCTCCAGGGCAAGCGCGGGAGTTACGTCTAACAGGAGTGATGAATGCGATCATTAATGCCATGCCGTCTGAGCTGATTGCAAGCGTAACGATGTTAGTGTCGCCTACGACGCCATCAGAGCTGCAGGCCAGTGATAAAGCGTTACTAGAACGGCGGTTTGCGCTCCGACCGAAATGGGAGAGTGTGCTCGATGCGATTGGTGTGCTCGGTAAATTTGGCGGCGCTGCGTAATTCGGCGAGCGTTCGACCATTCGTAGCGTCGTTAGTATTCAAGGTGCGAGTTACCAGGCTGCGCAATATTTATGCAAAGTAATGACGGCGGAGGCTTGGGCCACTCACGGACAGATTCACGACGACAATGTTGATCCCTTGCGTGTGTCCGCCAATACTGCGGCGATAACAAAAACGCGCTCATTGGACCATCCTGTATTTGATGCTGCATTTGGTGGTGCGGCAGCGATGCAGGTTCAGACCTTTAGGCCAGAGCAGTCGCAATGTTTAAACGCGTTGCTGGCGGTTCAGGATTGGTTGAGTGTTGAGATACCAGCTCCCGGAATTGTTCGAGTCCACGGGGGTATTCATACCTTACCGTATCCCCTGGAGGCAGCGCTCCGTCCAGCCGCAGTCATAGGTTTTGCAAAGGCGCCAAAGTTGCTTGCCGGATTGTTTAAATAAGGATGTAGGTGGTGTATCAATCGAGATAATAATTGGGTTGGGTGTGCCGCAATCTAAGCTAGACTTTTCTGAATTGAGCATGGATCAGTAATGTCTTCAAGAACGCGCATCGTTCCTCTTGGAAAGAGCTGTATTTGGCTGGTGCTACTTGGGTCAATCTACCAGTAAGTGAGCACCTGGTAACCCACCAAAGAAATTGCAGCTGCAATAAGAGCGAATGTAAACTGTGTAATTGCGTGTTGCATTGGCGCACAGCGGGTCGCCTGGGCCGTCAGCACCAAGGAATCAGAATAAAAGCAGGCATTGCTGCCATACGTGCTGGTTGATAACGTCGCGCCGATCACCTATGTCATTATGCTCGTTTAGTTTGTCATGTCTGCATGGTTGCCGCGTATGCTATTGATCTCTCCGCGTTGTTCCAATTACGGCTTAAGAGAGGATTATTGAGAGCCGCTGCTGGTTGCAATGGATGGTGCAACCATGCCGCGTCTGAAAGTGACTATCATTGCCACCACCACGATCAGCAACAATCCAGATGCACCCAGGAACGAGGACTCAATGTCTGGCGGTGCGATGGCGCCAAGCATCAGGGCGGCCAGCAGGCCGTGATACAACAGACCGAAAACGCCGATGGTGACGGCGGCGATCTTGGCGCTCATGTTTTCTCCGTAAAGAGGACCTGCCACAAGCAGGCCAAACACGGCGTAAAGCCAGAAACCCAGGTAGTCAAAAGAAGTGTAGAGCGAAAACGGAACAGAGACGTTCAGCAATCTCAGTAACGGGTCGGCCAGATCGGCACCCACCGCCCCTGTTGAGATCGTTTGTGCCAGCAGGGGTATGGTCCAGACCGCGATGAACTTGGGGATGATAAAGGCGACAAAAGAAGTGAAAACGATCATTGCCGCGATAATGGCGCGTAACGGGTCTTTTGTGGCGATATGCCAGGCCATAGCAAAGAAGACGCCCGATAGGCTCAGCATGGCGGCAATCTGATTAATCCAGCCTAGAATAAAAGTACCACTGTTAGCGCTCAGCCAAGCGACGCGGTCAGCATGAGAAGCGGTATAACCATCCGGCACGTCCAAGGGTATGAAAAAGGTAATGACAGTCGTCGCGATTGCGACGACAGCTGACCAAAATCCAAGCCGGTTAATCTGTAAATCTAATGTAATTGTTGCACCCATAATCTAGTCTCCGCATCTCTCGTCAATAAAATTAAGTATTGTTTTGCGCACCGCGCTTCTGTCACTTTCCCAGCGCCGGCCTTTCCCGGTGAAAAGTGATTCACTTTCCATCAGGGCCATCAGGCACAGGGCTTCAGCTCTGGGTGATTGGTTCCCCGCTGCCTCGAGTGCTTTCTCCAGAAGCCGCAAGTATTCTGCATAAACATCTTCCAGAAGATCCGACACGAGGGGCTCGACCTGCTCCATTGCCCAGAGTTGCGGCCATAGTCCGTTGTGGTCTTGTGCATCATTCGAAAGCATGATCTCTGCTATCGCACGAATTCCCAGGGGACCAGCTGCGGAATTCATCAAGATATATCGAAACTCGTTGCGTAGATAATTAACCAGAGATCGTAACAATGCGTCCCAGGTACGAAAGTGGTATTGCAGGGCACCCAGTTTCATATCGCTGGCGCGCGCCAGATGGCGCATGGTGAGGCTGCAGTAACCCTCATCCGCGATTATCTCTATCGCCGTCTGCAATATCTGTTGTTGGCGATCGCTCATCACTGCGTCAGTTGTCTCGCTCACTAATTCCCTTCCCGTAGTGCCTTTTTTCATTGTTTGGCCGGTTCTCTTTTTCACATGGCGAGTGCGATCATTCTCACTTATCGAGTCTATTTATCCAGTGTTTTCAGTTCACGGCGCATCACCTTGCCGGTACTGGTTTTGGGTAGGTCGTCTACAAACTGCACCTGGCGGGGTACCTTGTAGGCGGCGAGGTGTTCGCGGCAATAAGCAATGATGTCAGCCGCTTTCGGCGCTGCTCCCGTCTTCGCAACGATGTAGGCCTTCGCAAGTTCACCTTTATCTTCATCAGGAACACTGCCGACAGCCACCAGGGCGACATCCGGATGACCGGCAACAACCCGTTCAATTTCCGCAGGATAGACGTTGAAGCCTGCTGTCAGAATCATGTCCTTTTTGCGATCGACGATAAAAATACAGCCGTCTTCATCCATGGTGGCGACATCCCCGGTGTGCAGCCAGCCGTCAGGCTCGATGGTGTCGCGGGTCGCCTGCTCATTGCCGAAGTATGCCTGCATGACGATATCGCCTTTGATCATCAGTTCACCAACCTCACCGATGGGCAAGGTCTTATTGGCATTCTCGGTGTCGGCAATCCTTGCCTGGGTATAGGGTAGTGCGACACCTATCGAGCCATGCTTGATAATGCCATTGGTAGCAAAGGTGGTGCCGAGCCCGCCGAGCTCAGTCATGCCCCATAGTTCAATCAGCGGGCAGCGGAAGCGTTGCTCCACCTCTTCCATTTTTGGTTTGGGCATGGTCTGTCCGCCGACGGTGCAGCAGCGCAGTGACGACAGGTCGTAGTCATCTAACTCCGGGTGATTGAGCATGAACATGTACATGGTGGGCACCCCTTCGAACATCGTGGCCTTGTGGTCCTGGATGCTTTGCAGGATAGTCTTCTCTTCGAAGGCTGGGTGAAGTACCAGGGTCATGCCATTTTGTATGGCTCCGTTCATTACCACGTTGCCGTAGACATGCGGGCAAGGTAATGCGGTAACGACCGTGTCCCGGTCGCTGCGTTGATGCATCAGGGCGGTCATTGCGACATTCAGCAGGATACCTCTGTGCGACAGGCATGCCCCTTTGGGATGCCCCGTAGTGCCCGAGGTGTAGCCGATTGTGGATAGCGAGTCTGGATCGATTTCACCGATCTGGAAATGATCACTGCTGCCACCAAGAATATCATTGAAAGACAGTATTCCCTCAGGCAGTGCTTCGTCGCCAAAGGCGATCAGTTCCCTGACCTGAGATTTTTCTTTGACATCCTTTATTGAAAGCGCCTTTTCATGGGATGCGATAACGACAGTAGCGCCGCAGTCATTGGCCACGAATTCAACTTCGACGGGGGTCAGCATCACGTTGATCGGATTGATCACTGCGCCCGTTTTTAGCGCTCCGTAATAGCAGATGACCCACTCCCAACAGTTGCCGGAGTACAGGGTGACACGGTCGCCAGGCGTTACCCCGAGATCAACCAACCGATTGGCGCAACGGTTGGATAATGCCTCGAGTTCGTTAAACGACAACGCCCGGTCCGGCAGGATGAGTGCAATCTTGTCGCCGTAGCATTTCGCTGCCGCGCGTGGAATATCGCCAATTGAATTGATCAAAGTCACGAGCTCATCTCCAGTCCGTTGGTGCGCCGTTTTAGGTAAGCGGCAACACGAAGTGAAAGCGTTAGCAATCCCAGGTTGAAATACACAAAGGAAATAACAGTGGCGCTGCTGCTGAACGCTAGTTCCGCATAGCTGGTCCAGATCGCCGCCCAGAAATACCACACACCCACCAGTTGCAGCCAGTGCCAGTACTCTGTTCGTAATCTGCGGCGCACCGGGAAAAACGAGGTAATCGTCATTGTGACCAGGAGGGCGTAACTGGCAACTCGCAAAACAAGGTCACTGGTTTTGTGTAGCTCCTCCCAGTAATAAGGTGAGTACAAGGTGAACAGAACAGCGATAAAAACTGCCTGCCAGCCGAACCCAGCAGCGAAAGATAAACCGAGGTAGCGGCGATTGCGTAAGAGCCAACTAGATATGTTTCCAGGAAAGAGCTGCGCCATCGCGGAAGCAGCAAATGCAAGGAAGATCCAGGGGGAGGCGAGCTGCACCGACAGACGTATCAGGTTCACGGTCGACTCCGGCGTAGAAATTCCGATCAATAGCGCGGCCGCGCTTATCGCGATGAAAGTCATCGCGGCGATCGTTAAGAACAACGGCCATCCGTTGAGTGCTCTTCGTGCTATTGATGCCACGGCAATCACCTACTGCTCGAGTCTCCGCATTGTCACGATGACGCTTCGCCTGATGCTAGCCAGGCCCTGGTTTCAATGATTATCATCTCGCGAAATTTAGCGGGCATGTCCCAGGTTCCCGTGAAGCCCTTGGGTACGACAAAACTATCGCCAGCGCGATAGGTCCTTTTCTCGCCTTCAGTCGCGCTAAGCGTCACCTCGCCCTCAAGTACCAGGACAAATTCGTCATAGGGGTAAGGGACGCTGATATCTATCAAGGCAGGCTGAGCTTCATAGATCGTCACAACAAAATCGCCCTGATGCAGCACTTTCTGCCAATGTTCATTGGTTCCTTTGAGTACCATCTCACTCGGCCAAGGAGGGATGCTGTCGAGCTTCAGTACTTTCAGTTCTTCAACATTCAAGGGTAGAGCGCCCGGGGCTGCCTGTACTGGAGTGGCCACTGTGGCGGCGATGAGAAGCACAAAAATGCCAATATTCTTCATAGAGTCGTCCTCTTTATTTAGGATTGGGCGCTGGTGCCTCCCGGTAGTTCAGCTTTGCGACATTGACATGACATCATACATGCTAGAACATGTCGATTGACATGTAAACCTCTTGGGGATAGCAATGGCAATACGGATAACGAGGAGGGACCTTCTTAACGGAATGGCGATCGGAGCGGGGGGCGTCCTGCTGCCGGCCCATGGTGTTGAGCCTGGGATAAGTCTGGGTACACCAGCGAGCCCAGTAGTTCCATCTAATTCTTATCCTCCCTCTCTGACCGGCATGCGTGGCAGTCATGTAGGTTCCTTTGAAGTCGCACATGCATTGGCCTGGCAGGGACAGAAACCTGCCTCATACGAATCATTGGATGAACACTACGATCTGGTCGTTGTCGGCGCGGGTATGAGCGGTCTTGCCGCTGCCTGGTATTACCTGAAAAAAACCGGTCCTGAAGCACGCGTTCTGGTGCTTGATAATCATGATGACTTTGGCGGCCACGCCAAGCGCAATGAGTTTAACCATAAGGGTAGAATGCTACTGAGTCTAGGTGGCGCGCAGAATCTAGATAGCCCAGGTAATTATGGAGACGTCGCCGGAAGTCTTTTAATTGATATCGGTATAGATGAAGCAACCATAGCGCGGATGGCTGTCAACACACCTGATGATTATGTCCTTGGAGGCAAGCTCAATGGGGATGTCGGTTTGACAGTGCCTGATGGTGATGATCACCTGACTATCGGTGGACACTGGTTCAAGTTTTTCCATGGCAGAGGTGACTATAAAGCCGCGGTCCGTGAGTTGCCCTTACCAGAAGATCAAAAGGACAAATTGCTCCCGTTTTTTGGTGGCGAAAAGGATTTCCTGGATGATCTGTCACTGACCGAGAAGTGGGACTATGTAAACAACACTAGCTATAACCAGTTTTTGTTTGATCGTGTAGGGCTTTCAAGGGAGACAATTCCCATACTAAATGCACATCTACTCATTTTGAATGGACCTTCTGGATGGAATCACACTGTACTTGAAGCCATCATGGCCGGTAGTCCGGGTCTTCGTGCCATGGGATGGCTTGCAGATTTTGTCGATTCCGTTGCAGCCATGCTGATTGATGAGCTCGCCGGTGATATACGCATGTTCCCGGACGGGAATGCGTCTGTTGCCCGTTTACTGGTTCAAAAAATGATTCCACAGGTGGCGCCGGGTATGAAAGGAGTGGAGGATGTTGCTATTACCCGGTTTGACTATGGTGCCCTGGATCTGACTGACCAGGCGGTTCGAATTCGTTTAAATAGCACAGCCGTTGGGGTTAAAGAAGTTGGTGATAAGGTCCAAGTAGACTACGTGCAACATGGCAAAGCCTGTCGCGTCACGGCCAGTCGTTGTGTTCTGGCCTGCTATAACAACCTGATACCTCACCTATGCCCGGAGATGAGTGATGCGCAAAAAGAAGGCCTGGGTTATGGCGAGCGAATGCCCTTTGTTTATGCCAACGTGCTACTGGAGAACGGGGAAGCATTCTCACAGCTAGGTGTGTCGATTACGCAATGTCCTTATGACCCTTTCCAGTGGGTCAGTGCTGCACCAACCATGACCACGGGAGGTTACGAACCACCAAGGGGGCCTGATGATCCCATGGTGGTATTCATGATGGCTTCCCCTACGCCCGCCGATGGAACCAAGGGAACAACTCGTGATCTTCTGCGAATGGGACGTCACAAAATTTACGCCTCTACATTCGATGACTACGAGCAACAAATCCGTGAACAACTTCAACGGATGCTTGGCAGGTATGGTTTCGACCATGAAGCAGACATCAAGGCGATTACGGTTAACAGGATCCCTCATGGCTACGCCTACTGGTACCAGGGGCTGGATGACCCAGAGTGGGAGGAGGGACAAGCGCCCCATGAAATCGGTCGCCAACAGTTTGGACGTATTTCGATTGCGAATACCGATTCTGAGGTCACGCCTCTAATGAATGCAGCATTTGATGCAGCATACCGGGCAGTCGAAGAGCAGATCAGCTCATCGCCCTCTCGCTGAGGTGTTGCGTCGCGGCTAGCCAACAAATACTTAGTACGACTATTTAATGGAGAATAAGATGTCTGCAAATACTTTCAAAATCCTTCCTGAACCAGCTAGCGAGAAGAAGCCTTCAAAGCTGATCCCGAAAGCGTGTTTCACGACGGAAGCAACTGATGAGACGACTCAAAGTTTCTATGAGGCAGAAGATGGTTCTGTCTCAACCGGTGTTTGGGAATGCCCACCCTGCAGGATGGACATCGATAGCTATCCCGTTAATGAGATGATGACCATCATCTGTGGGGCGTTAGTCTTGACGAACGGTGAAGGTGTGCAGGAGACGTTTGGACCTGGCGAAGTGGTGTATGTTTCAAAAGGT
>Ga0233433_10003715_pt1 | contig 12114 bp, 6 predicted proteins | sample SI_122_August201_5_FD_179868 | JGI IMG/M metagenome (GOLD analysis project Ga0233433, IMG submission 179868) | Seawater microbial communities from Saanich Inlet, British Columbia, Canada - SI_122_August2016_100_MG | ecosystem: Environmental > Aquatic > Marine > Inlet | place: Canada: British... | reverse complement strand
GCCCGAATCTGCGACTAACCTGCCGGGTTTTCCATCAAGAACGGAGCTCGCTGAACGCTACGCAAATCGCACCGGACGGGATCTATCCAATATAGATTACTATATCGGCTTTAACCGCTGGAAGAGCGCCTGCATCGTCCACGGCGTCTATGCCCGCTATCTTGAAGGCAAAAAGAGTACCGAAGGCATCGACTTGCCCGGTTTAAAAAATCGCATTGAACTGTCTTTAAACTCTGCCGAACAGGCGGTTAACCGTCTATAGACCAAATCCAGCGGAGCGCTTCGGAAAAACAGGCGCCTGCATGCTTTAGAGTGTGACCACCGGTTCCAAATTCGAACCGCATCTCATAGCCGGCATATTGCAAAGCCGATGCCATGGCCTTATTTGCCAACCCCCAGTCCCCAAAAAGGGTCTGGGCATCATTCTCACCACTCTGCAGGAATACCCTGATCGGCTTACGCGGGCTACTACGAACCAGATAGGGAAAGTGATGGCCTCCCCAGATATTGGTAAACGAGCCACAATGTGAAATAACGTTGCCGAAGGCCTTAGGGAAATGCCAAGCCGCGTTAAACGCGGCAATACCGCCACTGCTGATGCCGCAGATGATTCGGTCAGCTGCTTCAGGCGATATTCTGCAATCCAGACTGGTTTCTGCTAGCGGTAGTATATCTTCGACCAGGAAGCGCCCATAGTCCGCTGTAAGCCGGTCGTATTCCCAGCTACGCTGAGCCTCCCGTGGACCATATGATTCAATTGGAGCCGGTGGAATATGCGGCTCAGCTGGGTTACCCGGATTAACGAACACGGCAATGGTATTTTGCAATAGGCCAGCACTGTGTAACCAATCAAGTACAAGGGTTGCTCTAACTGCGCCTTGACGGGCCAGATAAGCACCACCATCATTAAATATAATAGCCTTCAAGCATTCGTCCGAACTGACCTTGACCGGCCGATAAAGCCAGATATCTCGGCTTGTATGGGGATAAATACGACTTGCGGACCAGTCTGGTAGCTTAATAACCTGGCCCTGAAGATCAGCAGGGAGTGCCTGTGCTTCAATGCAGGGCTGATAATCATCCTCAGGAAGATTAACTGCATGCCTGACATCATCATTACTACAGCCGTTGACACTCCCTGGCGCAGCCTGATCCAGGTTTAGCGCTAAATAATCCTCGATCATCATGGGCATATCGTTTCTCTCCTGTCAGTCGCCTGACTGGGCAACTGAGCGAGCCTTAGTGCGCAGCATGAAGCCATTCCATGGCCAGATTGCTCAGTGCCTTTATCCCTATCGGCAAGGCCCTGTCATTGACATAAAAATAAGGCGAATGATTGGTCGCTACGGGTACTGAAGGATCATCATGGGCCACCCCAAGCGCGAAGAACAAACCTGGTATTTCGTTAGCGTAAAAAGAAAAATCCTCCGCCCCCATATAGGGTTTGACTACTAAAGCAGCGCCATCCAAAGCGGTCCGTTGCAACACCGGACTCATAACCTGGGTCAGTTCGGCATCATTAAAAGTCACGGGATAGCCAAGATCAATGGAGACCAGGGCTTTTGCTCCCATACTCTTAGCGGCCTGCTCTACAGTCTGCTTTATCATCACCTGGACCTGTTTTCGCATTTCCGGGTCTAGGGTACGAATCGTGCCGGTCAATTTAACTTTTTCCGGGATAATATTGCCTCTGTTTCCACCCTGGATAGAACCGATGGTAACGACCGCGGGAGCCTGACTAATATCCAGTTGCCTGCTGACCACCGTTTGCAGGGCGTTGATTACCTGCGCCGCTGCGGTTATCGGGTCCACTCCGCCCCAGGGCATAGAACCATGGGCCTGCTTCCCGATAACTTCTATTTCGAGGAAGTCAGCTGCCGCCATAAAACCATCTGACTTATACATGATTGCCCCGGTGGGGCCAGGAAACACGTGCAGGCCGAAGATGGCTCCCGGCGCATATTGCCCGCTAAGCACACCCTCTTTGATCATTAGCTGAGCCCCACCTTCCTCGCCGGGAGGTGGTCCCTCCTCTGCTGGCTGGAAAATAAATTTGACGTTCCCGGGAATGCGCGCTTTCATCGCCGACAATACTTCGGCAACACCCAGCAGTATGGCCATGTGAGCATCATGACCACAGGCATGCATAACACCCGTTTCAGTACCCTGCCATAAAGTCGTTACCTTGGAGGCAAATGGCAGACCGGTCTTTTCCGAGACAGGCAAACCATCCATATCTGCGCGCAGAGCGACTGTTGGCCCCTTCATCCCACCTTTTAGGACCGCAACCACTCCCGTATGGGCAACTCCTTGCTGTATATCATCGAACCCTAGACGATTCAGCTCGTTAACAATTTTCCTGGCGGTATTAAATTCCCGGTTACCCAGCTCTGGATGGGCATGGAACCAGTGCCGGTTATCAATTACCTGAGGTAAAGCATCCTCTGTCAGCTGTTCTATTTGTTCCTGCCAATCAGCACCGATTGCCGGCCTGACCACCAGCGCCAAGGCCAACAACCCGGCTATAACGGTAAATTTGATACTGTGCATACAACCCCTCTTTACATTTTCGAACCTAATTTGCAGCCCGGTTTGACACGTTCAGTCACTTAGCAAACGGGGAGCCCACCAAACAAAACCCTTTCATCATCATTTTAAATCATCCTGTTTTCCTGTCACAACAGGCTATCACCAACATCGAATGATTTTCACACCATGATCTACACACCATGATCTACACACCATGATCTACACACCATGATCTACACACCATGATCTACACACCATGATCTACACACCATGATCCACTGATAATGATCTACAGACAATAATCCACAACTAATACTCCACTGAAAATAACCTACAGATAATGATGACCAACAGAAAATGTCATCAAACCGGTTAAACCCACCTTATGCTAACGCCCGGGCCATTTCCACGGAGGCAGATCCAGCACCCGAAGGCCCTGCAATTGCGTCTCACTCAATTCTTTGGTCAAGATAATATGCTGGCAATTCGGCTCGTCCTGCAGGGGTCTTATCAGGCCAGCCGCATGCGAGGTCACCCACAGTTGAGTCGACTCGGCGCATTTCGCCATTAATCGCGCCAAGGGCGCCAGCAAATCAGGGTGAAGACTGGTCTCGGGCTCATTCAGAACCATCAGTTCAGGCGGCCTGGGAGTCAACAAGGCTGCAATCCACAACAGATACCTGAGAGTTCCATCTGATAATTCTGTCTGGCTAAGGGGACGGAGCAAACCAGGCTGGTGAAATAACAAAGCAAATCGGCCCCTGGATTCTTCTATAGTGACTGAGGCCCCAGGAAAAGCATCATCCAGGGCATCAGCAAGTGCAGCTGCATCACCTATCTCTTTAATGGTCTGCCAGGCCGCAGCTAAATCACTGCCATCATGACTCAACACCGGTGTCCGGGTCGCTACATGAGGCTCCCGAACAGGAGAAAACCGATCCGTACGGAAATGATCATAAAACCGCCATGACCGAATAGATTCCCTCAAAAACAATGCCTCGGGTGCTAAATGAGGATCCGCCAGCCGCATTAACATACTATCGAAACTGTGCAGATGATGATCAATTACCTGCCATGCACCAGACTGGTTCCTGGCTTTAATTACAGGCCCGCGGCGATCGACCATTAACCGACTTGGATGATATTGGCCGCCATACCAGATGGCCTCCCGCTTGATCACCGGGTCCTTAAAAAACATGGTCCCGGGCACCGGTTCAGGCATACCAAAATCGATTGCATAGCTGAAATCATCACCGACAAAACCGAGTTTTAACTCAACCGGCTTCTGCCTTGGCCCTCCTTGCACTGGCAGTTGGCCCTTTTTCATGGCGCGACTGATTGTTTCTGGACCCGCCCACAGTACTGAATCAAGACCACCTTCAGCGGCAATACTGCTGGTGGCAGTTCCTAGAGCAGTATCCGACAACAATCGCAAGGCCTTATAGAGATTCGACTTACCACTACCGTTGGCACCCGTAACCAGGTTAAGCCGGCCAAGCGGAAGGCGGGTTTCCTTCAGGGATCGGTAATTTGAAACTGCCAGCAGGCTTATCACAACGAAATGTGCCTAACTCTTTGAAGAGACCCCGCCCAAACTCGTTTTCTGGTGCTGATAACACTATCGGCGCTGCGGTCAAAATAATTGGACTCAGCGCGCCAAGGCAAATCCAGCACTGAGCCGGTTACTAAGCAACCACGCAGGCTATTCAGCATCCAAACCGTCATTCCATTGATCGGCCAACTCAGTCCGAGCAAAGCACATTCCTTACCATTATCGTGACCCGTAATTCGTTCATATTGACACCATAGCAGTGCCGGGCCTGGCTATGCCAGCGTTAATAAGTTGCCCCAGACCTATTTAGCACCGGGCTTTAAGTACTATTCGAGTACTAGCCTGACTATCCCCTGTCCAGTTACAGATCGCTCTAAATGAGCCCAAACAACCCTGACTAAGACTCTCATCGACCAATACAGGCATGCCCTGCGGCATCATGACTAAGCTTGATTGAGTTGGCGTTTCAGCTCAGGAACAACCTGCTGGAATAGTGCAGCAAGACTGTCGTTCATTTGATTCGCTCTCAATCCAGGTGGCATCGCCATCGACACAATATCGGTAATACCAAATTCAGCAATAAATGACAATAATTGCGTCACACAATGCTCTGCATCACCCACTATCCAGGTTTGCGGAACCTGTTCACCTGGATCACCAAAACCTTCACCACTTTCCTTAAAAAAACGGCGATATAAGGCCATTCGGTAGCGTTCGGCTTCGCGAATCTGCTGCCAGTCGCTTTCCGGATCATTGCTGACCAGAATACTGCGGATAATACCAACTCGATGCGCTTGGGTTGTTCTACCGGCACTGGTTACAGCATTCACCCAGGGATCAAAAGAAGCCTTTCGCGAACCCTGAGGCAAAAAATGAGTTTGATATCGAGCAGCCCTAAACGCGCCAGCTTCGGACATAGCGGCAATCCACAACGGCGGACCTCCGGCTTGGACATAGCCTGGTTTAATCTGAACATCTTTAAACTGGTATCGTTTACCTGAATAGCTGAACTTTTCTCCAGTAAAGCAATGCTGCAGTACTTCTATTCCCTCATCCATAAGGGAGACCCTGCGACTGACGGGTATGCCGAAGCCAGCAAATTCATGCGGTGCGTAACCCATTCCCAGGCCCAATTCCACTCTTCCCTCAGTCAAATTATCAAGCACAGCCAGATCTTCAGCCAAGCGTACCGGATGATTAAACGGCATCAAGCAAATATCTGTACCAAAACAGACATTAGAGGTCACCGATGACAAGGCTCCTGCCACCGGCACCCAACTGGGAAGATAACCGTCTTCGATGAAATGATGCTCTGTAAACCAGACCAGCTCTGCGCCAATGGTATCAAGCCATTTAACCTGCTCGACGATTTCCTGGTAAAACTTTGGGTTTGGCACCCTCGAATCAGGCGGATTACGGAAATCGTAACAGACTCCTACGCGTAGATCGGTCATTACTTTCTCCCTGGATTTTCCGCCTTTAAGCTAGCACAACAGCCTTTATTAAGGCATCAAAAGAAAGTTCATGCGCTCAGAGTAAATAAGGAGCGTTCAGCGTGCAGCTTGAATTCGGCTCAGAAACAGCCTAACCGCACGTTTGGTATTTAACTTCATGTCATCGAGCAGAACATAAATCACCGGCAACAGCACCAACGTTATTAAGGTAGAAAATACAAGCCCTCCCATAATAGTGCGTGCCATAGGCAGATAACTTGGCCCCATACCGCCGACTCTTACATCACCCAGGGCGAGCGGTAAAAGCCCTGCAACCGTGGTACAGGTGGTCATTAGAATCGGTCGTAATCGATGCCTACCACTTTCTAAAATAGCCTCTAGCCGATCCATGCCAGAACGCCTTAACTGCATGATTCGATTAAGCAGAACAATCCCATTATTGACCACTATTCCAGCTAACAACAACATGCCAGTTAAGGCCATCGATGTAAACGTGGTCCCAGTGACATATAAAAACCAAAACACGCCGACAGCTGAAAAGAAGATAGAGGTAACCACCGCTATGGGAAACAGAACTGATTCAAACAAGGCCGCTATCAACATATAAATCAATAAAATAGCGAAAATAGTGTTTATTACCATTTCCTGGAGCATTTCGTCGTCTCGTCCGAATTCTTTACCCATTTCCCAACGATAGCCAGCTGGTAAGTTAAACCGCTCCATAATCGTTTCAACTAAAGCACCTGCCTCAGGGGGCGTGATTTCATCCAGTCCAAATTGAATGTTAACATTGGTTTCACGATCGTCCCGCTTGATTAACCGCAATGAATTCTGAATTTTCAGGTCTGCCACTGTTTTTAACGGGACGGTCTCCCCGGTATTCAAAAACAGGGGTGTATTCTGCAAATCGTTTAGATCTTTTTCTCTCCATTGCCCCATACCCATCCAAATATCGAATTCACGGTCATCAACCTGAAATCCTCGATTAAGCTGTGAACCAAACATCGCACTCACAGACCTGGCAATGTCCGCAGCAGTCAAACCTAATTGCCCAGCCTGTTCGGGCTTAACCTTGATCAGCACTTCCTGACGACGGGATTCCGAATCCGTTCTGACATTAATCAAACCTGGATACTGCTCCAGTGTAGCAACTAGTTGATCTGCTGAGTCGATCAACCTTTCCGTCGAGCTGCCAATCAGGCGAACCGATAAACTGTCCTCACCACCACCACCAAAGCCGCGATGACGCCCGCCAAACTTGACTCTGAGATCCGGAGTCTGAGGAAGGTCTTTTTCAATCATACGTTCAATGACTTTAGGGGAAATATTACTGTCTTCAGTTAGTGATATATAGGTATTCCCGTTATCTACGGAATAACTACTGAATACATCAGCTATCTGGAATTTAGTTTTGTTCTCAATGAGATAATCTTCGATTCTATCGACAAATTCCTCAATGCCATCCAGGTCCATTGAGCCCCTCATAGAGTAATTCAGGTCCAGACGAGGCGATTCTTCATCTGGGTTCATATTAACTTCCAACTGCTCATAGGCCCATAAGCTACTCCAGGCAATGAGCGCAGAAAGTACCAGCGTCAATAATTTGTACCGCAACGCTAACTGGATCACCCGACTATATTGCCTGCTGAGAAAATCAATTACTGGATGATCAGGTTCGGCTACAACCGGTAAACGCGCCATGACAGCAGGCACGGTTGTTTGAGCGATGAACAGAGAAGCGACCAGCGACACACACAGCGGTATGGCAATATTCTGCTGGATGACCGCAACTTGCTGAATATCAGTCATAAAGCTTGGCACGAACACGATAATCGTTGTCAGGGTACCTGCAGTGATTGCCAGTGCTATATCTCTCACACCATCCTCAGCGGCCTTGAATGAGTCCTGCTGTTTGAGCCTGACCCGATAGGCAATGGCTTCGCTGGAGACTACCGCATTATCAACTAAGAGCCCTATCGCCAGCATCAATCCGACCAGAGAGAGGATATTCAACGTCATCCCCAGAAAATACATAACACCCAGTGTCGCAAACAGCGACAGTGGCACTGTGGCTGCTATCAATACGGATACAGAAATTCGTCGCAGGAATAACATCAAGGTTACTACCGACAACATAGCGCCAAGCAGGCCACTATCACGAAGATCATTCAAAGCCTTTAGCACCGTTGATGCCTGACTATCCAATGGCGTAAACGCTATATCCTGATAATCTGGGTTCTGTTGCGTTTTGGCAATTTCTCGATCAATCAGCCTGGAGACCTCCACCAGGTTAGCTTCCGGCTTCTTAAAGATGGAAATGCCCAGGGAGGCCTGCCCATTAACTCTTCGCCTTTCACTCCATTCCTCGGGCACGAAACTGACATCAGCAAAACTTTCCAGTCTTACCTGCTTGTCGCCAAAGGGAAGTGTCCGAATATCCTCCAGAGTTTCAAACTGACCTAATGGTCGTACACGAAGTTCCCTCGGCTCTGATTCAATTTTGCCTGCCGATACAAAGAAATTTTCTCTGCGAAGCCTGTTTTGGATTTCGAGAATATCAAGACCGAAGCTTTCGACTCGAGCTGCATCAATCACTACCCCGACATAATCTTTCTGAACACCAAACAACTGCACAGAATTGATACCTGGAATACGCTCTATATGCATTTTCAGGCCCTTTTCCAGCAATTCATAAGCACTCTGCTGATCCAATTTCGGTGCCGTTATCATCAAGGTCTGTACCGGCGAACTATTCGGATCTGTTTGGCGCAACTGAATATAACGAACCTGTTCCGGCAACCGATGACGGATATTTTCAATCAGTTCTTTGGCCTCGATACCCTTACCTGCCACATCCCGAGTTACGTCCAGTATTATCCGAACAAATAGAAAACCCGGCCTAGTATAGGTACTCATCTCCTCTACACCACTCATTAAAGACAGGACTTCTTCAACGGGTCTGGTTACATTCTCCTCAACCTCTTCAGGTGAAGCATTGATATAAGGGATGCCAATCCCAACAAAAGGGATTTCCATCTCAGGAAAAAATTCCAGCTGCAATCTGGAACTGGAAAAAATACCGATTAAGGCCAGGCCAATGAAGAACATAACAATAGTGACTGGCCTGTTAACCGCAAATCGCGCAATATTCATTGTCTTATATCCATCAGGTCATAGACGACGGGAATAACCACCAGCGTTAACAGGGTAGACATCAACAATCCACCTATGACGGTAATCGCCATGGGAGTTCGCAACTCTGCCGCCTCGCCCAGTCCCAGCGCCATGGGTAACAGTCCCAGAACGGTAGTCAGCGTCGTCATCAGGATGGGTCGCATCCTTTGGGCTGTTCCTTCTATGAGAGCCCGTTCGCGACTAAAACCGTCACTTCGAAGCGCGTTTACCCGATCGATGAGCACAATCGCATTGTTCACGACAATACCCACTAACAGAATAAAGCCGATGAAAACCACTACTGAAACGGTAGTAGCGGTCGCCAGCAAAAACAAAATAGCACCTATACCTGCCAGGGGAATAGTAAACATAATCACAAAAGGGTGTAACAACGACTCGAACAGTGATGCCATCACCAGATAGACCAGGATCAATGCCAGAAGTAAAGCAAACTGTAACGAATCGAAAGAGGCGGTCATTTCTTCACTCTGACCGCCAACGTAACTTTTTACCCCTGGTGGGTGGGCGATACCAGACAGAATATCTTTAACTTCTGCTGACGCAACCGCCAGGTCTGAGTCCTTGCTGATAGCGCTAACAATCGCAACTCGTTGCTGACCGACGCGTTGAATGTCCGCCGGACCTAAGGTCTCAATTAACTCTCCTACGCTGGACAGGCGAATCTGCCTGATCGATTCCGGGTTAATCACCAGGTTCCCAATATCACTTTTCGAATCTCGTTCCTGCTCAGACACTCGCAAACGAATATCTACCTTTCGATCATCCCAACTGAACTCCGTCGGCACATCACCCCTGACTTTCTTTACGATACGATCTGCAATATCCGGGACCGTCAGCCCTAAAGCTGCAATGCGGTCCTGATCGAACCGAATCTGCAATTCCGGATAACCTGCCACCATGGTCGATTCAATATCAACAAAACCCTCAGAGCCTTGTAAATCTTCTACCAGGCGATCTGCGACCAATTTGATATCAGCCAGATTGGTGCCATTGATTTCGATTTCAAGTGGTGTAGAAAAGGTAAATAATTGCGGCCGCTCCATGGTGTATTGCAGCGCAGGGATATCCTCTAGTATGCCTCTAATATAGTCCATGGTGCCGGTTTCTGCAGTCCTGTCCTCAGCATCAGACAGGACAATATTTAATTCGCCTATGTTCTCGCCACCACTGACCGCTGAGGCGTCAAGCCGACCGCCAGTTCCTGAAACAGCATAACTACGCTGGACCCGCGGCGAGTTATTTAACCCGTCTTGGAGCTCAGCCATAAGCTGGTCGGTCACCTCCAAGCGGGTACCGGGTGGTAATACTATGTCAACCCTGAATTCGCCCTGTGAGACCTCAGGAATCAATTCGACTGATAGGCGAGGTAACAGCAGCACCGTCACCAACAACAACAATAGACTAAAACTAACCGTCATTAACCTATGGTTTAACGCAATCCGCAGTAACTTCGCATAGAATCGCGTCAGCAGGTCATAACCGATGTCAAATATTTTTAGTAATGGGTCAAGAACAAACCGTTGCACTGCGCCCAGACACTTGATGATCAGCGCAGAGACTAAAACCAGAACTTTCACTAGCGCTGCACCTGACTTAAGCAGCGGAAACAGCAGATAGGACAACAACAGCTGGAGCTTGTTCTTCGTTTTGGTAACGGCTTGCTGGCTTTCTCGAGGCTGTGGTTCCGGTTTCTCTGAACCCAATGCGGAAAGCATGGGAATCAGGGTGAGTGCCAGCACCAGTGAAACAAGTAATGCAAAGGTAACCGTTAAAGCCTGGTCCTTAAATAGTTGCCCGGCAATACCATCTACAAAGGCTAACGGCAAAAATACCGCAATGGTTGTCAGGGTTGAAGCCAGGACAGCGCCAGAGACTTCCGCCGCACCCTGTTCAGCAGCTTGATCCGGTGGCTGGCCCTGATCTGACCGGCGAGCGATATTTTCCAGAACGACAATAGCATTATCCATCAACATCCCGACAGCCAGGGCTATACCACCAAGGCTCATGACATTCAGGGTAATATCATAACTACGCATCAACGAGAACGTTACCAGCACAGAGGCTGGAATGGTTGCCGCGACGATTAACGTTGGCCTGATTTTCCTGAGGAAAAAATACAGCACCAAAACGGCCAGGAAAGCACCCTGGATGGCTGCTGATTTCACTTCACTGATGGCGGCTTCAATGAATGCAGACTGGTCATAGATCGTGGTCAATTGCATGCCCGGTTCAAGACTCTGAGTCAATTCTTCTAATGAGTTACGAATCGAGCCAGCTACCGCCACGGTATTGGCATCGCCTTCCTTATATAAGGACACCTCGATGGCCTCATTGCCATTGACCCGCATCACCACGTCGCGTTCCCGTTGACCTTCGACTACCTCTGCGACATCCCTGAGTCTGAGTATCCTGGCCTGTCTCTGAAAAATAATGGTATTACGGATATCCTCAATCGTTGCAAACTGATTAAGCGTCCTTACCAGGTATTCCTGGCCACCATCCTTGAGCGTTCCTCCTGATAAGTTAACGTTAGTTGCCCTCAGCCTCTGGCCAAGCGCCTGCACGGTAATGTCGAGCTGCGCTAGCTTTTCCTGATCCACAAAGATAGAGACCTCATCTTCATAACCGCCTGCCACAATGGCAGCTGCCACGCCTGGCACTGCATCGAGTTTTCTTTTCAGGGATTCATCTGCAAACCGACGCAGGGATTGTAGTTTCCTGGTTGGGTCAGCAACGTTGGAAGTGTCCGTCAAGGTTAGGCGATAGATAGGGTCCAGATTAGGGTTGAGTCGCAAGATAACCGGTTTTTCAATTTCTATGGGCAGCCTGACCAGGTCCAGTTTCTCCCTAACCTCAATAGATGCCATATCCATATCGGTTCCCCAGAGAAACTCAAGGACAACATCTGATCTGCCTGCCGCAGATATGGAGTGCATCTTACGAACGCCGCCGGCCACACCAACTCGTTGCTCAATCCGACGGGTTATCTGCTCTTCTATCTCCGCTGGCGCTGCGCCTTCGAATTCAGTTCGAATAGTCAGCGTTGGGTAGGTCAGCTCCGGGAGAAGATTTAAACCCAGGCGATCCAGTGAAATAGCACCAAACATCATCGCACCAAATGTCGCCATGAAGATGGTAACTGGACGACTGATTGAAAACCCGGCGAGGGACAAGGTGCAGTCCTAATTCACTACAACGCGAACGCTTGTGCCTTCACGGAGACTACTCTGGCCTCGCACGACAACCTGATCTCCCTCACTCAAGCCATCAACGACTTCAATGAGGTCACCCATTAGGTAACCGGTGGTGACCGACTGAACTACGGCCAGGCCTTCTTTTACCATGAACACCCTTTCCTCATCACGCTGCATAATGATCGCCTCT
>Ga0233433_10003702_pt1 | contig 12142 bp, 12 predicted proteins | sample SI_122_August201_5_FD_179868 | JGI IMG/M metagenome (GOLD analysis project Ga0233433, IMG submission 179868) | Seawater microbial communities from Saanich Inlet, British Columbia, Canada - SI_122_August2016_100_MG | ecosystem: Environmental > Aquatic > Marine > Inlet | place: Canada: British... | reverse complement strand
CGGGGCTTGAGATTGGGATGGGCAATGATGCCAGCCCGCCGCCGGGTTTGCGCAAATCCTCGCCCTTGATGACAACTTCCTGGCAGGGCGGATTATCGACCTGCACCGGTTCTATCGGCACCGCAATCCCGCGATTCCAGACATCGCCGATATTTTCAACAGACGCCCCCATGCCGACGGCATAAATTTCCGGATTTGCTGCAAATACACCAACCACAACCGGGGTTTCAAATTTGCGCCCATCGGCACCAAATACATTGGTAAACATAAAGGCGCGGCGCTCGGTTTCTGCCAAACCGCCAACAAATTGCCAGCGCACCAAGGGATGGAGTTGGGTATCCTTATTCACCGGTTCATCAATGCGCGTCAGCAGACCCTTGGCCTCAAGGCGTTCAAGATGTTCGCGCATATCAAGCGGGGCGTGATTAACTTTTTGGTCGTTCATGGGATGCCTTTATCTAATCGGTACTGATCTTAAACGGCGGGTACGGCCACCGGTCATGGGGTCATGAGGGTCATCGAAAAACTGGAGCGGGGTTTCCCTAAGCTGTCATCGTGCAGCGATAGAGACGGCGCTTCGCAGTGCCCGTGTAATCCTTGATCGCCCGGTGCTGTACAACCCGGTTATCCCAGACCGCCAGCGCACCTTGCTTCCATTCAATCCGGCAGGTCGCTTCTGGTGATTTGATCATGTCGAACAAAATGCCAAGGATATTCTGGCTGTGCACCCGATCAACACCCTTGATATAGCAAACATAAGATTCGTTCACCGCAACCCATTTGCGGCCCGTCACCGGGTGCTCGCGGATCAGGGGCATTTCAAAGGGCGGCATGCGCAAGCGGGCTTGGGCGGCCGCCTCCTTATCGAGATAGCGGTCGGTGATGTGGCCGGTTGCATCGGGGGACTGGATCACAGAGAGAGAATCAAGATATTGCGCAAACAGCGGGTCAAGTTGTTCATAGACATAGGCACCGCTTGAAAACATGGTGTCACCACCGGATGCTGGTATCTCCATGCCATACAGGGCCGTAAAAGCTGGGGCATCAATGCGAAACCCACCATCGGCGTGCCAGACATGGTTGCGCAGGTAGTCATCTTTTTCCGCGTTGATCACCGTCGCATCGGCATTTTCTTCAGCGCGGGGCGTATGCGGTCCGTCATAGCTAAAAAATTCGCCAAGGCAGCCTGCAAATGTAGTGAAATTTTCCGCTGTCATGGTACCAGGCTCAAACAACAACAGGCCCCGATTGTGCAATTGATCGCGCATAGCCGTCCGGAAATCATCAGCGACCGCAACACCATCAAACTCATAGCCCGTAATATGGACCCCAATAGAGGGTTTGATTTCGGAAACCTGTACACCTTCAGGCAAAGGTGCGCCGACGAAATCTTTGATGCTGGGGGAAATTACAGAAGACATATGAGTACCCTTTTATATACGGATATTTAATCCCACATTTTCTTACAAAACATGGGCCCCGTCAATGTGTAGGCCAGACATACAGGCCAGCCGGGGCTTCGTCTTCATCAAAGCCAGATATAGGCTCTTGCGTTATGCCATATTTGTTATGTGGAACGACCGAGCCAATGGTCCAGCGACCATAAGTCTCTTTCGCGCACCAGCCACAACAACACAAATGCGGCCAAAACCGGCACCCCGGCCCAAAACAGCATCTTTGGCTGGGTATTCAGGTACATCCCCCATGGGTCCAGAACTTCTTTCCAACTGGAAAGGCTTGAAACCGCATGAACCAAAAGCCCTGCGCCGTAGCTCCAAAACCGGGCGAACCCGACAATGATCGCCACTGCCAGCACGCATTGTGCAATCCCGATCCACAGTGACAGATCAACATCAATGTTCAGGCCATAGAATTTTTTGAAGATGTTGATGGTGCCCTTAGGCAAAACAAATTTCATAACGGCCCAGACCAATAAAAACAGCCCAAGCGAAATTCTCAGCAAAGCCAAAGATGCACTCAAACGACATTCGGCCGTTTCCGGTGATGGTTCTGTTGCGCTCATGATTTTCCCCCCTGTCATAGACATCGCTTTATCAGGGGAAATCATACTCACAGTCTTGCCCGGGCTCCAAGCAAAGAAGCCAGATAAGAAGAAGGGCCCGGGTTAGATCATAGTGATGATCAAACCCGGGCCCGAAGGTCGGAGGGCAAGAACCGGCGGAGACCATAATGTCCTCGCCCTCCTGAACGGCCTACATACTCAGACCGTCAGCTCGCTTTGGCTAATCCCTCACGATTGGTCTGGAAACCATCATGGGAGCCAAGAAGAGAAATGGGACCATTCATATCTTCCTGCCACAAAAGGCAATCATTGTTGATACACATGGGCATATCCTGAATGGTCAGTTCATACACAGGGCCAACATCGGCCGTATGCGCATGGGTGGCCCAACCGGGGGCTGAGAACATGAAGTCTCCGTCTTCCCAGGAATATTCTTTGCCTTCAACCACCGAATGACCTGAGCCACTGAAATAATAATTCATGGCTGCCGATGCATGGCGATGGGGACGATCACTGATGCCCGCAGGGCGATGGGTGATGGTGGCGAAGAAATTCTGGGTGGTGCCATTGGCACGACCGGTGACGGGATCATAAAGCAGATACAACCTGCGTCCTTCGTAATCCTGTCCTAAGCCTTCGGCATATTTATCAAGCTCTGCCTTGACCTTTTCCCAAGGCCAGTGATGGGAAACAATTTTTGCCACTGGCGGATTGACCAACCCTTCATAGGGCATCAACCAGGCACCTTCATCCGTCATTTTAAACGCACCATACCGGGAAGCATGATCGCCGGAAATTTCTTCCGCCGTTGCCGTCAAGTCGTCGCTGATGGCACCATGGGCCGGGGGATTTTCATCAATGTAATGAATGTTAAGGCGTTCCAGCAAGGCACCGTTTGAATAGCGCAACCGTACCTGAATTTCACTGGTGTCATTGACGTATTCATGGACCCACATGGATGGCGTGGTGACAACATCATACTGGCTGAACGTGGTCTCTTTGCCATTCTGGACCATGGAACCACTGCCCCTGATACAGAAATTCACGACGCCAGAATTTTGACGCACGGCCTTTGTACGCTCTCCCGGCAACATGACATCAAGGCTGACATCAATGCCTGGTGCCCAGCTATGGGCCTTTTCGTCAACCGAACGCGGATGAACCATGCGCGAACGCCGCACGCCGTTATTTGGCGTGGGAATAGATGCCAAGCGGTCAATTTCTGATTCCACCTGTGCGCGGGGGATGATCATTGGCTCCCACAAATCGAGAGAATGATCACCATGGGTATGCTCGCCATTTTGCTGCGAACCGGAATAATCTATAAATTGGGGGGCATTATCAGCCATCGTGGTCTCCATTTCCTGTCAGTTTCATTTTTAAATCTTGCCTAGTTACCGTGACCGGCAACGAGTATTAGTAAGCTAACTAACTAAATACCGTTAGATACCTAACCAAGTCAAGGTAAAAAAAATTGAAATGTATGTATGTCGGCACAGACCGACCGACAAAAGTCTGGGTTTATGATTTAACGCTTTGATTTATCGAGGAAAAATCCACCGCGAACCGCATCATTAAAAAGCGATGCTGCCACCGGGGCCATGCCAAGGGGCAAGTCATCGCCATCTGGTTCCATATAAATATGTTTGGAAGCATCCAGCATAATGAGATGTGTCTTGGGCGCGGGACGCAATTCAGCCAACATGGGCAAGATCACTTCCCTGAACGCTTCTTCGGAATTATCACGGCTGTAACATGAATTGACGAACAGCGATGGCGGCACGGGCTTCACATCAGAACCGGTGAGATACCGCCCATAATCAAGATAGCGTTCAACCAAAGCTCGGGTTTGGGCCGGGGCATAGCCCAGTCGCCGGGCCGCTGCCCGGGCGGCTTTGGTCAGGGATGGCACAATGTTGTGGGTTATCAGAAATTCGGCCTTGAACTGAGGCGCAAGCCGTTCGGTTTTCCAACCATCCAGAATTTTCTCCATTAACGATGGCAGACGCATCAAAGCGCCGGGGCCCTCTTTGCCCAAGGCTTCGGGTCCGCTATATCGGGCACGATCCCGCCAGGTTCGGAGATAAAGGTCCGTGAAAGGGTCCGCCAACCCTGCCGTGCCGCCCTTACTGATTTCCGCACCCTTATCATGGCCCTTGATTTTGCCAAGAGACCCGGACCAGCCATGCTTGCGCTGATTAATGGTGCCAATGGGTGCGGTTTCGACCTCTGTATGGCCAACCATATTTGGCAACCGCTGGCTTAAGATCGCCGTAAAAGCGCCGCCGGTTGAATGACCATGGGCATAGACCGAATAGTCATCTTGTGGGAAATGACGCCGGCACGCCTCTATCATGGCATCATCAAAAGCCACCGGCCACGCGGCCATCCGCGCGTGAAACAGGGTTCCTGGTTTCGCCCGGGCCAAGGTGCGCACGCCATACCGATCCGCCAGAGAATATTCCCGGACCAATTTGTATTGATCTGGCGTAATGACCTCACCGCGTTTCCAGATGGGCATGCGCGCCGTGCCATCTTCATTAATGGTATCGCCCGGCCAGTTCCGGTTTTTTGCGGGGAAATAAAGCCTGCCCGGAAAGGTCATGGAAACAACCTTGTAGCCAAAGCGTTCTGCCAACACCTGGGCCAGCGGTTCCACTGCCTTGTAATCGCTGTTACCCCCATGAAGGAGGAAAAAACCCGCTTTCTTGCCATCGGCCCCACGGGTAATCGCACCCTTTTTAGGCCCATAGACCATTGCACCGATATCCCAATCGAGGCCAAGGGAAGAAATTCGAAAAATGTCTTCTTTGCGTGATTTTGCGCGGGGTCGAATTGCAAACACAGCATTGTTGGTGGCGACAACGGCTTTGCGATTCATTTTTTTGGGCAAGGAAAGCCCCCGTTTTTGGGGTTTTTTCTGAATTATTTTTACCATAATCGGGGGGCACCCTATTTGCGTTGTTAAATTTATCAAAATCCATTGTCATTGCAGCGTTTGGAACCGCATTTTTCAAATCACCGGTGAATGCAAATTCATTTTCTGATTTTTATAAAGGCAAAGAAATTACCTGTAAGAAATAGCACACCGCCGAGAAGCCATGCTAACGTTTGCATAGCTTCTCTTCGAAACCAATCAATCACAGGAGATTTCATGAAGTATTTTCGTTTATCGGCACTGGCCCTGATCGGGGCAATTGGTGCACTGGGAATTGTGTCTGCGGATGCCGCCCCAAATTTCAAGGGCAAAAAAGTATCCATCATTGTGGGGTCTGGTGCCGGGGGTGGTTATGACACCTACAGTCGCACCCTTGCGCGTCACTGGGGCCAACATGTTCCCGGCAACCCAAAGTTTCTTGTTAAAAACCGGCCCGGTGCTGGCAGTGTGGTTGCAACCAACTTCATCTACAACGTTGCCAAACAAGATGGCACGGTTGTCGGTGGGGTTCAGCGCAACATCCCGTTCCTTCCCATCTTTGGCCAGAAAGGCCCGCAATATGATCCGGTAAAGATCAATTGGCTGGGCAGCCTTAATTCTGAGGTCGGTGTTTTTGCTGTGTTCAACCAACACACCAAAATACGCACGTTGCAAGACGCCATGGTCAAGGAAGTGATCTTTGGTGGTTCTGGCCCCAATGATACGGAAATCTTTCCAGCCCTTGCCAACAACACGCTTGGCACCAAAATTCGGATCATTACCGGCTACCCCGGTTCTACCAACACCGAACTGGCCATGCGCCGTGGCGAAGTCCAGGGCTATACGTCATCCTTTTCCTCGCTGACGGCGCGTAATCCAAAATGGAAAACGGAATTTACGTTCCTTGCCCAAAATGCGCTTAAGCCACATCCGACAGAGCTTAAAAACGTTCCCCTGATCACGGATCTTGTCAGTAATCCAGAACACAAACTCATCTGGAAACTGATGCTGACCCAAAAGGTTATGGGCAGGCCCTATATGCTGGGCCCAAAAGTTCCAAAAGACGTGGTCAAAATGATGCGAGCTTCCTTCGAGGCTGTTGCTCGAGATAAGGGCTTCATGGCCGATGCCAAAAAGCAAAAGCGCGACGTCGTGTTTGTTTCTGGTTCTGAAATCCAGGGGATGATTGCCGAAGTGGCCGCAACGCCAAAATCCATTATCGCTAAAATGGACAACTACACCCGTTACAAGGGCGTAAAGCAAAAGGTTAAAATCGGCCTGGCACGCCACACGGGCAAGGTCACCAAGACCAAGCGCGGTGGCCGTCGCATCTACCTGATGCATAAAGGCAAAGAAGTAAAAGCCAAGGTGTCGGGTTCGCGCACCCTGGTTATGGTTAATGACAAAAAGGCCAAGCGTAAGGCCATCAAAGTTGGCATGACCTGCACCTTCGTTTATCCCGGTGCGGGCCAGGAAGCAAAGCAGGTTCTCTGCAAAAAGTAACCGCTTCCACCAAGCAACAAATAAAAAACGCCTCCGGGAGCTCCGGGGGCGTTTTTTATGCCTTAATTCGCCTCCTTGGTTAACATATCAAGGCTTGATCCCCCAAAAAGCATTGCTATGATCCGCCCCAATCAGAACATAATTTTCAGTGATCTTTCATCAGGTAAAAACAATAAGGGGAGTTTCAATATGCGTTCATTCAAATCCATTACATCCAAGGCACTGTGTGCGGCCTTGGTTGGCACCTTCGGACTTGGGCTTGCTGCCCAAGACACCCAGGCTGCTGATTTTTACAAAGGCAAGCGCGTCAAAATCATCGTCGGCTCCGGCCCAGGCGGTGGGTATGACACCTACGCCCGTCTGATCAGCCGCCACATCGGCAAATTCATTGCTGGCAAGCCCAGCTTTCTGGTCCAGAACAAGGATGGTGCCGGTTCAATCGTTGCCATGAACTTTGTTTCCAATGTCCTGCCCAAAGACGGCACCGTTATTGCTGGCCTGCAGCGCAACATTGCTCTGGTTCAGATCATGGGCACCAAAGGCCCTCGCTTTAAAGCCGAAGAAATCAACTGGCTCGGCAGTCTTGCCAATGAAGCCGGCGCTTGCGGCATTGCCACACGCACCGGTGTTAAGGTCGGCGGCTTTGCCGAAGCCTTTGACCGCGAATTCGTCATGGGCGGCACTGGCCCCAACGACACCGAAATGCAGCCCGCATTGTTCAACAACCTGCTCGGCACAAAATTCAAGCTGATCAAGGGCTATCCTTCTACACCGCCTGCGCATCTTGCTATTCAGCGCGGTGAACTGGACGGCATCTGCCAGTCCTGGTCCTCTTTTCAGGCACAGGCCGGTCGATTCCTGACCGATGGCAATATCCGCCCTGTTGTCCAGATGTCTCTGAAGCCCAATGCACAGCTCTCCAAAATGGGCGTGCCGATGATCTTTGATTTCGTAACCAAAGACCGGGTCCAGGGTGGCTTTAGCGTTGATCAGGTCAACAGCTTCCTGCGTTTGATCTTCGCCTCCAAGGCCATGGGCCGTCCCTTTGCAATGGCAGCGGGTGTCCCGGCTGATCGCGTCAAGACCATGCGTGTCGCATTTGAAGCAATGGCCAAGGATTCCAAATTCCTCGCCGATGCCAAAAAGCAAAAGCGCGACGTGGACCTGATCACGGGCACAGAGATTCAAGCGATCGTTGCCAAAATGGCTGCAACGCCTAAAAACTTGTTGGACCAGCTTGATGGTCTCATGAAGTTCAAGGGCAAGGTCAAAGTCATTAAGGTCGAGCTCGCACGCCACACTGGCAAGGTTACCAAAACCAAAAAAGGCAACCGTCGCATCTACCTGATGTACAAGGGCAAAGAAGTAAAAGCCAAGGTCTCAGGTTCACGCACCAAAGTCACGATTAACGGCAAAAAGGTCAAACGCAAGGCCGTCAAAGTTGGCATGACGTGCACCTTTGTCTATCCTTCTGCCGGTTCAGAAGCCAAGCAGGTCATCTGCAAGAAGTAACCTATCGGCTTATCAGCCCTCTAAAACGCCCTCGGGGACCCCGGGGGCGTTTTTTTGTGTCCAAACCCCGGACAAGACACCTGTTCAAGACAAGGCTTGATCCCTGCCCCAGCACTGTTAAGCTCCGTCCCAATAACCAAAAAAAATCCAATTCATGCAATCAGGGAGTTTCATCATGATTTCGTTTAAATCAATTTCGTCTGGCGTTTTGGCAGGCGCACTGGCGAGTGTTGTCGGCCTTGGGCTTCCAGCCCAGAGCGCACAGGCCGCCGATTTTTACAAGGGCAAGCGTATCAAAATGATCATCGGCTCATCACCCGGCGGTGGCTATGACACCTACGCTCGCATGATCAGCCGCCATTTCGGGCGTTTTGTTCCGGGCGCACCCCGTTTTCTGGTTCAAAACAAGGACGGCGCTGGCTCCATCGTTACCGCCAACTTTGTTGTTAATGTTGCCCCCAAAGACGGCACCGTTATCGCGGGTTTGCAGCGCAATTTGGCCCTGGTTCAAATTATGGGGACCAAGGGACCGCGTTTTAAAGCCAAAAATCTGCAATGGCTTGGCAGTCTGGCCAATGAAGCCGGCGTTTGCGTGGTTGCCACACGCACGGGCATCAAATCTTTCGAGGAAGCCTTCAGCAAAACAATCTTGATGGCCGGTTTTGGTCCGAACGATTCTGAAATCCAGCCCGCACTGTTTAACAACACCCTGGGCACCAAATTCCAGATCATCAAGGGCTATCCGTCGTCAACCACGGGCAACATGGCCATTCAGCGCAAAGAAGCTGAAGGGCTCTGCCAGTCCTGGTCATCGTTCAAACATATCGCTGGCCGGTTTTATAGCGACGGCCATATCAAACCCTTGGTTCAAATGTCGCTGGTACCGCATCCGGAATTGAAGAAAATGGGCATCCCCATGATCTATGATTTCATCACCGAAGAACGGGCCAAAAAAACAGGCATCAGCACAGCCGAAACCCGGGCTCATTTCAACCTGCTCTTTGCAGCCAAAGCTATGGGTCGTCCTTTTGCACTGGCCCCTGGTGTGCCCAAAGATCGCATCAAGATTCTACGCACGGCTTTCAATGCCATGGCCAAGGATTCAAAGTTCTTATCTGATGCGGCAAAAATCAAACGCGAAGTTAATCTGGTCACGGGCCAGGAAATCCAGAAGATCGTTGAAGGCATGGCAGCAACACCGAAAGCTGTTCTGGCCAAGCTTGAAGGTCTGATGAAATTCCGCGGCAAAGCCAAGGTTGCCGTCGTCAAAATGGCGCGGCACACCGGCAAGGTCACCAAGACCAAACGCGGCAACCGGCGCATTTACCTGAAGCACAAGGGCAAGGAAGTCAAAGCCAAGGTGTCTGGGTCGCGGACCAAGGTCACCATCAATGGCAAAAAGGCCAAACGCAAGGCCATCAAGGTTGGCATGACCTGCACCTTTGTCTATCCCGGCGCTGGCCAGGAAGCCAAACAGGTCATCTGCAAAAAATAAGGCCTATCGCCTACAAATTAAAACGCCCCCGGAAGCTCCGGGGGCGTTTTTTTATGTCTGCATTAAGCGGATAAAATCAATCAACCGGGCCCATGGCCCCGGTATGGCGGTTGATTTCAAACCGTGACACCAGAGAATTATCCTTGGTCACGATATCAACCGTAAAGACATCCTTGTTGGTTTCTTTAATGGCACCAAGCTTCAGGCGCTTGTTGCCATGCCATTCAAGGTGACGCTTAAAATGAGCCGCAACTTTTTCCTTGGTTAAGTTCCCACCGCGTAGCCCATGGCGTCCACTGCCATAGAGCCGATTACCCATCACGCCGGGATGGCCATAGTTGCCCATCATCGGATGGCCATAGCTGCCCATCATGGGGTGACCATAACCACCCATCATGGGATAGCCATAACCGCCCATCCTGCCGGGCCCAAAGCCGGGCTGTTGCTGTTGCTGACTTTGACCGTAGCCCCCCATCATACCGGGACCCGTCATATGTCTGCCTTCAGCCGAGCCCGCCGGCACATCACCGCCGGGACCATGGGCCAGAGCACTGGTCATGGAAAATGCCCCAGTGGCGGCACATGCCAAGACAAAAATGGTAACAAACTTGATTTTCATTGGGATCATAGATCCTCTCCAGTGCTGTTCAGTTTTGGCCTCCACCAAATTTACTGAGACTGGTTGGCAATGGCGCTCTGGGTTATTTTTCCCTGACGTTCGCGAATCTTTTTTGGCCAACGGGACTTGATATAAGCAATGCTGGCGGCAATATCGCGATCGCTCAACCGGTCTTTGTATGGGGTCATACTAGAAACATAATTTGGCGATATTAAGGCACCGACACCATCTTTGACCAAACGAAAGAGGTGCCCGTCAGGGTGATGCCACGTATGGCCGGTTTCATCATGAGGCGGTGCCAGCAACAGGCCATCGGGTTGGCGCTGTTGCCAATTGGCTTGCCCCTTCAGGGACTTTCCATGGCAGCTGGCACATTCTTTCATATAGACCTTATGCCCCTGGGCCACCAATTGGGCATCACCAGAATCAATCATGTCGTATTTATGTTCTGCTTTATCGTCTGCGCCACCCGCCATGAACGCGATCACGCCTGCACCTGCCAAAGCGGCACAGGCCAACCCAATCATCAGTACTTTTTGTGAAACAAGGGCCATAGCCTTCATACTCCGGAATGAACAAACGTTACGAAACTGCGGTGCGGCCCGGATCTGTAATCGAAATACCGTGGAATCCCTGGCTGACTGTGCGCCGTTTAAGCCACTTCTTTTCTTCGCATTCTTTAATGGTGCGCCAAAGCAGGGAATCGCCACCCCCTTCGTTAACCGCGACATCACCAGACATCACCAGAATCTCTAGAAGAAGCCTTTGTTGTGGAAGAACGTCAGCCATATTTATCTTTGCCCCTGATCAGCTTTAAACCCATTTATTTGTAACGTGATTTTAGGGCCATGGGCAAAAAAAATAGCAACTCCCCATGAAATATTCGAAAGGAATCTGGATATTATCCCGTAGCGGCGCTACAAGAAAAAGACTGAAACCGCCTGCAATGGAGCCCGCAGAATATGACCGATGCAATGCCAAAGACCTTTCCCTGGATCAATGAGGCAGAGGTTGTCTCTCTGGTCAATTTATCGGCCATCATCACCGCCCTGGAAGCGGGGCTTCGATTGGAAGCCACAGGGGATGCCAAAAACCTGCACAAGGGTCAATCGGTCTGGGAAGGTGGCAGCCTCAACATCACCGGGGCGCAATACCCCAGCCTCGGTTTTGCCGGCGCCAAAGCATGGAGCAATGTCGGCGGAAAATCTGCACCCTTGCTTTTATTGCACGGGACCGATGATGGCCAGCTAAAGGCAATTATCGAAGCCGTTGCTCTCGGCCAAATGCGCACGGCCGCCCTTGCCGCTGTCGCAACCCGGTGGATGGCCGATGAACATGCCGATGATTTGGCGCTGGTTGGCACCGGCAAACAGTCCATCACCCAGTTGGCCGCCGTCAATGCCGTGCGCCCCCTGAAACGGCTCCGCGTGTTCAGCCCAACCCCTGAAAACCGGGCTAAATTTGCCGCTCTGGTCCGTGAAAAATATGATTTCGAAGTGATCGAGGCCGCCAGCCTTGAAGATGCAGTGCGGGATGCGCCCATTATCACCACCGTGACCCGGGCCCGAGAACCATTCCTGTTTTCAGAACACATTGCACCGGGGTGCCATATCAATGCCGCCGGCGCCATCATCCCGGCCTTCGCCGAAATCGCCGATGACATCTTGCCCCGGTGTGATCAGGTCGTGGTGGACAATCTGGATCAGTGCCGGGAAAATTCCCGCGAACTTCAAACCTTTTACGATGGTGGCCCCGGTGATTGGGCCGACGTGATCCAACTTTCAAACTTGCTCGCCACGGGCAATGGCCGCAAGAAAAATGCCGACATTACATTATTTAAATGGATGGGTGTGGGGCTTGCCGATGTTGCCGCCGGCGTTGAAATTTTACGCCGGGCCAAGGAACAAGGCATCGGTTCCCAACTGCCCCACCCCGGTCGTGCCGCGCCCGATTTAAGCTAAGTTTGAGGAAAAGACCATGGCTGAAAAAGCAATGTTTGCAGCAGGCTGCTTTTGGGGCGTTGAAAGCAATTTCAGAAAAATTCCGGGGGTCACAGACACGGCTGTGGGCTAT
>Ga0233433_10003696_pt1 | contig 12156 bp, 9 predicted proteins | sample SI_122_August201_5_FD_179868 | JGI IMG/M metagenome (GOLD analysis project Ga0233433, IMG submission 179868) | Seawater microbial communities from Saanich Inlet, British Columbia, Canada - SI_122_August2016_100_MG | ecosystem: Environmental > Aquatic > Marine > Inlet | place: Canada: British... | reverse complement strand
GTCGGCTTTTTTCCAGTACTCCCTGCGGAGTAAGAAAATAGAGCCAGCGCCGTGGTTTAACTTGCTGGGCTCGAATCCAGCCTTTTTTGAGCACTCTTTGAAAATAGGTATTCGTCAGCCCCAAAGAGACACCCAACTCCCGAGCCAGCTGGCGCTGATTTATCTCAGGCCTGCTCTCAACAGTATTAAACAGAGTCAGTGTACGGAGTTCTTCTGGTGTCATCTTGAAAAATATCCTGATTAGAGTGATTTAATATTCAAGATAAAAATGTTCAAACATTGAACATAATAAACCAATTAAAAATAATGTCAAGCAATTTTTTGCAAAGGTTATCTCGGAGAAACATGGAAAGGTCAAGAAATAATGGGGAAAGTCGTAAAGGTTCAAATCTTACAGTTTCATGGATTAGCTTAGTCTCTATTCCAAATATTTACGCCACATAAGAGACGAGCAGTACTTGCTCTGTTTTGATTGAATAAACTTTGAGGCTTAACAGTCTTGACAAATTTAATGTAAATAGTTATTATTGGCGTAATATTTGTATATTGATATTTAATATTACGCCAATATAAGAAGGTCATGAAAAACAGAAATCTTTTCCAAAGACTGCAAAAAAAGGCTTCTTCTCCGTTTGGCCGGATCACCGTTCTGACTGGTGCCAGGCAAACCGGTAAAACCACATTGATCCGAAAAGCGTTTCCGGATTACTCTTATATCACTTTGGATGATCCGATAACACGTCCGGATTATGCCCGCTTATCTGCAACTCAGTGGCATGAACGCTATCCGGTTGTGATTCTAGATGAGATTCAAAAATTGCCAGCCTTGGTCGATTCGGTAAAGGCGGTTTATGACCTTTATCCGGAATCTCGATTTATCTTATCCGGCTCCAGTCAAATCTTTTTGCTGAGTAAAATCAGTGAAAGTTTGGCTGGTCGAGCGGCATTGCTTGAGCTCTATCCGCTCACTCTGCCGGAACGCCTGACGGAATCATGGGAGGATCCTGTGCGGCCTTCCAGATTGATAAAACTGCTTTACGGAAATAATCGAGAAATTCTCAAGGGCATTCCACAAACGGAACCGAATCATGCAAAAGCAGAGCGGACTTTTTCTGATTATCTTGCATTTGGTTCCATGCCGGCCATCATAGATGAAAATATTGAGGCGCATGAAAAAAGAGAGTGGCTGAGGGATTATATCCGCACCTATTTGCAGAGAGATGTCCGTGATTTGGCAAATTTGCGGGAATTGGAACCCTTTGTGCGTGCCCAAAAAGCATTAGCCAATCTTAGCGGAGAGTTGTTGAATACCAGCCAACTGGCCAAACAATCCGGAATTTCGATGCAAACCGCCAGACGTTTTGTCCACTATCTTGAGCTCAGTTATCAAGTATACCAGCTACCCCCCTGGTTTCGTAATCAAAAAAAGAGGCTGGTTAAGTCCCCTAAAGTACACTTTCTGGATCCGGGTATACAGCGTATTCTGCTGGGACGCAGCGGCACATTGACTGGAAATGAATTTGAAAGTGCTGTGGTGTCTGAAGTCATAAAACAAATAAAGTCTGAGGCTCTTGAGGTTTCGCTTTACCACTTGAGAACATTGGATGGCCGCGAAGTCGATCTACTGATTGAACTTGAAAGCGGCTACATTGCCCTGGAAATCAAATCCTCAGTCAAAGTCACACAGTCTGACGCACGGCATCTTTTCCATCTTGACGACATCCTTGACAAACCATTGTTACAGGCTTTACTTGTTTCCAACGACCAACGTGTCCATTTATGGGAAAATGTTACCGCTGTTCCCGCAGCCTGGTTGTTATCTAATTAAGGGGACACGGGATTTAATGTTGAATTCTTAATGTTGAATATTGAATTGTTGCAAACATTATGTGCTGAACATTGAGAATTAAACATTAAACATTAATATTGTTGGGGCATCCGGAAACGGAGTTACTCTGCTCTAGTTGCTAAACGGTAGCTGGTGCTTCGTCCACCACCGAGATTTTGGATGAAGATACCCCTTGCCTTCAATTCCTGAATATCCCTTAGACCTGTATCGGTAGAGCACTTCGCCAGCTTGGCGTATTTTGATGTGTTCATATGCCCTTTGAAACCATCTTCAAGCATGCGGTTAATGACAAGTCGTTGCCGCTCATTTACAGGGTTGCGGTTTATCTTATCCCAAAGCTGAGCTTTAAGCAGGACTTTGCCCAAAGTTATCTCTGCACTCGAAATAGCATGTCCAAGGCAATTCAAAAACCATTCGAGCCAACCGGTGATTTCAGGCGTGCCGCATTGCTGTTTTTCGAGTTGTTTATAATAATCTTTCCGTTCTGATTCAATTTGGGTGGAGAGGCTATAGAATCGATCTGAGATACCGTCCGCTCGTGACAATGCCATATCAGATATGGCTCTGGCAATGCGGCCATTGCCATCATCGAATGGGTGGATGGTGACAAACCATAGATGAGCAATCCCGGCTTTTAAAACAGGATCAACATCACTTTTGCCTGCAAACCATGAGAGGAAATCTGCCATTTCTTTTTCAAGTCTCTCTGCTCCCGGCGCCACAAAATGTATTTTCTCACGACCAATTGCTCCAGAAACAACCTGCATGGGGCCGGTGTCAATTGTACGCCAGCCGCCAACGGTAATGCGCTGCATGCCACTACGCCCTGTTGGAAATAACGCTGCTTGCCAGTCAAACAAACGCCCTTTCGTAAGAACTTTGGAAAAGTTTTGCGTGGCATCCAGCATCATCTCCACAACCCCTTCCACATCACGGCTGGCAGGAATAAGCCCAGCAGTATCTATCCCTAAGCGGCGGGCAATGGAAGAACGCACCTCTTCAGGGTTAAGGTTTTCTCCCTCAATCGCTGACGATTTCACAATGTCATTGGTCAAAGTAATCAGACCGGCTTCCCGCTTGAGTTCAAAACCAAGACCCTCCATACGTCCGAACAAACGTCCTTGACGATACCGAATATCTGCAAGTTTACAAAAAAGTGTTTCGGAATCCCAAGTAAAGTTTGACCAGTTCTGATGTTCGTGTATCCACATATTATTCACCGCATTATTTGCAGTAATTATAGCATGTATTCACCGCATTTTTAAATTTAATTCTTGATGTGAGATATATTTAATTGTTTTGCGTTGATTTGACAATTTTGGGATGGCTCCGCCATTTGCGTTACAGTGGTGTTCCGCATTAAAACAAAATAACTGCCTTTAAAAAAATTAGACAGGATTACAGGATTAAACCCAAATCACTGTCTTTCAAAATTTCGACAGGATTACAGGATTACAGGATTACAGGATTAACTGGCTTACACCCAAATTATCGTCTTTCAATAACTTAGACAGGATTACTGGATAAAATCAATTAACACCAACAGCCGTTACTTAAAATCTTTGACAGGATCATAGAGTTAGGAGATTTCTCGCTTCACTCAAAATGACACTGTTTTAGAACTTTTTAAACGGTATCAACAATGTTTTTCAAAAAACATAATCCTGTAATCCTGTCGAAAAAATTATTTCTATCTGCTAGTAACCAATTGAATGAATACCGCTAACCCCCTTATTTGACCGGATCCGCAAATGTTCATCGCCTTTGCTTTTTAATTCGCGGAATGAGTCAAGGGTCCGTTGCATGTAAGAGAGGCTAAGTCGGCTTTTTTCCAGTGCTCCCTGCGGAGTGAGAAAATAAAGCCAGCGCCGTGGTTTGACTTGCTGGGCTCGAATCCAGCCTTTTTTGAGCACTCTTTAAAAATAGGTATTCGTCAGCCCCAAAGAGACATCCAACTCTTGAGCCAGTTGCCGCTGATTTACCTCAGGGCTGATCTCAACAGTATTAAAAAGAGTCAGTGTGCGGAGTTCTTCCGGAGTCATCTTTACAAAAGTCGAAATTTGAGTGACAAATTACTTGGCCTTGAATATGTTCAAAGATTGAACATGATACCTCAATATACAATACTGTCAAGCATATTATGCTACTGATATCTCTGGAAAGGAATTATGCCGCGGATGTCACGGATAAGTACCGAAAATATTTATAACAGGATTGCATGATTAAGGGATTTAATAAAGGGAATCAAATATATTGAAGTCGCTAAAAGCTATTTTGGCGTGATTTTATTTAAATATACGGTATAATGTTATAGTTGAAAACTAATTGAGCAAACAAAATAGAGGATCCATGCAAAAAACATTTTATATTATTTTATTGTTCCTGCTTTTTATGGGCGGATGTACTGAAGAATCGCGTAATAAAATATTCAAACAGGCTGATAATTTACTAGGAAAGGATTTGCGTGTTTCTTATGTCGCCGACAGCGGGACTATTGTCAAAAGCTGGACTGTGCGGGATGGGAAAGTCACCACCCACAAAGACGAACAAGGCGGAGCGAGTGGGTATTATTATTTCTGGAGTGTCGAAAGCGGTTATGTGCAGGTGCCAATTGTACGGGTGATTGTCGAGGAAATTAAGTTGTAATAGGATTGGACAAGGCACGCGGGATGATTGCAAATTAGCCAAGGATTTCACGGATAAGGGCGGATTTAAAAAAAGCACAAAGGGGAACTACAAACTATTGCCACGGATTTCACGGATAAGGATGGATTAAGATCTCTCCCTTTGGTCGAGATGACAAGTTGTTGACCGGAAATGGTACTGTTATTCAGGACGAATGTGATGGGTGTTGTGCGACATGAGCACCTTTTTAGATCTCTCCCTTCGGTCGAGATGACAAGTTGTTAAATGGATTATTGTAATGTCCATCAGAACGAATTTGCCTTCACGAAAAATTCTAAAAATCCTCGTCTATCAATTCAATTTCTTCCGCAAGTTTCGAATCATCATCCTCAAGGTTGTCTGTCCCAGCGGATTCTCCCTCTGTCTTAGTTTCAGTTGCATCGATGATTGGTTCTTCTTCCGGAATGTCATGTGCCTCAGGGTCAAGATCCGCAAAATCCTCTTCAACATCATAAATATCTGTGCGGCTGAATTGCAGTAAAATACTTTGCGCAATTGTGGATAAATGCAAGGGTCGCGTCAAATAGTCCAGGGCTCCGGCATTCAAAAACTGCAGTCTTCTCTCCAAACTCACAGGTCCGGAAAGGCAAATAAAATGGACTTCCGGGAATTGATCCTTAGTTTGCTGCATAAGCTCCATAGCGTCCGAATTTCCTTCTGTTCCAGTTTCCATAATTATCAGATCAAGAGGATCTATTTTCAGGAAACGCCAGAGATTTTCTTTTTTAGCAACACACTCAACTTCCATTCCCGTACGTTCACTGAGGTATTTTTTCAACAACTCCGCCTGCTCTTTTGCTGTGTCAAAGATCACCAACTGTTTCCCTGCAAAACTAAACGGACTCAGGTTATCATCATCAAATTTATCAAAAAGCTCATCCTGCGACACTGTTTCAGCAAAATCTATAGAGTCATCCAACGGCTCCACAAGATCGATATCCTCTAAATCGCTTTCCTCCAAAGGCGGTAGATTATCCAGTTCATCAGCAGCATCATCATTTTCAAAATGAAGCATCTCATTTTCATTCTCATCCTCTTTTTCTAACTCGTCCGCATTCTCATCCTCTCCATCGTCCACTAAATCAAAATCCAAAACGTCTAAATCCAAAATGTCTGAATCACTTTCTGTGAACTCACCAGCTACTTGCTCTTTATCTTTCTGATCCTCACCATCCTCATCTTTGTCGTCCGCAACGTCAAAATCCAAATCACCGGAATCAATATCTCCGACAGTAATTTCGTATTGTTCTTCGCTCAAATTTTCATCTTCAGTCAAAGCATCACCATCTGCTGAATTTGATTCAGTGGTTTTTTCGTCTTCCATTTCCATCTGATAATCCTTCTTTATTGATTAGTCACTTTAAAAACGATTAATTATTTTTAAACGATCTTCGCCTGATTTTTTTAGTTCACGAACGAACAGAGAAATTCGATTGTCCGGATTCAGCTTCTGCCAGTAAGAATTTGCAATTTGCTCTGCATCACCTTCGAGCGTCAGCAATAGAGGATCCCCCTCAAAAGCCGGCAGTGGATTCCCGTCGCCCATGTAGGTCGTCACACAATATCCGTAACCCGGCGGAATCTCGTTATAACGATAATAAAAATGTGCTGATTGCTCTGCAGAAAAATCACTTTTTATTATTCTGGATAAAGTCAAACTTGAATCAGACGGCTCAATTATTCCAGAAATACGCGTTGTGTAATTCGGGGCGTCCGGTTCATGTATTTCTGAATGCAGAGACGTGTAGAAACTTTCATCCTGCGCTAATCCGTCACAAATTGTGTCGGTGTGACTTCCGTTTGTTACCACTATCCGCTCGTCAACATCCCGCATAACGTTGTAAATAATCAAGCTCGGATCTTCAAGCAGTGAAGGATCAGCCGCTTCGGTACGCAAAATTCCGTTTTCATGGATGAAAATCCGATTCCTGCTGTTGGAACTGCGTCCCATAATCCAGTAAATCACAATCCACGAATTTTCTTCGTTACGCCCAAGCACAATTCCACGTCCCGGATACACGTTTTCCGCAATGTGCTGCTTTAATTTTTTTTCTGCAAGTTTTTTGGTCAAATCAATATTCGTAAAGTTCAAATTGCTCGTGGTGCATATCATCAGATATTTTAAAAGTTATGCTCCGGCCCATTTCCACTTCCAGTGTTTCCACGGCTTCCTGTTCAGTATTCTGGATATAGTTAAAAACATCAGAATGCAAAAATATTGCGATTGAGCCTTTTGTATTCCTACGGCAACTGCGTCGAATTTCTCGAAAGGCTTCGTAACTGACGGTGGAAGCGGATTTTATATGACCGCTACCATCACAATATGGACAAGGGTCACAAAGGTAGCGGCTCAGATTTTCACGGTCACGTTTGCGGGTCATTTCGACGAGCCCCATTTCGCTTATCTGCAAAATCTTGCTCCGCGCTTTATCGGAACGCAGGTGATCCTTGAGCATCTGATAAACCATTTGCCGGTGCTGCGGAGTTTCCATATCGATGAAATCGATAATGATAATTCCGCCGATATTGCGTAATTTCAGCTGGTAAACGAGTTCCTCTGCGGCCTCAATGTTTGTGCGTAGAATAGTTTTTTCGTGACTTTCCTTACCAACAAAACGGCCAGTATTCACATCCACCGCAGTCAGGGCTTCTGTCTGGTCAATGACAAGGTGTCCTCCGGAACGCAGCCAGACTTTGTTCCCGAGTGCGCGGTCAATTTCATTTTCAATTCCGTAATGATCGAAAACAGGTTCGTTTTTAGCATAATTCTCCAGCACAGAACCATAACGCGGTAGGTAGGAGCGTACAAATTGACGTACCTTTTGATATTGTTCTTTGTCATCCACCACCAGTTTGCGGATATCCGCGGAAAATAGATCACGGATTGTACGGAAAATAACGTTAAGATCCGAGTGCAAAAGGGAAGGCGCTGGGAGGGTTTTGTATTTTTCCAGCACATCTTCCCAAATTGAAACAAGGTAATTAATATCGGAATGTAAATCTTCTTCGGTGTGACCTTCTGCAACCGTCCGGATGATGAATCCAGAATTTTCCGGACGTAGACGGTTGACAATATCCTTGAGGCGATCACGTTCTTTGTCGATACTGATTTGACGTGAAACTCCAAGAGTTTGAGCTGTAGGCAGGTAAACCAGGTTTCTTCCGGGAATGGACACATGATTCGTGATGCGGGCGCCTTTGGTACCAATTGGCCCTTTTGAAACCTGCACCAGCACATCCTGACCTTCCTTAATCAGCTGGCTGATTTTCTGTTTGTCTCCGTTTTTATTCGATGCTTTTCCGAGAATTTCATGTTCCGGAAGGATGTCGTCGATATGTAAAAAAGCCGCCCGTTCTGCTCCAATGTCTACAAATGCGGACTCCATTCCAGGCAGAACATTCAGCACTTTTCCTTTGTAAATATTATCCACAACTCGCAATTTTTGTTCTCGTTCGTGATGCAGTTCTGAAAGGACTCCGCCCTCCATCACTGCAACACGTGTCTCGTGCGAAGTGTGATTTATGATGATTTCTTTTGCCATAAAATTATTATGAATTTAGAATTATGATTTCTCTCATTTCCTGTACTGCCTGAGTAAGACCGACAAAGATTGCCCTGCTGACGACACTGTGACCGATGTTTAATTCGCGCAAATGCGGTAATCCGCAAATCCGTTGAGTATTGATGTAATTCAGTCCGTGCCCTGCATTTACTTGTAAATTTTGCTCATTCGCGAATTCTGCAGCGGAAACTAGACGTTCATATTCTTTGTCCTGCTGAATTCCTCTTTCCGCATTTGCGTAACATCCAGTGTGCAGTTCAACATCTTCCGCACCTGCTTTTTGAGTGGCCTCAATTTGCTCCGCTTCTGGATCGATGAATAAACTAACTCGGATTCCGGCTTCCCGAAGTTGTGCGATTCCTTTGTGCATTGATTCAGGAGCACCTGCTACATCAAGTCCACCTTCGGTTGTCACTTCTTCACGTTTTTCCGGCACAAGAGTCACAATATCCGGACGTGTTTCCAGCGCGATGCCGAACATTTCTGCTGTCGCGGCCATTTCCAGATTGAGACGGGTCTGCACGGTTTCCCGCAAAATCCGCACGTCACGGTCAATAATGTGTCTGCGGTCTTCACGTAGATGAATTGTGATTCCGTCAGCACCTGCCAGTTCAACAAGTCCTGCCGCGGTGACAGGATCCGGTTCGCTTATTTGACGTGCCTGTCTGACAGTTGCTACGTGATCAATGTTGATGTGTAATGCAATCATTATTTTTGTTATTATTTTAGGTCATTTTTTTCATTCTTAACCCAGACAGAAACGATGGGCCATTGCTGCAGTACAGTGATTCCTTCCGGAGTTACTACTTTTGGCGTCACCTTAGGATAGTTGCCGGGTTCATATGTGGATAGATCAATTTCCCCAAAAATTTCATCACGATCCAATTCCCGTATAAGGTATTCAGGACCTTCAACAAAAACATTAAAAGTTTTTGGATTAATCACGCTTACATAATCCACGTTTCGCAAATATACCGTTACGTTTTCAAATCGTTTCTTAATCGGCAGACTAATGATCGTAACTTCCGCGGTATAAAAATCAACGTTTTGATGAATGATCTGTACGTTTCCTCCAGGCAAATCCAATTCAACACGCATAGTAGCACTTTCGTTTAAACCTTCCAGTTCAATTTCATGAGCTGAAATATGGTCCATTTTTTCCAGTACCGAGCGCGGTCCCCGCATAGTCAGAGTATCCGGAACGATTTTTAGGTCACCCAGCAGATAACCTTTTTTTGGAGTCCCGTGATAACGCGGTTTGATCGAAAAAGATTTTTCAATCAGTTCCTCTATCCTGACCGTGATTTGTGAAGGATGAATGCGTGTTATCTCAACCTTCACCGGTGATAAAATGTGATTCTCAGTCAGCACATAAGAAAGCGTTCCTTCCTGTGCTTTGTCCAGATCAAGCACCGCCTGAATCTCCTGAGGATTAAATGAATCCCTGCTGTTGGTGTGCACCACAATGTTGACCTGTGGAGGATCAGAGGTGACCTGAAATTCAGGTGATACATTTTTAAAAACGACAGGTGCGTAAAAACTCATCTGTATCGGTTCTCCGGATTTCCGTGCGAGAAACCAGACGAAGACTGCCAAAACTACCGCAAGCACTTTGTATGAAGCATTTATCCGCATTAGTTTTTCTCTGTCTGGATATCAGGTGACTGAGTGGAGTTAGCCGGTATTTCTGAACTTTCGGATGTCATGGTAGAATCTGATGTGCCCGTAATTTTTACTGCAGCCTCAGTCGCGGCTTTTCTGGCAGCGTCTTTTGTTTCCTTGTCCTGAATTGCAGCCGGAATGTTTCCGGAAAGTACTTCCAGCAGGGCTTTACGGATATCCTCATTTGCACCGCGAATCAACTGACCACGGTAACTGAGACTTATTTCTTTGCGTTCCTCAGAAACTATCAGGACTGCCGCATCGGTTTCTTCAGTTAAACCAATGGCCGCGCGGTGTCTCGTACCCAAGAAAGAACTGAGGCGGCTGTTCATCGACACCGGTAAAATACACTGCGCCGCCAGTAAATCCCCTTTTTTGTTGATAATCACTGCACCGTCATGCAAAGGTGAGGTTGGGTGAAAAATGCTCAGCAGAAGCGGTTCGCTGACTGTCGCGTTAAGCTGTGTGCCGCGGTCACTGTAATTTTTCAAGCCGACTTCCTGCTCAAAGACAATGAGGGCTCCGGTTCTCTGTTGAGTCATCACCAGACAGGCCTGCAAAATACTGTCTACAACATCTTTTTTTTGCTGATTGCTTTCACGGAAAAGAGTGAAAACTCCGATTTGCGCCAAAGCATTGCGGATATCAGTTTGAAAAAGCACAACCAGCACCAGCACCAGCGATTGCCCTAAATTATCAAGCAGCAACTGAGTTGCTTCCAAATTCAAAATCAGCGAAACAAGATAAAGAGCCAGCAGCAAAACAAATCCCATTAACATGGGAATAGTGCGTGTACCACGGATGAGAAGTAGGATTCGGTAAAAAATAAAAGAGAGGAGGACTATATCAAACAGATCTTGCCAGCGAAGGTAAAAGTTGCCGCTAAAAATTGATAAAAGTGTTTCCACTAAGGTCTCCGGAAGGGAAAGCGGTTCGAAGTTTTCTGATTAACAGAGTTAACCTGCGAAAACTATTTTTTGGTTTTAGGAGCAAACTTCTGCATTGCCTGCAGTACTTGCTCTCCATCGATAGTTTCTTTTTCCAGCAGTGTTTTGGCGAGAGAATTAAGGACTTTACGGTTGGTTTTTAAAACTTTCTTCGCACGGTCATAGGATGAATTTAGAATCTCAAGCACTTCTTCATCTATCATTTTCATTGATTCATTGCTGAATTCCTTGTGCTGCTGTAAATCACGTCCCAGAAAAACATGCCCTGCGTCTTCTGCGTAAGTCAGCGGTCCAAGTTTTTCGCTCATTCCCCACTGACAAACCATTTTACGCGCTAATTCAGTAGCTCTTTTCAGGTCATCGCTGGCACCTGTGGTAAAACGTTTAAAGATCAAATGCTCTGCCGCGCGTCCACCCATCATCATCGCAATTTGACCGAGCAATGCGCGTTTATTGTGACTGTGTCGATCTTCTTCCGGAAGCAGCATTGTAACACCCAAAGCACGTCCACGAGGAATAATGCTCACCTTGTGCACAGGATCTACTTCTTCGATACTGGCCGCCACGAGCGCGTGTCCAACTTCATGATAAGCAGTAGTTTCTTTTTCTTCATCACTAACCATGAGACTGCGTCGTTCAGCGCCCATCATCACCTTGTCTCTGGCGTATTCGAAGTCTTCATTCTCTACTGTATCTTTATCCTGACGTGCTGCCCAAAGCGCTGCTTCATTAACTAAATTTGCCAAATCCGCGCCGGTAAAGCCTGGGGTTCCACGGGCAATTGTGTTCAAATTTACTTTTTTATCCAGCTCAATATTTTTGCTGTGAGTTTTTAAAATATTTTCACGTCCGTTAATATCCGGAGTCGGCACTACTACGTGACGGTCAAATCGACCGGGACGGAGCAACGCGGGATCCAGCACATCCGGGCGGTTAGTCGCTGCGATCACGATGATACCTTCATTAACTTCAAAACCGTCCATCTCAACCAGCAACTGGTTCAGAGTCTGTTCTCGTTCATCGTTTCCACCACCGAGACCTGCTCCGCGGCTGCGTCCAACGGCATCGATTTCATCAATGAAAATTATACACGGTGCGTGCTTTTTACCCTGCGCAAACATATCCCTGACACGGCTCGCGCCAACTCCAACGAACATTTCCACAAAATCTGAACCGCTGATGCTGAAAAAAGGCACCGCGGCTTCTCCCGCAATTGCTTTGGCCAGCAAAGTTTTTCCGGTTCCAGGTTCTCCCATCAGCAAAACGCCTCTTGGAATTTCACCACCGAGTCTTTCGAATTTTCCCGGATCTTTAAGGAAATCTACAATTTCCTCCAATTCTTCACGCGATTCATCAATTCCCTGAACGTCTTCAAACTTAATCGGATTATCTTCAGTATTGGTAATGCGTGAGCGGATTTTCCCAAAACCCATCGCTTTGTTTCCACCAC
>Ga0233433_10003688_pt1 | contig 12171 bp, 11 predicted proteins | sample SI_122_August201_5_FD_179868 | JGI IMG/M metagenome (GOLD analysis project Ga0233433, IMG submission 179868) | Seawater microbial communities from Saanich Inlet, British Columbia, Canada - SI_122_August2016_100_MG | ecosystem: Environmental > Aquatic > Marine > Inlet | place: Canada: British... | reverse complement strand
TCCCCTTGCCGCCGAGGCCATCAACCGTATTCTCGATGCCTTCGAAGGGGAAAAAGCCGTCCACCTCTGCTTCGGCAACTATGGCGGTCAAACCATCCAAGGCGGAAGTTGGGAAGCCTTGCTTGCTTTCCTAAATGCCCTTCGAACCGACCATGTCGTCCTCGAGCTTGCCCATCGTCCAAGCGAAGACCTCGAAGCCCTCGCCAAAGTGGACGACCGTATCGCCCTCGGCATCGGGGTGGTCGACGTGAAGGCAAACCAAGTCGAGACGGCCGACGACGTCGCCAAAGCCCTCGAACAAGCAGAGTCCAAACTCGGGGAGGGACGAGTCCGCTGGATTCACCCCGACTGTGGTTTTTGGATGCTGAAGCGCTCCGTGGCAGACCGCAAGATCGCCGCCCTCGCCACCGGACGCGACCTCTACCTCGGACAGTGACGGAAGCCCTCCCCACGCTCGACCTCAAGCAAGTCGATTTCCGCGTACTCCCCATGCGGACGCGCTTCCCCTTCAAGTACGGAATCGCCAGCCTTACCGCCCTGCCCCACCTCGTTCTGCAGGCCACCGTCGAGATAAACGGAACCCTCGCGGACGGCATCACCTCCGAAGGTCTGCCGCCGAAGTGGTTCACGAAAGCACCCGACACCACCTTCGAGCAAGACCTCCCCGCCATGCTCGCCGTCATCGAGAACGCTGTAAACGTCGCCCTTGCCTCCCCTTCCACAACCTTCTTCAACCTTTGGCGAAACCTCTACGACGAACAAGTGGCTTGGGCATCTGCCGAAGGGCATCCGCCTCTTCTCGCCAACCTCGGCGCAAGCCTTGTGGAACGCGCCTTGCTCGATGCCCTCTGCCGTCACCTCGGGCGCCCTATCCACAAAGTCATCCGCGAAAACCTGCTCGGCATCCATCTTGGCGATGTTCGCCCAGAACTAAACGATCTTTCTCTCGCCGAAACTCTGCCCGAAAAGCCACGCTCTACAATTATCGCTCGCCACACCATAGGTCTCGGCGATCCCCTGACGCCCGACGACGTCACCGAAGACATCCGTGCAGACGACGCTCTGCCCTTTGACCTCGAGTCCTGCATTCGCTCCTATAAATTAAATTATTTTAAAATAAAAGTCTGTGGCCAGCTCGAGTCGGACCTGCCTCGCCTTCGCAAGCTGGCCGAAATCCTGAGTCCCGAAGCCCGTTTTACCCTAGATGGCAACGAGCAGTACCCTAGCATCTCGGCCTTTCGCGAGCATTGGGAAGCCTGGCGGGAGGAGGACTCCCTGAGGACTTTTCTAGACGACGGTCTCCTCCTCGTTGAGCAACCCGCCCACCGCGACGAAACCTTCGCACCCGCCGTCGCCGACGATTTCTCCAGTTGGCCGGAGCGACCCTCCTTCATCATCGACGAGGCCGACGGTTCCCTCGATTCCCTTCCCAACGCCTTCGACCTCGGCTACGACGGCGCCAGTCACAAGAACTGCAAGGGCATCGTCAAAGGCATCGCCAACGCCGCCACCCTCGCCCAAGCTAGAGCTTTCCGGGAACGCCCCGTCCATCTCTCGGGGGAAGACCTCGCAAATGTTGGCCCCATCGCCCTCCTGCAGGACCTCGCTATCATGGCCACACTCGGCATCGAGCACGTCGAGCGCAACGGTCATCACTATTTCAAAGGCCTCTCCGCATGGCCCGAACCCGTCCGGGAAACCATCCTCGCCCACCACGGCGACCTCTACCACCGACACCCCGAAGGTTACCCCACCCTTCGCATCGAAAACGGTCTACTAAACCTCAACACTCTCAACGCCGCTCCCTTCGGTCCCGCCCCGAACCTCGATTTTTCAGCCCTCGCGGAAGTGAAACTGAGCGACTCAAACAGCTTCATCCAAGAAGGCTTGCACACAGTATAAACAACACTCAGATTTGATATCTCTTATACAAGAAACTGTCATTCATTTTAAGCATTTTAGTACTTCAACCTCCGTCACAAAACATCTCCAATGTATATCCACTTCTTCAAAAAAGGTAAACCAAATGGCACTATCTGATTTTTTTCTTTCGGACGGGGAACATCACCTGAGGGAATTAGTAACCCTTCAGAGGCAACAAATGCGAAGAGACCGTAATCAGGAAAGAAGAAATAGCCGAGCGGAGAAATCAGTTGATAAGAAAATAGAGCAACTGGAACACGACTTGGGGTTCGTATCGCTCCTTTTGGCAAGCGTAATGGAATTGTTAAACGACAAAGGTGTGATTAAACGTAATGACGTTAAGGAAATCTTTAAGGACTTGGATTTGGTCGATGGCGTTAAAGACGGCAAGATAGACATTAATATGCTACGTGTCATGACTGGAAGCAAAGAAGACATCATGGACAGAGAAGACACCACCACCATGACTTACGACGACGCGCCGTTGTATATAAAGAAACAACATTTCGGCAACTATAGCGCCGAGCAATTGAAGAAAGGTAAAATCGTTTTATTCACAAAAGGCCCAAAGCAAGGAACCTCCGTCTTCATCGAAGCGGATACCGAACCTCCACCCCCACCATCCGTTTAGATTATAAAAAGATTCCCGCAGAGTCTCCAAAGTTCCAACGAGTGGTATCGTCTATCGCTAACGGATCAACCGAAAGGTCGGGTTGATGGTTCGGGAGGTGGCCATCAGGCGAGACATTTTATTGATTAGATCGGGGTGTTTTTCTGCTAGGTTCTTGGTTTCGCCGATGTCGTTGGAAAGGTCGTAAAGTTCTATGGGACCATCGGGCTTCTTTCGAACGTTAAGACGAACCGCTTTCCAATTTCCTTTGCGGATGGCCTGCTTGCCGCCCTGTTCGTGGAACTCCCAGTAAACGTATTCGCGCTTTACCTGCTTGCTTTTATCACCTCTGAGAGTGGGTGCGAAGGAGACACCATCGATGCCAGTGGGAGCAGGCACTCCGGCGAGTTCGCAAAATGTAGGCAAAACATCCCAACCAGTGCCTATATGGGAACTAGTCGAACTAGGCTTGATTACACTGGGCCACCATGCGGTAGTAGCTACGCGAATGCCCCCTTCGTAGAGGTCTCGCTTGTAGCCACGTAGGGGGCCGTTGCTGTCGAAGAAATCGGGCTTGTGACCTCCTTCCTTGTGAGGACCGTTGTCGGAGGTGAAGATGACAAGAGTGTCTTCGGCTATGCCCAGTTCGTTCAATAGATCGAGGATGCGTCCAACATCGTGGTCAAGAATGGTCATCATGCCGGCAAAGGCAGCGACGGGATTGTTTATAACAGCTCCACCATATTTTCCCTTAACACCTTCAAACTCTTGAAATTTCTTGCGCCAAGGAACCATGTCTTCCTCGGGTGCCTGCATAGCGGCATGGGGAATGGTGAAAGGAGCGTAACAAAAGAAAGGCTTATCCTTGTTCTTACGGATGAACTTGAGACACTCCTCTGCAATCAGGCTATGGGAGTACGACTTCCTATTTAACTCTACCTTCGAGCGGTCACTCCAGAGATGGGTAGGATAAAAATTGTGAGCCTGTCGCTGGCAGTTGTATCCGTAAAAGCGATCGAAGCCTTGGTTCATTGGATCGCCTTCGGAACCAGGGGATCCGAGACCCCATTTGCCGAACATACCCGAGACATACCCAGCTTTGCCGAGGACTTCGGGCATAGTGAGGGCGAAATCGGCGAGGGGAGCCTGTCCCTCAGGTTGAACCTCGCGATTACCCCGAACCAGTGCATGCCCAGTATGCATACCCGTCATAAGGCTACAACGGGACGGTGCGCAGACAGTGCTGGCCGCGTAAAAATCGGTGAACTTCATGCCCTCGGTTGCCATTCGATCGACATTGGGCGTCTTAAAATGCTTTTGCCCGAAACAGGAGAAGTCGCCGTAGCCGGCGTCGTCCACCATGATGTAGACGAAGTTCGGTTTACGGGTAGCAGCATGGGAAAAGGTAAAGGCGGTGGCACAAAGGATGCCCAAGGCGTGAATGTACTTCATGGTCTGAATTTGTTTTGGGTAAAGGTGAAAAGAAACAGGGATAATCGTCAAAAGCGTGAGGTCACGCAGAAAGTTCATTTGCCGGGCAAAGACTCTATGTAGATGAATTGACGGAATTTCCAGTCGCCATCGATCTTGCGTAAATCAATTTGGGCATGAAAGGATTCAACGCGGTGGGGATCTCGAATATTGTCAGTTCCCTCAGCATGGACGTCGGCAGTGGTGGTGGCATCCGTCTCGACCACGGAAAGAATTTCGATATTTTCGAAACGGAGGCTGAGTCGCTTAGATTGCAGGCGGATTCGGCCGTAGAGTTGCACAAGTTCTCGGTCGGTATATTCGCCCGAATGCCTAGCTGTCCCACCGGTCCTTAGAGAAACTTGGGGGGCGAAGAGATCACGGAAGTCTTCGAGAACGAGTGCATCTGCGATAGTTGATGCGGCGCCGGACTTTGATGCAATATCGGAAAGTTCTTCAAATCGAGCTAGAATCTGCTCCTCATCACTAGGATAAAACAGCCAAAAGAGCAGAAGTGCGACCGCAAAGGATATTAGCAAAAATATACCGATTCGTTTTTTCATTAAGGAATTAAGGACTCTGGCAAGGAAAGAGTCCGAGGCAAAGTCCTCTCTTGCTTCAAATTATGAAATGAAAAATGGGGGAAGTCGTGGCCAAGCACGCGGCCTGCATCAAGCTGGTGCAGAACAAGACACAAGCCTTGACTAGCGCACGAAGACCATGCCGGTCTGCCCTTTTTCACCGTAGAAAACGAATTTCAGGTTGTAACCGGCGTTGAGCAGATCCGCAGAACGAATTCTATAATCGCGAGATTGTTCTGGATAAATGATCTGCAAATCGCGCCGGGTGGCTTGTCCCGAGAAAATGACCGCAGATAGAATAAGAATAATGCCGATAAGACCGTAGTGTAGTTTTTTCATAGGTTTGGTTTTTATTACTTTTTAGGTGATAAGTTTTCTGTAGGAAAAAGCTAAGGCTCGTTACTTTCCTCTCGCTACGCAAAGGGTTCTTTGATCGCCAACGCCTTCCACAAAATAGGCTCTGACTCCAGATAGTTTTTGTACAAGCTTGGAACCTCTTTCTGTCCCCAGCACACTGAGAGCAGAGGCAAGAGAGTCTGCTTGGATGCCTGTCGAAGTTACCACCGTAACCTGCATCCGCGTAGTGAGACCGATACTGGTACTTGGGTTTATCAGGTGGGAATAACGCTTGCCGTCTATTTCAACGAATTGCTCGATGTCACCTGAGGTCGCTATCGAACAACGAGCCAATTCCAAAACAGGAAGGTCACGATGCTTGAGCCCGCCGACCTCGATTCGCCAACCTTTTCGACCTGGAGGGGGATCACCTAGCGACAAGTCACCTCCGGCGTCTACTAGGGCCGATCCAATGCCTCGCTTCCGCAAAACCATTAGGGCTTTGTCCGCGACATACCCCTTTGCAATTCCGCCAAGATCAAGCACCATGTTGGGGACCTCTAAAAGAGCAGTTTGTTTTGTATGTGAAATGTTCAGATGCCGAAAGCCGACCGCCTTGCGAACTTCCGCAAGCTTCTCTGTTAAGGGAAAAGCTTTTCGGAAACGAGCGATGCGCCAGAGGCGTACACATGGTCCAATTGTAACGTCAAAGGCACCTGCCGTTTGCCGAGCAAGTTTTTGAGAGGCATCAAGCACTGAAAAAAGATCATCGCTTAGCGCTATGTGTTGCCCCGAGCCGGAAGTATCAGAAAGACGACTAAGTTCACTTTCTGGGTCATAGTCACTGAGAATGGCATTGAGGCGTTCGACCTCAGCAAAAGCGGCATTGGCGACTTCCTTAGCAACCTTTTCACTATCTGCATAGAGAACAATGCGGAAATCCGCACCCATTTGCTTTTCGACGAAAGCAAAGCGAGTCCGCTCCGCATGAGAGATTTGAAGCGAAATCCGGAAGAGGATTAAAGCTATTGCAAGAAATCGCATAGTATATAACTTCGCACAACCTGAGCCTTCCTACAACAGAGCTTTTTTCTTCACACTTAGAAATCTTTTTGGGATAAAGGGCGGTTTACCCTATATTTGATAGTACTAACTAATAATATGATGAAACGGTATCATTTACATTTACTTACGCACCTAAGTGCAAGTCTAGGACTGTTTGGCACGTTGGCAGCTGAAATTGACTTTGTTCAAGACGTGAAGCCTGTACTGGAGTTCAACTGCGTAAGCTGTCACCGCGCCGACAACGCAAAAGGCAAGCTTCGCCTCGATGAAAAAGAATTCGCGTTTAAGTCTAAAGATGTAATTTCTCCCGGCGATCCTGAGGAAAGCTCTCTTTACTGGACCACCACACTCGCTATAGACGACGATGAAATCATGCCTCCGATCAAGAACGAGGAAAAGGATTATCCACTTCGTAAACCTGAGCAAGCAATCCTTAAGCAATGGATAAAGGAAGGAGCCAAGTGGCCTGATGGGATAAAACTGACTTCACGAAAGAGATTACCGAAAAAAATCTCATTCGTGAATGACGTTAAACCAATTCTCGAACTTAATTGTTTGAGTTGTCACCGGAAGGATAAAGCCGAGGGTAAACTTAGACTGGACACCTTTGAGCATGCCTTTGCTAAAGATGATGTCATCGTACCCGGTGACCCCGTCGCAAGCGACCTTTGGTATTTATGCACTCTTCCGATGGACGATGAGGAGCTTATGCCGCCCGAGGGGAACGACCCTCTCGACCCAGCTGATTTATTCATGCTTCGCAGATGGATTGAGGAAGGGGCCGAATGGCCTGAAGACATCACCCTTCAACCAAAAAAGAAATCTTTAACTGTTTTGGGAATGTTGCCCAAGGAACTTTATCAGCAATTGGGCTTTAAGCCTGGAACAGCGAACGGCAACTTCAAGGCTTACACACAAGAAATCCCTACTTCCGACGCTTCTTTCGACTTGCTGCCCATTAAAGGGGGAACCTTTACCATGGGCAGTCCCAAAGAAGATCCAAATCGAGGAAATGAGGAGCATCTGGCCCACAAAGTTAAAGTGAATGATTTCTGGATGGCCAAGCATGAATTAACTTGGGACGAATACGAACTCTGGATGCTTAACTTGGACAAAGATAACCGTAAGTACAAAAAGCTAGAACCTACAGCTGCCGATGCACTGACCGATGGTGTAACAAAGCCCACCGCTCCATATACCGACATGACTTTCGGAATGGGCAAGAATGGTTATCCAGCAATATGCATGACGCAACTTGCCGCGAAGATGTATAGCATGTGGCTAAGTGCAAGAACGGGCAGGTTTTATCGTTTGCCAACCGAGGCAGAATGGGAATACGCATGTAAAGCGGGAACAGAAACGGCTTACAGTTTCGGCAACGACAAAGGAGAGCTGTCCAAGCATTCCTGGCACTTGGGCAATAGCCGATTCAAGTACCAGAAAGTTGGACAAAAACCACCGAACCCCTGGGGATTGCATGATATGCACGGAAATGTCTGGGAATGGGTTCTCGACCAATACGTTCCTCCTAGCAAATCAGCCTTTGAGGGCATAGTAGAAAATCCATTAGTCGCCCCAAACACGCTTTATCCAAGATTAGTCAAAGGGGGATCGTGGGACGATGGATCGAGTAAGCACCGAAGTGCTGCCCGCATGGGTTCGAACGAAGCATGGAAACAGCAGGATCCCCAAATTCCGAAAAGCGTATGGTATCATACGGATGCCCTCTTCGTGGGTTTTCGCTTGGTTCGTCCCAGAGAAGTGCCGTCAATCTCAGACATAGAAAAATTCTGGCCGTCGGAGGAAGACATTAAATCAATCCCAAGTCGTTGAATTTTCCGCACTAGGCTAAACATATTTAGAAAATACCCCAAAGGATAAATAATTATGAAAGCACTATCACCTTACTCTTATTACTCGGCCTTTCTTTTCGCTGCTGCCATTTTGACGGCAGCACCACGACAATTCAGTGGTACCTTCACGGATGCCACCGATCCTAAACTACCTGCCGACTACCAGTATCAAGGAGAATATGCGACAGAAGGCATTGGCGCTCAGGTGATCGCCCTCGACAAGGGTGCGTTTCAAGCAGTGCTCTATCCTGGTGGTTTGCCAGGAGCCGGATGGGACGGCAAGAACAAGATTTTGTTGGATGGCAAACTCGTAGGGAAATCCGTTATTCTGCACACCCCAAAGGGAAAAAAACGTTACCTCGGTAATTCTCCAGCAGAATTTAGCGCAACAAGAGACTTCCCCCCACAAGGTCACAAGGAATACTCCGGAGTGATTTCAGGAGACAAACTTGAAGGTAAGACCGAGAAGGGCAAAGGTTTTTCACTAACCAAAACAAACCGAGTTAGCCCCACCATGGGGAAGAAGGCTCCCAAAGGCGCCATCGTGTTGTTCGACGGTTCCAACAAGAACGAATGGCAAGGTGGCCGAGTTGACGAGAAAACCAAGCTTCTCAACACCGATGGGAGTGACATTCGTACCAAGCGTAAGTTCAACGACTACCACATGCATCTCGAATTCCTGCTGCCCTATCGTCCGGGCGCTCGCGGACAAGGACGAGGTAACAGTGGATTTTACCAAGTGGACCACTATGAGATGCAGATTCTCGACTCCTTCGGGCTCGAGGGCCTCAATAACGAATGCGGTGGCATTTATTCAAAGAAAGCCTCCGATGTGAACGGGTGCTTCCCTCCCCTGCGTTGGCAAACCTACGACGTCGAGTTTACCAACGCGAAATCCAAGGATGGCAAGAAAACGAAAAATGCCGTGCTTACCGCACGCCTCAATGGTATCCTGATCCACGATAAGTACGACATCCCAGGCAAGACCGGTGGCTCTCGCGGTGAACCCGAAGGAACCCCCGGTCCCATGAAATTACAGGGACACGGCAACCCGCTCCAGTTCCGCAATGTCTGGATCTTGGAAAAGTAAAGTTTCCACCTCGAGTCCAAGCGAAGTTATTCCATTGCCGCCACAGGTGGCTTGGGTGGTGCTATCAAATGATATGTCCTAAAGTTCTTTGAGTTGCTAAACATATCTTGAACGATGGCACGAAAGTGTTTTCAGTAGATTGCGATGCTGAAACCCTTGCCGAACAACTCCCTAGTGGCGGAAAGAGATCGTTGTCGCTATGCCAATGGAGACATGTCGCTCACCGTTTGGTTCGACGAAATCGGCGAAATCTTTGCATTCGAATTGGTATTTGATCTCTTGCTTGATGAATATGCAGTTCGACATACTAGGGGAAAACTGGGGAAATACCTTAATGTTTCCGAAGGAGAGCTCAAGCCGGGCAGAATCCAAAAACAAGTTTTAGGCGCACAAAACCATTATCTGCCATCGTCGCGTTTGAAAAACTTTGAAGATAGGGCGGACAACCTTCCGAGGAAGATTCGCGATCATGTAAGCGAATCTCTCTTGAGAATGATTGCCGAAGGGGAGCAGACGAAGATTGACGATTAAGGTGACTGTCTCGAAAACAAAATAGTTTTCAATCGAATCCTCAATACCAAGCAAAAAGATATCATGTACAAAATGCTCCTTTTTTCACTTTTCTCAATCGCCTCAGCTAACTTTGCCTTTGCTGAAAAAAATACTGCCGAGGTTACCCTCAATAAAGACGATGTCTCAGTTGCAGTTAAAGTAGCCGGCAAACTCTTCACCAAATACGTCTACAATGACGAGAAGCGGGCTAAGCCGATCTTATACCCTGTGATAGGCCCGAACGACATTCCCATGACTAGGCGATACCCGATTGAAGGCGCCGGCAAGGGAGAAGCCAAGGATCACCCCCACCACGCTTCGCTTTGGTATACTCACGGTGAAGTAAACGGTATCAGCTTTTGGCACATCGGGAAAGATACGGGGGAAATCATCCATGAAAAATTCCTTAAACTGAAAGGCAACGTAATCGCCACTCGAAACAAGTGGGTTGATTCAAAGGGGAAGGTTGTTTGCCGTGACGAGCGGGAACTCGCTTTTCACGGTGAAGGCGACGACAGGGCAATCGACGTAACGATAAAGATTCTCGCCGATTCCGGCGACGTCACTTTCGGCGACACTAAGGAAGGCTCAATGGGAATCAGGTCCAACCCGGTTCTTCGCCTAAAAGGATCGGTCGCCAAAGGCAAAGCGCTCAACAGCGCCGGCGACACCGACAAGGCGCTTTGGGGGAAACGTGCCGCTTGGGTATCCTACTGGGCCCCACAGGAAAAGAAGGTGGTTGGCTTCTCCATCTTCGATCATCCCACCAATCCCAGACACCCGACTTGGTGGCACGCTCGCGACTACGGCTTAGTGGCCGCCAATCCCTTCGGAATCCACAACTTCGAAAGAAAACCAAAGGGGACGGGGGACATGAAAGTAAAGAACGGTGAGTCCGTAACCTTCCGCTATCGTTTTCTCTTTCATGCAAATGACGCCAAAACCGCAGGCATTGCAAAAAGGTACGAAGATTGGGCGAAATAGAACGGGAGACTATGCCCGTGAGGCTAAAGCCTGATTTAGCGGGAAATACGGATATTGACCCCGCTTCTGCGTGAAAACCCGGAAGAGGTCCCAATGAACCCACCGTTGATGCCATTTAATGAAACACCTCCCGCAAAAGGATTCACGTAAACCGGGGAAGGACCTCTAGGCAAAATAACAACGGAGGTGTTCGCCGGAATACCATTGGTAAACACAATTTGACTGGGTTGTTGATAAAGGATGGGGCCGGATACGCTCGGAAGTCCCATAAAATTACCTCCCATTACCATCGGACCACCCACGCGGGTGGAAATCGTAGAACCCGAGCGAAAAGCAATGCGAGCCTGCCAGTTGTCCTTTACCAAATCAAAGGTCACACCCGTGGTGCTGAATCGATTATACCTACTCGCCAACCGGTCATAGCCGTTCACCCAAGCTAAAAACGGGGTCGGGCCATTTCCAATGACGACCGGGCGATAACCGGGGCCATACAATATAGCCTGCCCGTACCCAATCCCTCCGGCATTCAACATTTTTATAAGTAACTGCAGATGACCGGGATATTCCTTGCCATAAATAAAATAGCTTTCCTTGGAACCAGTTTGCCAACGCAACACATAGGTTTGATCGACACCGCTAAAAAGTGAGATTGCACTTTCAAATATACGACCATCCTTGCGACGAATCTTTACGATTTCGGATTCCTCATCGTAAGAAATGACGGAGGCATCAATCTTTCGCACCCCATCCGCACTTGTAAAAACCCTCCCTAACATAGGGGTAACGAACATGGCCAAAAGGAAAACTGAGAGGAGATGCCTCATATAGATAGTACATAAGCGTACTATCTCCCCTTCCGCAGGTCAAATGATTATAAAGGTTTTTCTTTTATTGTACCTTAGACCACTATGGGGTTTCATTTCTGTTAATAGCCATTTTAATTACCTTATAAATCCCACTGAAAGGAAATCCTACCGTGTCCCGTAATTTCATAAATTGTGTGTTCATCGCCCTTGCCTCGACTTTCGCCTTGGCTTTTATTAAAGCCGCGGAGCCCGCTTTCGGCAAAAAACCCAATGTTATCCTCGTCATCACCGACGACCAAGGTTACGGACCGGTTGGCAAGCATGGGCATCCTTGGATCAAGACTCCAAGTCTTGATGCCTTGCACGGTCAAAGTACCCGCTTTGATCGCTTCTTGGTTAGCCCGACTTGCTCTCCGACACGAGCCGCTCTCATGTCGGGTCGTCATCCGATGAAAAACGGGATCACTCATACCATTCTGGAGCGTGAGCGGATGGCCTTGAGCACGGTGACCCTTCCTCAGGTTCTGTCCAAGGCGGGTTATGTTTCGGGGATTTTCGGAAAGTGGCATTTGGGAGACGAGGAACCCTATCAGCCTCACAAGCGCGGTTTTGACGAGGCTTTCATTCACGGGGCGGGAGGAATTGGCCAGGCTTATAAATGCTCTTGCGCCGATGCGCCGGGTAACAAGTATTTCAACCCAACCATTCGTCACAACGGATCATTCGTGAAAACCGAAGGCTATTGCACCGATTTGTTTTTTACGGCGGGAATGGGATGGATCAAAAAGGTGAAAGATGAAGGAAAGCCCTTCTTTGCCTATATCACGACCAACGCCCCGCACGGTCCCTTTATCGCTCCTCCCTCCAATACAAAGCGTTTTACGGATTTGGGGTTTTCGGC
>Ga0233433_10003686_pt1 | contig 12174 bp, 12 predicted proteins | sample SI_122_August201_5_FD_179868 | JGI IMG/M metagenome (GOLD analysis project Ga0233433, IMG submission 179868) | Seawater microbial communities from Saanich Inlet, British Columbia, Canada - SI_122_August2016_100_MG | ecosystem: Environmental > Aquatic > Marine > Inlet | place: Canada: British... | reverse complement strand
GTGAAAATAATGTGAGCTAATGAAAACAGAATTAACGGGAGATCTTAATCCTGCACTCATGATTTACCGGCCTGCCTCTAACTAAGGAACTGCTATGCTTTTAAAGTGCCTGAATTGTGAAAGAACCTACAAATCTGAACCTGAAGATATTGATCTTGAATTATCTCAAGCTGATTATTCTAGTCTAGATGGAAAAATATTTTTTGGCCGTTTTGGGACCGATGCTGATTTGCGGCATATAGATTACGTATTATGCGGCACGTGCAGTCATATAAGTTGCGTGGTTCCTAGCCTTGGAATTAAATTACTTCCATCCTTATTTGGGCTAGCTTTTCCATACAAACCATACACTCTGCCCATTGATCTATTTAGGGTGCATAAAGACGTCAATGCCCATTTTGACGTAACAGGTAAAGATCTCGAATCTATTTTTAATGAGGGGTTTATTCTTCCTCCACATATTTTTAGAGTGCTATTAAGACTGAAAATATTTGAGATAGGTAAACTAGGAATGCTTATGTATGGTCGTAATTACTATGCTCGTGATTCTGGAATGCAGTCTTTTGGTGATTTCGTGTCAGCCGAAAGCAATGATGTTAATAATCGTAAAAAGGAAATTAAAGAAAATAAGAGTAAATAATAGACCCTACAGTTCCATTGTGTTGCAATATTTGCAAGCGCAACCCTTGAAGTATTAACTAAAACTAAAGTCGTAAGAGGTGTGTAATGCTGTTTGGTGGAATTAAAAAAAAATTATTTATTAAGAAATTGTCGGCTTCTATTGACGCTGTTGAAAATGATATTTTTTCCTCCAGCCAGAGCAAAAAAGAATTCATCCAAGGAACTATAAAGGGCTCTATATTATCTAAGGTTGATAGAATAGGGTTACAAGTGATAATTGAGGATGAGGCTTTTAGAGGCTTTGCAAGTTTAGGTTTTGACGTAGATTTGCTAAATGAGAATTACGAACTTATAAAAAGTAGTGCCGAGAGAATTGTTTTAGGTGCGGAAAATGAGATTCATATTGAACTCAAACGTACATGGCTATCCGAAAATATAAAAAAAAATCACAACAGTGGGCATGGTGAGTTTTTTAATGCGTATCAAGATTTAACTTCGATTTTTGCTACTGAATACCCTCAATTTACAGACTTAGTAAAAATGGCTTATGGGTATGCCCGAATAGAATTGGGGGCTGTGTTGTTGTTACAGGGCATCTTATCAGATTCTGAATTTAATGATGAGATAAAGCTTTTTCCCGATGTTGATGTAAAACAATTTATTGATCTAGATAGCTCCCCCGACTATGATTCTATAGAGGATCAGGCTAACACAGCGGCTTGTGATTATCTATCAACCTATGATTTTGGTTCCGTTGGTTATGACACCGACTACTTCTCCTGCCGTTTCGCTTTAGTGTTTGTTTTTGATAGAAAAATCACTTCAAACATGGTTGGCTCAGCCCACAGGTCTCAGCTGGAGGTTATGCAACTCTTAGATAAGTTATTGGACTTAAGCATAACTGAAGATTTTTTTTCCCCTGATGATTATTGTGGTTTAAAAAATATCTATGAGTACCTTTTGGGTTCTAATGAATTTGGTGATGGAGTTTAAGCAGGTCTTTTAGTTTTTATATGATACCCCTTTTACCCTCCTTGTATATCCTTGGTTAATCCTACTCTTTCTACCAAACGACATATTCCATCAAAGAATCTATTACAAATTCATTTAAAATAAAAACTAAATTGAAAGCAAATTTAGTTGACTTGCTGTTCCTCTGAAATGGATGTGCCGTTTGGAGTAAATCAGTTAGTTAGTACAAGTCATCGACTGGGCAACAAATAACGACATTAAATAGTTTTATTTGCTTAAGTCGGGTTCAGTCAAATGAACACCACAACCTTAAGTTCCCCCTACTTAGCTTCATGGCATTGTAAAACAATGTTTATAAATGCAATCCTTGGAAGAATAGCTAAATCTTCAGTAGTCATGAGTCTGGAATATGGTCGGATTGCTTAAGGGTAAAATCGATTTGGTAGTACTGGTAGCAGTCTCCGTTATCGACCGTATAGAGGATGTTATTAATCTAAACGGGAATTCTAATTGTCGTTCATCACCCCGGTTTTCTGTTATTTCCTAAAGCCACTATTTACCAATAAGACCACCAAATAATAAGCCTTCTTAATTATATTAAGATAAGGGCTTATTTATTGAGATTTATGATGTTGAGCTTAATGCGAATTACGCGTACCGTATCGTACTCCCCCCCCGTAGGGGGGAAGGAGTACGTACGGGTACGGTAATTCTAAAAGCTTAATCAGTCTCCGGCTCTTCGGTTGTTTCTTCCAAACCACCAAGCTTAATTATCTCTGGATCCAGTACCTTGCAGTACTTATCCTCAACTTCAATGACGCCAGTTTTAATTAGCTTTTCTTTGTGGCTATTGAATTCGCTTCTTTTAGAATCTTTGTTTGTGCGGTCGCTATTTCGATACGAACAGTCACGCCAGTTTTCCACACTTATACCGCTGTAGTTATCATGCTCAATCAAGGCGTTTTTCAAATTCTGATAAGCTTTGCTATTTTTATTCCCCTTATCAGCATCTGATAGCTCTTCACAGAAGTCATTCCACTCGACAACAACAGTGGTTACTGGTCCACCCTTTGTATTCGTAATACCGTCCAATTCAACAGGAACCAGACTGAATCCTCTTTTGGGGTAACGGGTATCCTCTTTATTTTTGGTTCCTTCAATAGTACCAGTACCTTTCTTATTCCCTTGCAGTAGGAATTCGAAGTCGAGAGAAGCATAAAAGGCACTGGCCCCCCTGGCACGATTGGACTTCTCTGTGCTGTGCCCAGTGTGGTGGATGATCAATACCGAACACCCATGCTCCTCACGAATAGTGTCTACTGCGGCAATGAAGGCGCTCATGTCCCTGTTGCTATTCTCTTCGCCCGTCATATGCCTGGCAAGCGTATCAACGACAACCAGCTTGATGTCTTGATCCATGTCTTCAGTTGCAGCCAACAAGGTTGCAGCACCTGATGCATCCAAGGAAATAGTCCTATGGCTGACATGAATGCTACCCTTAGGGATCTGATTTCCAGTATGCTGTTCCCATCCAGAAAACCTTCTTGATATGCCGTTCATACCCTCACCAGCAAGATAAAGTACTGCGCCTTGCTGGACGTCTTTCTCGGCAAACCTAGTCCCTGTGGCTACTGAGGCCGCCATGCTGATAGCCACAAAACTCTTACCCACTGATGATGCGCCGATAATTGCTCCAATCGTGTCAAGCTCAATGAGTTCATCAATCAGATAATCAGGAGCTGAAATGTCTTTGGTTAATTCAGTGATATCACTGAAGAGGCTGCGGTTACGAATTGCCTTCTTTATCTTGGGTTGGAGAGATTTCCGAACAGCATCTAGGCCATAGAGCTGGTGATAGTCGTTCCAGTCAGTGAGCTTTCCATGCTTATCAATGTCAGCCTGCTTAAACTTTGGGTAGGCAACCATACCTGAAAATACCTCAGCAGCTTCTTTCGCCTTGGTACGGCCCGGATTTCCGGAAGTCCATTTGTCGTTGTCGGCACAGATGATAAAGTCGGCATCGGGGTGCTCCTTCTTCAGTTCATTGGCTACCTTAGGCAGATTACCGGCGTTAAAGGCAACAACGGTTGGAATGCCTGTTGCTTCATAAAGGCTGGCACCTGTTGCATATCCTTCACAAATCAATACCAGTGGGCCAACATCGCCGAGCAGGTGATAGCCCCCTGATACTTTGCCATTGGGGTAAAACCCCTTCTTTCCTGACACGTCTATACTTTGTAGCGATGAGATATTGCCGCGACTAAGCACAGGGATAATCAGGTTATTATTCGATTGGTGGAGCTTTATTCCGTAAGCCTTCACCCTCTTTTTATTCAGGTAAGGATGGTCATCAGATGCGCTAGCAACGGCATTCCATAGCTCCGCGCACTTTTTAGCAGCTTCAGATTGCTCAAGAGCACGTTCTTCGTTAAACTTTTTCTGCGCTTCCGACATTGCAGATTTTAGCTTCTTACTTTGCGCTGGTGTAACAACAGTATCTTTAAGTGAATGCCACCGGTAGGTTTGACATTCACTCCAATCACCATAGAAGGCATGCGACATCTCTTCGGTAAAGTGACAGACGTACCACCCCTTCTTGTCGCCAACTGCATCCACATCAAATCTGTGGATGGTTCCATCAGCAATAATCTCACCTGGAGATGCTTCGATGCTTTCTTCTATGTCCAATAGGAGTTTATCGAAGACTAAATCAATTTGATTTTGGTTAGCCTTAAGGTTTTCTTCTGAGCAGACGCCTTCATTTATAGCATTAGGGGTGGCAGATTTACCGTTATGCGCTACAGCTCCCCTACCATTGTTAGAAGCCTCAGGATTTGTTTTAGTGAGAGTGTTAGAGGTTTTCATAACAGCCCTCCCACATTTTTTCAGCAGCTTCTTCAAGTGAGGCGCGCTTCCATACTCGTATTGCCCCGGAGATCAACCTACCTTTAGGTAGTACTCCATTTTTTACAAGTGCATGGAAATGAGATTTTGAAATGCTGAGGTAGTCAGCTCCGTCTTTGGCTCTGAGGAACTTTCGCTCTGAAACCGGGAGTGTAGTCGAAGAGACCTGTGCTGGATTGTGTGGTTCTGATGGTGAGGAACTACTAACTGTCTTTGATCTATGCATCACAAATACTCCTAAAAAGAATATTTGGTGCGTCAGCTGTTGCTGGGCGTCTGCAACCAGAATAATAAAAGCCAACATTCACAAAAGAGCAATTGGCACAAAGGCATTGGACTCATTCGTTGTAAGTTGGCTCGTATGTATTTTTGGTTACTTCTCTGGTCCGCAGGCTATTACGTCATACACCACCAGGCACGTCCCCAGCTCCCCAGCACAGCTCTTAACTGTGGTTGTTCACTAGTAGGAGGGACCTACCAGCTTTGCCGAAGCTGTATAATACGGCACATCATATTAAGTTTTACAGTATCCATTCTACAGTATTGTTTGCATTCGGAGCAATGAATATTTATGGTTAACAATCAGCAAAAACTTTCTAAGCTTCTCGACGAAGTGGTATCACGTCAACACCAGCTTTGAGTTTGTCGAGATAATCCGCCCATTGTTGCATCATCTTTTTACGTTCTGGAAGGTGGGCTGTCCGGTTATATGCACGTCCATTGGGATCACGAACGGCATGAGCCAGTTGATGCTCGATAAAGTCTGGCCGCACACCTAAAACTTCATCCAGTATGGTTCTTGCCATTGCGCGAAATCCATGGCCGCTCATTTCTTCTTTACCTATTCCCATTCTTCGCAATGCTGCGAGGATAGTGTTGTCGCTCATTGGTCGTTCTTTAGTACGAACACTCGGGAAAACATAACGTCCGTCCCCTGTTAATGGGTATAGTTCCTGTAAAGTATCCACAGCTTGCCTGGAAAGAGGAACAATATGTTGAGTTCCAGTCTTGGTAACTATGAAACGCCATTCTGCTTTATCCAGATCAATGTCTTTCCATTCGGCTTTGCGTAGTTCTCCGGGTCTTACAAATACTAAGGGTGCTAACCGTAGGGCGCACCGGACCATGAGTGTCCCCTTATAATCATCCATAGCCCTCAACATTTCGGCTACCTGTTCAGGATCGGTTACGGCAGCCAAGTGCTTACCTCTTGATGGAGGCAGTGCTCCACGAAGATCACCAGAAATATCATGCTCTGCCCTTCCAGTGGCTATTGCGTATCGTAAAATCTCACCACAATCTCCCAAGGCACGGTGAGCAGTTTCCAAAGCACCTCGACTTTCAATCCGCTGCAAGACCTTCAATAGTTCCGGGACTGTAACCTCTCCAACAGGTTTTTTACCAATCCAAGGGAAGATATCTCGTTCAAGACGGCGTATTACTCGTTGGCAGTGATCGGCACCCCAGTTTTTGGAATATTTGCTAAACCATTCCCGCGCCAGTACCTCAAAGCTATTTCCCATCCTGTCCACACGTGTTGCCTTTTTGGCTTTACGGTTTTCACTTGGATCTACACCGTCGGCAACTAATTTCCGGGCATCATCACGACGTTCCCGAGCTTCTTTCAAACTTACATCTGGATAAATACCGAGGGATAATAATTTTTCTTTACCATCGAATCTGTATTTTAAACGCCACCATTTGCCTCCCTTTGGACTTATCAGTAAGAACAGTCCACGTTCATCATATAGTTTATATGGCTTTATTTTGGATTTGGCGGTGCGTATAGCGGTATTGGATAGGGGCATGGCTTTCCATGAGATTGGGGGTAACTAAGTCCGGTGGTACCGAAGTAACCCCTAAAGTTACCCCAGTAAATTACCGGATTGTATTAGACCATAATACCACCCATGGAACACTAAATCAATAGATATGCCTTGTAAATAAAGGGCTTAAAGACTCTATTGGACTGCATTGGAAATGAATTTGGTAGCCCCAAGGGGAATCGAACCCCTGTTTCCGGCGTGAGAGGCCGAAATACAATTGGGGCACCCATACCACAACGACCAGCAAATAAAGGGGTTAAGGGTGCAACAATGCTCCCTTAGCCCCTGCTTTTTGTTTGCAATTTGTTTGCAATTTAAAATATCTCCAAAACGAACCCATTTTTCATACCAAGTTTATAAACATAAAACCCTCAGGGTAATTCAGGCTCCTTTTAGCCAATTATCCAAAACGAACCCATTTCATGGTTGAGGATTTAGCCTGGAACTACCTCCAAAAAAATTTTAAAGTTTCAAAATTATTTCAAGCAATTCACTCGCCATGCTTTTTTTTGCTTTACGAGGAAACCCCTTAAAGGTCCCATTTTTATTTATTTGTGAATACGCTATAAAATAGGAGTCTACTAAATCAACAACCTCCTTCGCCAGAGTTCTATGGTTATAGTAATTGCTATTCATGAAGTATTCTCCTTTCCGCGTCTTTTTTGAAGAACAATTAGTTTTTCCAAATTTCTGGAAATTAAACGCTCCAGAGAACCCTCGTATTTGATCACCTTCGAGACCTGCTTTTCACTAGGAAATGAATTCACGCAAGCTAGTCGGTTCAATTTTTCATGAGATTTACGCTGTTCTACCATTTTCAAATTCATATGATCCGCAAATTCAAAGACCATTTTACGGAGAACTGCCTTCTCTTCAGAGCAAACACTTTCAAAGTTATCTAACTTCTTTGCCCAAGAGGTTTTGTATGAGCTTGTTTTGTCATCACTAGGATTACTTTGCTCCAAAAAACAATGACCCGCAGCCACCGGATCGTTATCAAAATTTCTTAAAACCGTAACCATTCTATTAATTTCCTCAAGATTCTCAATCAAGGAGTTACCTGAGGAGGGTGAGAACGGCTCCAGTTCATTTTGGATTATGGCTGTTTCATATTGAAGAACCCGTCGTAATCTAATGTAATCTATAGCTATTTTTTGCAGTATTAAAGTTTCGGTCTGTCCTTCTGGTTTCCATTCCTGTACCAAACCATATAAAACCAAGTTAAACTCTTTTAGTTCCTCTAAATCATCTGAGTTCACAAAAAGTGCTTTCTGAAAAATCGCATGCTTCAATGAATTCCTTGAAGATCTTCGTTTTCCTTCAGGACTAAGAGGCCCAGTGGATAGTTGAGAGTTTTTTCTGTTTGCTATTAATTGCTTTCTTGAAATACTCATAATATAAATATCCTTCATAAAGTATTTGGAGTGACTTGCATATTATCTGAACTTGTAATATTTCCTCCTTTCGAAATGACTTGACCAATAGGTAATGCAAGCTCCCAGGGATTCCCCCTAACAAAAAAGGCAGCTGGTCGTGCGACTTACACTTTTTAAGTCGCACGACCAGCTGCCTTATATATTTGACAGCTTCAGTCCGCCTCCTTATGCGGGGCTATTCAGTTGTATCACAATTTTAGCTTTTCAGTAGCATTTTATCAAATATAAGTTTTGGTGGTTGAAATTGCTCTCAAGAACCGAGTTCTTAAAAAAAGTCTGAATGGTACGGAATTCTAGCATCTCTTAGCTTTTTAACTCAAACGGTACACATTCAGTTGACGGGATACAGTTCAACGATTGATCAAAGCATTTCTGTTCTTAGATCTTATTGGTTACCAGGCCCATGCCTCAAAGCCTTAGCACTGGCATCGACCATGAGGGGCCCTCGGGCCTCTCTTCATTTAATATCCCACTCTTATTTCTACATTGGCACTTCCAAAATTGCGGGTACCGGCGGTAACCATTGCCCCCCCGTCACAAGTTTTTCAATAGCCTAGAAGAAATTATAATCTGAAAAATCCTCTTAACTTTCATGTAGAAGTTAATGACTCCTCTATACGTGTATAGGATATCCTTCAAACCCTACATTTTCTTGTGAAAACCTAATTATGCAATGCTGTAATGTAACGTTTCGCTAAAACGTTACGTTGGCTCTGCTTGTTCTCATAAAAGAGTTTTGAAGCCATTTTCTTGCCAATGAGCCCAATAATTTCTAGAATGAAAGGTTCCCTGTGCCTACTGATGGAGAGTTAAAAACGGCCACTTTTTGTAACCGCTTGACTTAGAGGGGGTTTCTCTCATCTGTTAATTTTTCAGTTATTTAGAACCTGTCTATTAATTCCATTGAGTCCATTAATTCTGCTGCTGGAGGAAATTTCTATCAAGGTTTTATCAAGGTTGGTTTTTCTAAGACTACTGAATAGCTATCAGCTTGTTACACATATTTGGAGGAGGGCTATTTTTGCCACGCTTGAATTCCATTCAAATCAGTACTGTTCCCAAAGTAGGTGTAAGGCATTTCGCTAAACCACTAATTTCAAGCGGGTTTCCTAGGTCTATAGATTTTTCAAATTGTTAAAATCTTTTCATTAACTCCCTAAACCCCATAACTCTATCCAATTCCTTTAAATCAGTCACGCTGAACTCAAAGTATTGTTGCAATAGCATTTAATTTCACCAAATTTTTTCCTTCTAAATCTGTTTGAATTGGGTTTATTGAAAATTTAAAATGGAAACGAACTCCAAGCCTACAGGTAGGGTTTCTGGCGTGCATAGAGGAGGTCAATTAAAAACTGTAAATAAATTCAACAATATCTCCAAAAATATCAATAATTTTTTACATTCATGGCAAGACTTGTAAAGATATCAAAAGTAATATTACAATTATTTTAAGACAAAACTAAAACCTAAGGCTTCTGAGGGATTATGTATAGAATATTTGCATAGGTGGATGGTTAAAATTTTTTTAGGGCTGGGTAAAGATTCCCCAGTTTTTGTCGATAGGCAACTTAAAATGTAAAATACAAATATAAAAATTAAGGTGTTTTAAATGAGTTCCATTGAATCAGCAGGTCCTTCCTTAGAAAAGGTTTCTGGCTCCCAACCTTCTTTGACTAAAAGAGGACTAACAGTAATTGATAAAAGTAGCAATCCTTCATCAGAAGCGGAAAAATCTACGAACACAGAAATCGATACCCCGCCACAAACTCCACCAGGAAACTCCATAGATATAACGGTATAGATTCTCCGTTATCAAACCAGTTCTTTATGGTTTCAAGTTGAGTAGTTGGCTGCATTCATTACACAGGCCGAACATATCGAGTTTGTGGGAGGTAATAGCAAAACCGTTCCGGCTGGCCACTTCTTCTTGAAGCTTTTCGATAAGAGGATGGTTGAATTCTATAATTTTTCCGCACTCGGTGCAGATCATGTGATCGTGATGCCCATGCTTATGTTTATGCTCATATCGTTTTTGTCCATCCCCAAAGTCCAATTCCGAAGCCAAGCCGCTTTGGGTCAGTAGAGCCAGAGTGCGGTATACGGTGGCCAACCCCACTTTAGGGTCTATTAAGGTTACCTGATCATAAATTTCTTCAGCACTGACATGATTCTCACATTTCAAAAAAGCGTTGAGGACAGTACATCTTTGTCTGGTGATATTCAGTTTATTTTTAACGATATAATCTTTAAGATCTTCTAATTCTTTGCTGGCCATAATTTCCTTAATCAACCAAGGGAGATTGAATATTCTCAGCCTAATCTAACCCAAAATTTCTCAAATGAAAATACAAATTCATAGAAGGCAATGTTTTCTTCACTCCCCGCTTTCTATTCCATCTCGCCTACTGGCTGGTACTAGACCTGAGTTATTTTAGTGAGCTTTGAGTTTCTTAAGCGACTTCTTCTCGCACAAAATCTTGTTTCGCATTTCCATTAATCTTCAAAAAATATTCTTTGGCGGCTCGATTTACTTTGGGAGAGAGCAACAAAGCGGAGAGTGTGGTTGGGATAGCCATAAGAGCGAACATACTATCAACCAGTGAGAGAACCAAGTTTAAGGACGAGATGGCTCCTATGGGAATAAGGGCGATATAAATATAAGTAAAATATATCTTCGTGTCTGCGCCCATCAAAAAGCTCCAGCACACACTTCCATAATACCAATAGCTAATCATTGTACTCAAACTGAGAAATGTAACCACAATGGTAAACAGATAAAGCCCTATATTGGGCATGACAGATGAAAAAGCCAGAGCGGTCAATGAAATACCATTGCCATCCGTGGTTAAAAATACACCAGTTGACAAAATCGCCAATGCAGTGCAAGTGCATACCAGCAGGGTATCAATAATGGGGCCAAGCATCGCCACTAAACCTTCGCGGATGGGTTCATCGGTCTTGGCCGCCCCATGTGCCATCGACTCCGTTCCAATTCCGGCTTCATTTGAAAATGTCCCGCGACGCACACCCATAATAATCACCGCTCCCAAAGTACCTCCTGCGACAGAGTCTCCCGAAAAAGCATCATTAAAAATCAACCAGAAAGAACCAGATATGGAGTTTATGTTGACAGCAAGCAGATAGACGGTCATGCCAATATAAAGCAGAACCATTCCGGGAACCATTCTTGCGGCAACCGCACCTACCCTTTTAATATTTCCCTCAATCACCCAATAGACTAAAAGGGCTATAGCAAAACCCAGGATCAGGTCGAAGGAAAAATGATGGGTGGGGGTTGTCCAACCAAAGGGAATCGCTATCGCATCGCGCACAATTTGTACCAATTGATTGGCCTGGAATGCGGGTAAGGTGCCGACTAATCCCGCAACACAAAATAGAACAGCCAATGGCCGCCAGGACTTTCCTAATCCCTCCATCACAACATACATCGGTCCCGCTTGCGTTTCTCCAAGGCTGTCTTTACCCCGGTACATGACAGCTAAAGAGGCTGTGTAAAATTTTGTGGCGATTCCGACCAAAGCGGTCACCCACATCCAAAAAATGGCACCCGGTCCTCCCATTTTTATGGCTATGGCCACCCCGGCAACATTTCCAAGTCCTAAGGTTCCTGATAGTGCTGTGGATAGAGCCTGGAAGTGAGGTAAATATCCCAGATGATTTGGATTATCCCATTTGCCAGTCAGAACAGAAAAGGTGTGGGAGATGAAGCGATAGGGAAGAAAGCGCGAAGAAAAAACAAAATAGACACCACTGCCCACTATGAATAAAACCAGAGGCATGGCCCACAAATAGGAAGCCAGGCTGTCCAAGTAATTTTCTGTCATGGTCCGGTTTTTAAAAATAGATGGCAGAATAAAAACCTGAATGGTTTATTAATTTTGATACCCATGGTTCCTTATAGATATTTTGCCTCCGCATTTCCAGCCCGGATATGTTTAACGCAAATCATTGTTCCAGAAAAATATCTGTCATGATTGCTCCACAACGTCCGCAGTACCTATATCTCTCATTACTGAAATCATTACATGACTGGCATTTGCAACCGCCTCTTTTTCGCTTTTTCCAGTTCCGTGTTCCACATTCCGTACAATAACCCGCTTTTTCCGGATCCCGTGGTTTATGATCGCAGTTCCCGCAATAGGTTTCCCAACCAACCGTCCCCATCGGCCTGATGGAATAGGACTCGGGTTTCTTCACCACAGCGATATCTGTAGGGCGTCCGCCGCAAGTAGGACAAAACTTTGATTCCAGTGCCTGTCCGCATTGTGAGCACCCCTTCCTGACAGAACGGTATTCAACCACGCCCCCACAATTAACACAGTGGGGCGTGTTTGATGGCAACCCGCATTTCACACATTTAAACAAAATCCGCATGGGACCCACGGCTTAAAATT
>Ga0233433_10003685_pt1 | contig 12175 bp, 11 predicted proteins | sample SI_122_August201_5_FD_179868 | JGI IMG/M metagenome (GOLD analysis project Ga0233433, IMG submission 179868) | Seawater microbial communities from Saanich Inlet, British Columbia, Canada - SI_122_August2016_100_MG | ecosystem: Environmental > Aquatic > Marine > Inlet | place: Canada: British... | reverse complement strand
GGTGTCGCACTCGGCTTGTACCTTGAGGCCCGTATCGGCGGCTATTGCTTGGGTAATGGCCTGGCTGATGCCGCCGGCGACGGCGATGTGGTTGTCCTTGATCAAGATGGCGTCATCAAGGCGCATACGGTGATTGGTGCCGCCGCCGCAGCGCACGGCGTATTTGCTGAGCGCGCGCAGTCCAGGGATGGTCTTGCGTGTATCCAACAACGTGCACCCCGTGCCGGCAATGGCGTCCACGTAGCGGCGTGTCTCGGTGGCGATGGCGGAAAGCATGTGCAGGATATTCAACGCCGTGCGTTCCCCGGTGAGGACACTTTCCGCCGGTCCCGCAACCTCTGCGATGATTTGCCCCGGATTAATCCGGTCGCCATCCGCGACTTGGGGGGTGAATTCAATGAGAGGGTCGACCCGCGCAAACACCGCCGTCGCGACGGGTAGGCCGGCCACGACCATGGGGCTCCGGGCGCTCAGCACGCCGGCCAGGGGGCGCCCGGCCGGTATTGTCGCACGGGTCGTTACATCGCCCGCGCCGACATCCTCGGCCAGGGCAGCGTCGATAACGGAGTCATAATCAGCGGGCGACAGTTTGATTTCCGGCATGAGGGCCTCAGGTGGCGATGTTGTGCGGCAAGGCCATATAGTCCGGTGACTGCATTTCAATCAACCGCGAAACGGTGCGCTCAAACTCAAATGCGCCGTCACCTTCCGTGTAAAGTTCCGTCGCCTCTGCAGCGGCGGAACAAATCAATTTAACCTTCGCCTCATATAGCGCATCGATCAAGGTGACGAAACGTTTGGCTTCGTTGCGGTTTGCCGGGCTCATCCGAGGCACGTCTTTGATGACCACCGTGTGAAAGGTTTCCGCGAATGCTAGGTAATCACCGGGGCCGAGCGGTTTCTCGCAAAGCTCGGTAAACGTCGCAAATGCGACACCTTCCGCTGTCTTCGGCATTTCGACATCACGGCCGTTGACCGTGAAGGTGCGCGGCTTCGCTTCGGCGCCGATCGAAAGTTCCTGGAACGCCTTGTCCAACTTGCCGTCGGCTTCCGGCCCGGAAGGCGTGATGAAAATATCCAAAGCTCGCAACCGCTCTAAGCGGTAGTCGGTGCCGTTGTCTAATTCAAAGACTTGGAGTTTTTCTTCCAACATGCCGATGAACGGCAGGAACAATTCGCGTTGCAGGCCGTCCTTGTAGAGATCCTTCGGATGCCGGTTTGACGTGGTGACGACGACGATGCCGTGCTGAAACAAGGCTTTAAACAGGCGGCCCAGGATCATCGCGTCGGCGATGTCAGTGACATGAAATTCATCGAAGCAAAGTAGCCAGGCCCGTTCGGCGATAACTTTCGCCAAGGCCGCAACGCCATCCGAGCTTTTGTCGACCTTGCCGGCCTTCTGGGCTTCGCGAAAGGCGTGCAGGCGGCGATGAACTTCTTGCATGAAGGCATGGAAATGGACGTGCTGTTTTTTATCGTCGTTGACGGCGCAGTTGTCGTAAAATAAATCCATCAGCATGGTTTTGCCGCGCCCGACACCGCCGTAAAAATACAGCCCCTGCGGTGGCGACATGCGCCGACCGGTAAGTGACAATCTGGCCCGCCAGCCGGTCTTGCCCATCTGTTCGCCATAACTGGGCAGAATGTCATTCAGGGCCTGCAGGCTTTGCATGGCCTGTTCCTGGATAGGGTCGGGATTGATCGCGCCTGTTGAGATCAGGTTCCGGTAGGCATCCATGGGGGTGGCGGGTGCGGACACGCGGGCGCTCCTAATGCCGGGCCGGGCTGGAAAACTCGGCTTCCATTTCCCGCCGCACACCATAGGAAACGGATCCAGTCAGTTTATCCGTCAAATTCAAATCGTTCCAGGTGATGACTTGGCCTTCCTTGACGGGCTTTTTCAAGCTCGCGCCGTGCGCCAGTCCAATGGGGACTGCGCCAAGACTAAGCGAATCGCCGGCCACTATCAGCCGCCCCCAAACCGTATAGCCGCCTTCGCCGTCCAGTTCTTCGCCGGCCTTCAAGTCGCGCTTCGCGGTTGCCGCCACGTCGGCCCGAAAGCCGTCCGGTGCGCCGGTCGGCAATCCCAGCAGTGCGGCGGAGGCGACAGAGGAGCCCAATTCCAGACCGATCAAATGATAAGGCCGCCAGAGCGCCGAGTAACGGCCGCTGGCATCGGTGATGAGGCCATAATCAGCGAAACACCGCTCGACGTAATCCGTCGGCGCTTCGAAGGTCACGTATACGCCCCACCGAAGATCGTTTTGGATATCAACGCCGTCGCGTCCGCGGCTGGAAATGACCTCAACTTGACCTTTGTGATGCAACACCCCGCCATCGGTTTCGGGGATCAAAGAACCAGCTAGGTCCTCGGCGGCGCAGGCCGGAAAAGACAATCCCGCCGGCGCGGGCGTGAGCCCCGTTGCATTCGCGACTGCTGCCATTTCGATGCCTGACTTTGTGCCATCCAGAAACGAATTGAACATCTTGGCGTTCATGCCGCTCTCTTTGGCACGTGCCGCGTCGAGGCCGTAATGGTCCCAAATCGTGTCCGGTGTCGAGGCATGGAAGGCCGGCATATAAAGCGTGCCTTTGCCGGCGGCAACGACGTCCAGGCCCGATGTTCTAGCCCAGTCGACCATTTCGCAAATCAACGCCGGTTGATCTCCGTAAGCCAGTGAATACACCACATTGGCGGCTTTGGCGCGCGCTGCCAAAAGAGGCCCCGCCAGGACATCGGCCTCAACATTGACCATGACGATGTGGCGGCCCCGTTCAATGGCCGCCAAGGCATGGCGGGTTCCGACATCGGGATCGCCGGTCGCCTCAATCACCACGTCCATGCCGCCGGCATTGATGATAGCGTCGGCATCGTCGGTGACCCAGGTTGTGCCTTCGGCCAGAGCTTTTGCCGCCGACGTCGCTTCATAACGGTGTCTCGGCCAATGCAAGGTGGCGAGGTTTTCTTTCGCGCGATCGACGTCAAGATCGGCGATGGCTAGGACATGCATGCCCGTCGTCCGCAATGCTTGGGACAGAAACATGGAACCGAACTTACCGGCACCGATGAGACCGACACGCACGGGCCGCTCGGCCTCGGCGCGGGCCTGCAATAGGCGATGGAGGTTCATGGGGCGAGAGTCCCCTCTGTGACATTGTTCATGACGCCGAAACCTGCAATTCGATACAGGCAAGCGATATTCATATATACAGGAAGTCTCTGGACGGTCGATACATTAACACCGGCCGGCGACGAACGGTTGGTTGGGCGGCGGACGATCACGATGGAATTCCTTCTCGAACACGAACCGCAAATCCGACTCGGGGCCTTCTTGGGCACGCTTAGCGTCATGGTCTTATGGGAATTTCTAGGGCCACGTCTGACCATACCGCGCCGCCGCGGCTGGCCGGCGAATATTTCCATCGTCGTGGTAAATACTGTGCTGGTCAGGCTAATTTTTCCGATATTGCCAATCGGTGCCGCTGTCCATGCCCACACCCAAGGATGGGGCGTGCTCAATCAAATTGATCTGCCCGGTGTTGCGGCGGTCATCATCGCGGTGGCGGCGCTCGATTTAGCCATTTACGGCCAACATATTCTGTTTCACAAAATCCCCATTCTTTGGCGCTTGCACCGAATGCATCATGCTGACACCGGGTTCGATGCGACCACCGGCGTGCGCTTTCATCCCATAGAAATCGTGCTCTCGATTGCCATCAAGATGGGGTTTGTCATTGTCATTGGCGCGCCGGCGGCGGCCGTGATGATCTTTGAAGTGCTGCTCAGCGCGGCCTCGGTGTTTAATCACGCCAACGTTAATCTTACCGGCGCCGCCGACCGCACACTGCGCTTGATTGTCGTGACCCCCGACATGCACCGGGTCCATCATTCATCGGCGCGCACCGAAACCGACAGCAATTTCGGCTTCAATGTGCCGTGGTGGGATCATGTGTTCGGGACCTATCGTGATCAACCGGATTTAGGCCACGACGGCATGCAAATCGGCCTGCCGGAATTTCGTGATGCCGATGAGCAGCGCCTCGACAAGTTGATGACGCAGCCGTTCCGATAAGACGTTGCCTGGTCGCTTACTCCGCCTTCACGCGCGCTTCCATTTCAGCGGCAACCATCTCGGCTTCGCCACCACCCAGCGCACGCACACCGTTGGCGGCCCCCCGGGCGTCTTCGGCGGGGCGGTTTTGGCTCATTTTGAATTTACCCTCCAGGCGATCAATGGTCATCTCAAACGCGACGATGCCCTTGATCTGGGCGGCGATCGCATCCTTTGACAATCGGTCCATGGACCAGTTGCCTGTGGCGTCGCTTTCATTGGCGCTGACCAGACGCCAAAGAATATCAGTGGTCTCGCCGGCGTCTTCGATGAAGCGGGGGCGCCCGTAAGCGTGGACGGTGGCGTAATTCCATGTCGGTACCAGGCCGTCGTTGGCATACCAGTTGGGCGAGATATAGGCGTGCGGCCCTTGGAAAACGGCCATGGCCTCGGTTTCGCCGTCGAACTGGCGCCAGTGGTCATTGGCCCGTGCCACGTGGCCCAGCAGGCGGCCATTGGCGCCGTCGGATTCTACGTGGAGCGGAATATGTGTGCCCACGGGCGCGCCGTCGCGCGCCGTGACCAGCAGGGCGAAACTGAAGTTTCGCATCAGGCCCTGGAGGATTTCCGGATCGTCCTCATTGAAATGCTTCGGTGTATACATGGCGGTAGTCTCCGTCGGCGTCTGGCGTTGCGGTGTAATCGTTGCCGGGTGAGGGTGGCACCCCTATATATGTGGCCGAAACCTAATCGCCAATCGGCCCTATGAGAAGAGCCGATTGGAATTATATCAGGAGGCCATTTTGGACGAAGACGTATTCAACATGCAGATACGGAAATTCTTGAAGAATGTCGGCGTTACCTCACAGCGCGAAATCGAAGGCGCTATCCGCGCCGCTATCGACGACGGCCGGTTGAGCGGCGACGGCTCGGTCAAGGCGAAGGTGACCTTACAGATTGAAGAGCTGGGGCTGAGTACCGATATCAACGGCGAGATTGATCTCGCCTAATAAAAAGGCCGCCATTTTTGGCGGCCTTTTTAATTCTCATGCGTCCTGAAAATTACATCCGCTGAAAAATTGATTCCTTGATCTTGCCGATGGCTTGACCGGGATTGAGATTTTTCGGACACGTATTGGTGCAATTCATGATCGTGTGACAGCGGAACAGGCGGAAACCGTCATTTAGGCTGTCGAGGCGCTTGCCGGTGGCCTCGTCGCGTGAATCGGCGATCCAGCGGTAGGCCTGCAGCAACACCGCCGGTCCCATATACCGGTCACCATTCCACCAGTAGCTCGGGCAGCTGGTCTGGCAACAAAAGCACAAAATGCATTCCCACAAGCCATCAAGCTTGGCGCGCTCTTCCTTGCTTTGCAGGCGCTCGCGGTTGGGCGCCGGAGTATCGGCTTGCAGCCAGGGCTCAATGCTCCGGTATTGTGAATAGGGCCCGTTCAGGTCCGGCACCAAATCCTTGATCACCGGCATATGCGGCAGCGGATAGACTTTTACGTCACCGCTGATCTCGGTGATCGGCTTGGTACAGGCCAGCGTGTTGGTGCCGTCGATGTTAAACGCGCAAGATCCGCAAACCCCTTCGCGGCAGGACCGCCGAAAGGTCAGGGTCGAATCGATCTCATTCTTGATCTTGATCAACGCATCCAGAATCATTGGGCCGCATTTATCAAGATCGACCGAGAACGTATCGATGCGCGGATTGTCACCCGAGTCCGGATCATATCGGTAGACGTGGAATTTCTTGACGTTGACCGCACCGGCGTCGGCCGGAAATGTTTTGCCGGTGGTCGGTTTTGAATTCGCGGGAAGTGTCAGTTCTACCATTTTAATACACCCGTTCCTTGGGCTCGATGTAATCGACTTCGTCGGTCAGCGTGTAGGCGTGGACCGGGCGGTAATCGAGGGTCACCTTGCCGTCATCGTCGATCCAGGCCAGCGTGTGCTTCATCCAGTTCTCATCGTCGCGGTCCGGATAATCTTCGTGGGCATGCGCACCACGGCTTTCGTGGCGGGCCTCGGCGGAATGCAGGGTGGTCACGGCGTTGATCATCAGGTTTTCAAGTTCCAATGTTTCCACCAGATCCGAGTTCCAGATCATCGACGTATCCGTAACCTGAACGTCGGACAGGCCGCCCCACACTTCGTCGATTAATTTGACGCCTTCGGACAGCACTTCTGAGGTCCGGAACACGGCCGCGTTATTCTGCATAATCCGCTGCATCTGCAGGCGCAATTCGCTGGTCTTGGTGCCACCCTTGGCGTGGCGCAATCGGTCGAACCGGTCCAAGGCCTTATCGGCGCAGCCTTCGCGGTAAGGCCTGAGCGGTGTGCCCGGTTTGACGAGTTCTTGCGCGCGAATGCCGGCAGCACGGCCGAAGACAACCAGATCAAGCAATGAATTGGTGCCCAGCCGGTTGGCGCCGTGAACGGAAGCACACGCACATTCACCGACGGCCATCAGGCCTGACGCAACGGCGTCGGGATTATCCGATGTTGGGTTCAGCACTTCGGTCGTATGGTTGGTCGGGATGCCGCCCATGTTGTAGTGCACGGTCGGCAACACCGGGATCGGTTCTTGGGTGGCGTCGACGCCGGCGAAAATACGTGCTGATTCGGTAATTCCTGGCAGCCGTTCATGCAGCAACGCCGCATCCAGATGCTCAAGATGCAGGTTGATGTGATCGCCTTCCGCGCCGATGCCGCGCTTTTCACGGATTTCCACGGTCATCGATCGGCTGACCACATCGCGGCTGGCCAAATCTTTTGCTGTCGGCGCATAGCGTTCCATGAAACGTTCGCCTTCGGAATTCGTCAAATACCCTCCTTCGCCGCGGGCACCTTCGGTAATCAAACAGCCCGAGCCGTAAATGCCGGTTGGGTGGAATTGCACGAATTCCTGATCCTGCAACGGCAAGCCGGCGCGCGCGATCATGCCGTGGCCGTCGCCGGTGCAAGTATGCGCCGACGTAGCGGAAAAATACGACCGTCCATAGCCACCCGACGCAAAGACAATCTGATGGCCGCGGAAGGCATGAATGGTGCCGTCGTCCAGGTTCCAGGCAAGGACCCCTTCGCAGGTGCCGTCGTCGCCCATGATCAGGTCAATGGCGAAATATTCGACGTAAAATTCGGCCTCATGCTTCAAGGACTGCTGATAAAGTGTGTGCAGCATAGCGTGACCGGTACGGTCGGCGGCAGCGCAGGCGCGTTGCACCGGGGCTTCGCCGAAATTCCGCATATGGCCGCCGAAGGGGCGCTGGTAAATTTTGCCTTCGTCATTGCGCGAAAACGGCATGCCGAAATGTTCAAGTTCTATGATCGATGGTACCGCTTCACGGCACATATATTCAATGGCGTCTTGGTCACCCAACCAGTCGGCGCCCTTGACGGTGTCGTACATATGCCATTCCCAATGATCCTCGGCCATGTTGCCAAGTGACGCACTGATACCGCCCTGGGCCGCGACCGTGTGCGATCGCGTCGGGAATACCTTGGTGATACATGCCGTCTTCAGGCCGGCCGCGGCCATGCCTAGTGTGGCCCGCAGGCCCGCGCCGCCGGCGCCGACAACGACGACCTCGTATTTATGGTCGATAACTTCATATGCCTTGGACATGCGGGTCAGCCTTCGAAAGTTAGTCTGAGGACGGCGAAGGCCGAACAGGCGCCAAGCAGCAGTGCGCCGCCTTTGACGAGAAGCAGAGACGTCACCTTGACGCTTTCCTTATGGATGTAATCCTCAATCACCACCTGCAGGCCGAGCTGGCCATGATGAAACATGCAGATGATCAGCAAAATCAGCAGCACTGGATTGTAATGTGCGCCGACCCAGGCTTTGACGGTCGCCAGATCGGCGCTGGCCAGGGCGACGGCGTAGAAGACGAACCACAAGACCAGCGGGATCAGTGCAATGCCGGTCAGCCGTTGGACCCACCAATGATGAATGCCGTCGTTCGACGAGCCGAGCCCGCGGACCCGGGCTAAGGGAGAGCGCATTTCCATCAGTTGCCTCCCGCCGCAGCGTAGGCGACAACCAAGGTGAGAACCGTCATGGAGATGGCGAATACCATGGTCAGCCAACCGCTGGTGCGGAGCTTGTCGAGCTCATATCCCCAACCGATATCCCAGCCTAGATGCCGGACACCGTTGCCGAGGTGAAAGAACAATGAAAACGTCATGCCCCAGAGTACCAATTGTCCGAACCATGACCCAAGCAACCCCTGTGCGGGCGCAAAGGCATCGGGGCCGTAAGTTGCGGCCATGATCCAATAGGAAAAAAGCACGGCACCTGCGGTCAAGGCGACACCTGTCGCGCGGTGGGTGATCGACAATATGGATGTGATCTGCGGCCGGTAAACCTGCAGGTGCGGCGAGAGGGGCCGGTTCGATTGCGCCATGGCCATGCCTCTTAATAGTGAAGAACCCCAGGCCGCCTCATCGGACAGCCTTAAAAGCATACGTTAACGCAGGTTTCCGCCAAGTCAACGATGGTTCAGGCCAAAGTAAAAGTGCGCCAGTTGGAATATTGTATACCACCAATCGCAATATTTATTATTCGAATTACCGTGTTGTGTATCTTGCGATGTTTGTCGGATTTTCGCATACGTCCGCAATGGCTTTGAGATTTCGCTCGGCCAGCGCGGTTGGCGCGAGTGATTTGAAATTACAGGGCTTTTTTAAATCAATCATAAACCCTGTGCGAAACCTGTGGATAGGTTGTGAAAACTCTGGGTGGTTATACACAGAATTCGCACGTTACCCCCAGGTTTCCGCGTTGATTCAAAATGGTGTTCCGCACCATTGTTACAGCGCACGCGAAAGCGTCGATGTGGTTCCATACGGGAATGCGGGCGGCTTGCCGTCATGCGGGAATGTGGGAATTGCCCTGAGGGCCGGTGATTGCTTCGGTAATGACAGGTCCGACGGTAGGTGACGGGCAGGACGTTGGGGGCTTCGGTCTCAAACTTCATGTCCTGATCCAGCGAAGGTCTCGTTAACCACGAGGCGGATCTTCGTGCCGGTGCAAGCCGGTGAGGATACGGCGCCAATGGTTGCTGGATTGGACCCGTTCCGGGTCCGAAAAGGTAGCCGGGAGAACTCCGGTTCTTCTATGGGGCCGGTTGGGCTGCCGGTTTCGGCTGTCAGACCGACAAATCCGAAGGTTCGTAAGGTTAGGGGCTTTTTGCTGCGACGGTGCGTATTGAGGCCGGTTGGCAACAATCGGAATTAATGCGGACCACACCTCTACTCTGCGGGATAATCTCTGCCCAGGGTGCGTCCACGGAGAAAAGGTGAAGCGAGGAGCCGCTTTCAAGTGCACGGAGCCTGGCCGGCTCCAAGAGGCGTCAGGGTGTTGTCTCGGCAGCACATTCGTAGGTTTCCCAGGACCTGCGTCCCTGACGCCTCTTTTATTACAAAACTCGGAATCAGCTGCAACTATATTTTGTGAATACGAAGCGAGTCCTTCAATACATGCTGTATTGTGAAGGACTCATCGAATCTATAGTGAGTCTTATCAGGGACTTATCGACAGGCGCGTCGGTAAAATTATTTTAAGTGTTTTGCGCCGTCGCCGGCCCAATGGCTCAGCTGCGGCCCGCCATTAGCACAGAATAATCAAAATCAAGCACAACCGATTCGGTGGCGCGGCCATCTTCACCCTTGTCCGGGAACATCTCGGCCGATTGATCCTTGCAGGCGACGGTCCGCAGACGCAGCGCGCCGATGTCGGTCCGCCCCGGCACCTCGAATTTGTCCAACACCTCGGACCAGGCGTAAATGGTGTCACCGGCGAAGGTCGGGTTGGTGTGGGCGCCGGCGTTGATGGCGGCAATCCGAAACGCGTTGGCAAGGCCGTTGAAGCTCAATGCCCTGGCCAGGCTGATGATGTGCCCACCGTAAATGAGCCGGCGCTCGAAGCGACCGGCATTGGCAGAAAACTGATCGAAATGGACCTTCGCCGTGTTTTGATAAAGCCGTGTCGCCATCATGTGCTCGGCTTCCTCAATGGTCATGCCGTCGACATGATCAATTTTCTCACCCACCTCATAGTCATCCCAAAGATGCGCGCTGCCGGCCTGAACTGTGTCATAAGCGGAAAGATCAAGCTCCGCCGGTATCACCAGATCGGCGGCGCCAACCGCGTCGCTCAAGGCCGGGATGACGGCCTCTGGCGTCGGCGCGTCAACGTTGCCTTTGCGGACCATGACCCAGCGGACGTAATCAAGCACCATCTCGCCGGTTTGATTGCGGCCCACCGAGCGCACGTAGACGACGCCGGTTTTGCCGTTTGAATTTTCCTTCAGGCCGATGACTTCCGATGTCGTCGATAACGTGTCGCCCGGATAGACCGGCGCGCCGAAGACGCCGTTCGCATAGCCCAGGTTGGCCACCGCGTTCAACGAAATATCCGGCACCGTTTTCCCAAAGACGATATGAAATACCAAGAAATCATCAATGGGCGCGCCGGGCAGGCCAAGATCGCCGGCCAAGGCATCTGAGGATTGCACCGCGAAGCGCATGCCGTACAGCGCCGTATACAGTGACACATCACCTTCGGTGACAGTCCGTGGTGTCGCGTGAATGATCTCCTGGCCGATCTGGAAATCTTCGAAGAAGTTACCGGTGTTGGTCTTGCTCGACATGGCGATCCTCTTATTTGAACCTAGGCGGCCTGAGACGCATCGCCGGCCATATCGGCAATGACGTCCGCCAACGCGACCAGCCGTTTTGCCGCATCGACATGCAGATTTTCAACCAGCTTGCCATCGACCAGCAGCACCCCTTGGCCTTCCGCCTCGGCTTCCGCGTGGGCGTCGATGATACGCCGTGACCAGGCGATCTCATCGGCACCGGGCGCGAAGACATCGTTGGCGGCGGCGATGGTTTTCGGATGGATTAGGGTTTTGCCGTCCATGCCCAGTGCGCGGCCTTGTTCGCACGACGCGCGGAAACCGTCATCATCGTTTAAGTCCAAGTGCACGCCATCAAGGACGGCGATCCCGGCCGCCCGGGCCGCCAGAATGCATAATTCCAGCGACGCCATGAACGGCATCCGATCAGGGGTATGGAGTGCGTGAAGATCCTTGGCCAAATCCGATGTCCCCAGCACCAGACAGCCAACGCGTTCATGGGCAAATGCGATATCCTTGGCGTTCAGCATGCCAAGCGGCGTTTCCATCATGCACCAAAGCGTCAGGTTGGTGGGCCCGCCGGCGTCATCCAGGACGGCAATGGCGTCTTCGATCATCTGCCTGGTTTCGACTTTTGGCAGCAAAATGGCGTCCGCACCGACGTGTGCCATGGCCCTCAAATCATCTTCGCCCCAAGACGAATCCAAGCCGTTGACCCGAACCACCAATTCGCGATGACCGTATCCGCCTTCCGTCAACGCGCTTGCAATCTGTTCGCGCCCCATGGCCTTCGCATCGGGTGCGACGGCGTCCTCCAAATCAAGGATCAAGGCATCGGCAGCCAGGCTGCGACCTTTTTCCAGGGCCCTGGCATTGGAGCCGGGCATATAAAGAACCGACCGGCGAGGTCGTGCGGCCTGGAATTTTAGATCGGACATATATTGACCTCCGGGGCGGTGAGGTAAGGACAAGTGACAAACTGTAAAATCGCGCCGAACTATAATCCCTGGCTCCGATGTGGCAAGCTTGCGCGCATGGGTATCTTGTCGATCCAATCGAATGTGGCGTCGGGGCACGTCGGCAACGCGGCGGCGGTCTATCCGCTGCAGTGCTTGGGCCACGATGTCTGGCCGGTTCATACGGTGATGCTGAGCCAGCATCCGGGGCACAGTGATTGGCGCGGGCATCGCGTGCCGGCGTCGGATTTGGCCGCTGTGCTCAAGGGCCTCGACGATCATGGCGTCTTCAAAGATTGTTCGGCGGTCCTGACGGGATATCTCGGTGCGGCGGATGTCGGCGATGTGGTTGTTGAGGCATGGGCGAACGTGCGCCACGCCAATCCGGGCGCCTTGATTTGCTGTGACCCGGTGATGGGAGATAGTGGGGAAGGCCTGTATGTCCCTGACGATCTGGTGGCATTTTATCGTCATGCCTTGGTACCGGCGGCCGATGTGATCATGCCGAACGTCTTTGAAC
>Ga0233433_10003680_pt1 | contig 12191 bp, 11 predicted proteins | sample SI_122_August201_5_FD_179868 | JGI IMG/M metagenome (GOLD analysis project Ga0233433, IMG submission 179868) | Seawater microbial communities from Saanich Inlet, British Columbia, Canada - SI_122_August2016_100_MG | ecosystem: Environmental > Aquatic > Marine > Inlet | place: Canada: British... | reverse complement strand
AAATGTCAATCATTGCTTGTCATTTGTTTGAATTTGACTGCAGAAGCATTGAAAAATTTATCATAACAAGTTAAAAAGTATCGTATTAGTGCGATAAGGGAATACTAATCCGTTTATCACGTGGATCTCCGTATAAAGGCATAAGAATGGAATGGATTTCTGACCCAGCGATTTGGGCGAGTTTACTTACATTAACAATGTTGGAAATCGTCCTTGGAATTGATAACGTTATTTTTGTCTCGATTGTCGCGAATAAACTACCCGAAGCTCAACGCGGAAAAGCCCGAGGGATCGGGTTGAGTATGGCGCTGATACTGAGGCTAGTATTCCTGTCTATGCTTGCGTGGTTAATTGGTCTCACAAACCCCCTATTTACGATTTTTAACCAGGGGGTTTCATGGAGAGACTTAATACTTTTAAGTGGAGGACTTTTTTTAATTTATAAAGGCACGGTTGAAATACGAGAAGCCGTCAAAGGAAAACACGCAGGGGAAAATCCCACAAAACAAGCCAGCTTTGGATTAGTCATAGCCCAAATAATAGTCCTTGATCTAGTTTTCTCAATAGACTCAGTGGTTACTGCTATAGGAATGGCACAACATTTATGGATTATGATTACAGCAGTGATTATCGCAATGGCAGTTATGGTATCTTCTGCCAAAACGATAAGCGATTTCATCAGCAAACATCCTACGGCAAAAATGCTAGCGTTATCATTTTTAGTATTAGTGGGAGTGGCGCTTGTTGCTGATGGGCTTCATTACCATATACCCCGTAATTATCTCTATTTAGCATTCGCTTTTTCCAGCATAGTAGAGATATTAAATCTGCTAGAAAAAAGCAAAAGAGGCTCCCTAACCTCTAACGACTAAAGCCAAAATGATTAATAAGGAAATCATTTTCTGTTTTTGCTCTTTTTTTCAGTTAAGGCAGAGACAACACCGTGAAGAGTTTTGACTTCTTGTTGAGTCAAACCAGTTTTATTAAACATCGAGCGGAGATTTCTTTTTATCGTCGGTGCTAAATGATCTGGATATAAGAAACCGCACTCGTCTAGTTCTGTTTCTAAACGTTGGTAAAAGAATTCACGTTCTAAAATAGTCGCTGGAACACTTTGACCCCATGCACCAGGAACCTCCAAGTGTGTTAACTTTTTTTGTAACCACTCATACCCTAATAGTAGAACGGCTTGGGCTAAATTTAACGACGAAAACTCTGGGTTAAGCGGCACATTAATAACAGCATCAGCTAGCACAATATCATCATTTGTTAAGCCCGATCTTTCAGGGCCGAACAGAACTCCAGATTTTCCGCCCAAATCAGTATGTTGTATTATCCGTTCGGCTGCTTGTTTAGGAGTTAAAACAGTTTTTGATAAATCACGCATCCGCGCGGTAGTGGCCAGGACAAAATCTAAATCAGCGACTGCCTCTAGAGTATTATTATATACCCTTGTCTTATCAAGTACTTCCTTTGCACCGGACGCCATTGCTACAGCTTTTGGATTAGGCCATCCATCTCTGGGCCTCACAAGCCTCAAGTCGGTCAAGCCACAATTTAGCATTGCACGAGCAGATGAGCCGATATTGTCACCAAGCTGGGGATCTATCAAAATAATAGATGGACCAACCCTTAGATTCTGAGTGCTATCCCACTCTGTATTTCCTTCATCCATCCAATATTTCTCTAATTACCCTACCAATCTCTGAACTGATAGTTCTATATATAAACGTTATCTGCACATCTCAAAATCTTTAGAGAATAATCACTAACTATTGACTACGCTTCCACTCAGTTCCAGTGGTGCTATCCTCAAGAACTACCCCATTAGATTCAAGTTCATCTCTAATCCGGTCAGCCTCTGCGAAATTCTTTACACGTCGCGCCTCTTCCCTCGCTGATATAGCAGTTTCTATTTTCTCGTGCGACCACCCTGAAACATCGATCACTGGTTCCTTGAACCATTTTTCTGGTTCTTCCTTTAACAAACCCATTAATCTCGCGGAAGCAATCAATTCCCCCTTGATCTTAGCAGCCTCCTCGCCGTTCTGAACTTTATTTAATCTTCCAGCTAATTCATGTAATTTTGATAAAGCTAACGGTGTATTGAGATCATCAGCCAAGGCATCAAGTACCGACGATGCTGGGGGCACACTTTCTTGTAAATGATGTCTGGAAGTTTGTAATGATTGATACAGTCGATCTAAAGAAGCGCGCGCATCCGTTAGGCCTCTAATAGAGTAGTCCAATGGCGCCCTATATTGGCCAGCTAACAAAGCATACCTAATGGCCTCTCCAGGCCATTGAGATAACAGATCGTTAACCGTATAAAAATTACCAAGTGACTTAGACATTTTTTCACCATTTACGGAAACATAACCATTATGCATCCAAATGCTTGCCATCTTTGGTGTTCCAAAACAACAGCGAGTTTGTGCTATTTCGTTCTCATGATGAGGAAACACTAGATCGATTCCTCCCGCATGAATATCGAAAGTTTCTCCCAGATATGTATGGCTCATTGCTGAACATTCTATATGCCACCCTGGTCTTCCATATCCCCAGGGGCTCTCCCAACCAGGCGCTTCATGTCCTGATGGTTTCCAGAGGACGAAATCAGCAGCATCCCGTTTGTAAGGTGCAATATCGACCCTTGCGCCAGCTATCTGCTCATCCTTATCTCGCCTGGATAATTCTCCATAATCCTTCATTGATGGCACACTGAATAAAACATGCCCACTTGCAACATAAGCATGCCCCTTATTAATTAGTATCTGTATCATATCTATCATTGATGGCACATGCTCCGTAGCTCTCGGTTCGAAATCCGGAGTAAGTGCGCCAACTGCATACATATCGTCTTGAAATACCTTAGCTGTTTGACCTGTAATATCTCTGATAGAGCGGCCAGACTCCAAAGCCCTAGCATTTATTTTATCATCAATATCTGTTATATTTCTAACGTAAGTGACCTTAGGATATGTATGCTTCAACAACCTATATAAAATATCAAACACTACAACGGGCCGGGCATTCCCGATGTGCGCAAAATCATAAACGGTAGGTCCACATACATATAATTTTATGTGACTTGGGTCGTTTGGGACAAAAGGTAATTTTCTCCGAGTGAGCGTATCATGAAAAACTAGGATCGCCATTTTGGCCTCTTTTTACTAGATTGAAACATCTATTAGTTGCGCTGCTTCGGTCTATATGCTGTCTCGAAAGCATTTGTAATCGGATATCTCCTATCTCGACCAAAGGCTCGGTGGCCTATTTTCACCCCTGGTGGGGCCTGCCGTCTTTTATATTCCGAGCGATCAAGCATTTTCCAAATTCTCATTACAGTACTGAATTCGTAGCCCATTCCGACGATCTCTTCCACAGTAGACTCATTATCGATAAGTCCATTTAGAATTGCATCAAGATCTTCATAAGGAGGTAACGTATCTTGGTCAACCTGATCTGGTTTGAGTTCTGCTGATGGTGGTTTAGTGATAACTCGATCTGGCATGACTGGTCCAAAAGGACCAAGGGCTCCTTTCGGTTTATTTTCATTTCGCCATTTTGAAAGTTCAAAAACTGTCATTTTATAAACATCTTTTAAAACCGAATATCCACCACACATATCACCATATAGCGTAGCGTAACCAACCGACATCTCGGACTTATTTCCAGTAGAAAGGACCATAGAACCCATTTTATTTGACAGGGCCATTAAAGTAAGACCTCTCGATCTTGATTGAATATTTTCTTCAGTAATATCCATCTCTCGACCTATAAATTGTGTCTCTAACATTTTATCAAAAGCCTTCATCGCCGGCTCTATCGGTACCGTATCTAATTTTACGCCGAGCATATCAGCAGCAGCGGCGGCATCATCTAAGCTTTCCTGGCTAGTGTAAGGAGATGGCATCATCACACAATGAACACGCTCTGGCCCCAGAGCATCAACAGCGACCGCAGCACTAATAGCAGAATCAATACCTCCAGACATGCCTAATATTACTCCAGGGAAACCATTTTTGTTCACGTAATCCCTCAGACCGACAGTCATAGCTTGATAAATAGCAGAAAGACCATCTTCAATATCACACGTCTTTCCTTGCTGGCATTGCCAAGTATTACCAGTACGGTTCCAATACGTAATGGCTAAGTCCTCACGCCAAGCAGGCATTTGCCATGCCAAATTCCTATCTGCATTCATTACAAATGACCCACCATCAAAAACCAATTCATCTTGGCCACCAATTTGGTTTAAGTAAACAAGGGGTAACCCAGACTCCACTACCCTAGCAACGGCGTGATGGATCCGCATATCTGATTTTCCTATTTCAAAAGGCGATCCATTAGGAACCAATAACAACTCCCCGCCAGTCTCAGCTATGCATTCTACAACATCGGGGGTCCAAACATCCTCACAAATGGGAACACCAATGCGGACATCCCTAAAATTGATAGGCCCTGGTAACGGACCTGGATCAAAAATTCGTTTTTCGTCAAAAACTCCATAATTTGGTAGATCGTATTTATGTCTTGCGGTAACGACTTTCCCCTGATCCAGTAAAACCTGAGAATTATGCAACCTATCCTCTTCAACCCATGGGGTGCCTATAAGTACAGCTGGCCCTCCATCGTTTGTCTCTAGGGCTAGTGCTTCTATAGCCGCAGTCATTTCTGACACAAATAAAGGTTTACGCACTAGGTCTTCTGGCGGGTAACCGCAGCTGTATAATTCAGAGGTAAATATTAAGTCTGCACCAATCTTTGCTGCTTTAGCACGCACCTCACGTAATTTATTCAAATTAAAATCTATTTTCCCAACAACTGGATTAAGTTGAGCGAGCGCTATGATAAGTTTGTCAGTCATCTAAAGTTTTCTCGCAATTCTCAAAAAAAACCAAAAATTCTTAGCAATATTCAAAACAAATAACCTTTCCAAATCTGACTATTTGCAAAGGTTACCTGATATTATATAGGAACAGCTCATAGGAAAAGGTTGTTTGCTATTATTATATAAAAATAAGCCTTTTAACATAAAAGTGTAGTAACCGTGCTACAGTTACCACGTATTTTTTCACTAACACCCCAAAAACCTAGATTTTTAATGAAAAGAGAAACGCAACTATGTCATATGGTTATGTCGTCGCCCATGTAGATGTCACAGATCAAAACGCATTTGAAAAATATAGCTCGCAAGTCTCATTGGTGACGGAGGCGTTTGGTGGGCAATATTTAGCCAGGGGAGGACAACAAGAATCCTTAGAGGGGGTTGAGCCGCTGGGCAATAGAACAGTAATAATTCGTTTTGATAGTTATAAAAAAGCATTAAAATGGTACCATTCCAACGAATATACAGAACTTGTTAAATTAAGACAGGCTGGTTCAAATGGTAGTTGAGGGTGCTGATTAGAGGAAGATGTTAAATTTCCGCAATATTACACTGTTTATTGGTAATAATTGACACATGGGTTTTCAAGATGGCTGTAGTCGAATACTTTTATGCTACCCACTCGGTTTATGCATATTTAGGGGCCTCGAAATTTATTGAGCTAACGAGCAACCAAAATCACAAAATTGTACATAAACCATTTAATTTGCCAGAAGCAATTATTGGTGCAGGCTCAATAACGATAGGTGAACGCAGCGCAGCGCATCTTGATTACTTTTTTCGCCGCGAAGTAGAGCGCTGGTCTGAGTTCAGAGGGGTACCCCTAAAAACATTTCTTCCCACTCATCACTTCAATTCTCTGGCCCCATCAAGTGCCATGTTGATAGCAGGCAGTGGACTTGGGCTCAATATTGATAAATTGGCACACGCTATGATGAAATTTCATTGGCTCTATGATGCTGACTTAGCGGACAAAGAAACTCTTGATACGATCGCGCGGTCGGTTGGTATTGACCCTTTACCTTTGTTAGAAGTAATCGAATCTGAGCAAATTTTAAAAATTTTCAAAGCAAATACGATGGAGGCTATAAAAAGATCTGTATTTGGTTCCCCCACTTATATTGTTGACGGGGACATGTTTTATGGACAGGACAGACTTGATTTAGTCGAGAGAGCATTGGTCAAACCATTTCAATAATACACGAATAATAGGAAGAAATACTTGAGTAATATTCCAAGTGATAGCGATATTGTTATAGTCGGTGCAGGACCAGTTGGCCTAATGACGGCAAATTTATTGGGGCTCTACGGCCTAAGAGTTCTATTGTTAGAGCGGAATTGCGAACTCTATAATGTACCTAGAGCAATTACTTTAGACGATGAAGGGTGCCGGACACTACAGTCCGTCGGGTTAAGTGATCAGTATCTACCGAATGCTTTGCCCAGCAAGGGCTCTCGATACTACGGTGAAAACGGAGAACCTTTTGCCGAAGTTGGTCCGGGACCAGTAGAATTTGGATTTCCAAGACGAACGCAGATATTCCAACCAGAATTCGAAAAGACCCTACTCGGTGGATTGAGTCGATTTGATAATGTTACTGTCTGTTTTTCTTCAGAATTAGTATCGTTTAAACAAAATTTAGACCAGGTAGATATAACTATTCTAGGACAGAACAGAACACACGCGCACACAAAAGCCCAATATCTTCTGGGATCAGATGGTGCGAGAAGTACAGTCCGAAAAATTCTTGATGTCCAAATGTTAGGCGACAGTTACCCTGAAGATTGGTTGATCGTTGATACTTTAAACGACCCTGACAGCGAACCTGTTTCCAAATTTTTTTGCAGCACTAATCGACCCTATGTGAGCATTCCTGCTCCAAATGGAGGGAGAAGATATGAATTTAGAGCATTGAAACATGAAACAGGCAAAGACTTGTTAAACATCAAAAATATACAAGCACGTCTAAAACCTATGCGAAAGATCCTACTTAATGATATAGCAAGAGTAGCCGTCTATACTTTTGAAGCTAAAATTGCTGCCTGTTGGCAAAAAAACCGCGTATTTCTTTTAGGTGACGCAGCTCATGTAACGCCACCGTTTGCTGGTCAAGGTATGAATGCTGGGCTGAGGGACGCCCACAACTTGTCATGGAAATTATTTTTAACTTCCACGGGGAAAAGTAGACCGGGGCTTTTGGAAACCTATGAAGCAGAGCGACGAGAGCCATGCTGGGCCATGATCCAACTTGCAGTTGCTATGGGTGATATCGTAATGCCAGTAGATAACCAAGACATTGCCTTCAGAAATAGTCTGGTTACGTGGATGGACCGCTTTCCCGACGCAAAAGATTTTATTACTCAAATGAAATTTAAACCGTCCCCACGTTATGAAACTGGTGCCTTTGTTAATTTAAAAAATCAGGAATTTTTTGGTTCTTTGGTTGGAGAGATGTTACCTCAAATTCCAGTTACATCTCTAGATGGTTTTGCGATACGTTTGGACCAAATACTTGGACAAGGATTTACTCTTATTGTTCAAACTGAATCTTTAATTGAGATTTTTAATGATATTAAATATGAATTATGGCCAGAACTGGGCTGTCAAATAGTTGCCGTGGGAGAAAATTTAATTGATAAACCAGATGGAGTAACCAGGTTAAAACCGATACCTGACGCCACTACGAAGCGGTTATATGCCCACCGAGACCAAATAATTCTTGTACGGCCTGACAGATATGTGGCAGCAAGTTTTGGCCAACATAACTACAAACAAACTGTATCCATTTTCAGAGATTTTCTGGTCTAAGCTAGCCAATAAACACCTAATAACTATATTGGTTCAGCTTATCAATTTGAGCTCCACCAGATCTCTCGTCTCCATTTGACAGCAATTAACCCAGTTAAAAAAAGGCCTCCCACCCCATAAAGAATAACGGTAGTGGAGTAGCTAAACCATTCTATCAAAATACCTGCTCCAATTAATCCAACCGGCAATCCATAAACGGCAAGCATTCTAACTCCCATCACCAAACCCCGAAACTTCTCGTCCGCGATACTTAATAAGGTTACTGCCATAGATATCATTGCTAGACTTTGGACATATCCTGCTAACGCCAATAGAAATTGGCCAGTTAATTTTGTTTCTATTTGTCCAATTATTATGATGACAATATGCATTAGAAAAATATTTAGGATCATAAAACGAGCTGGATAAGACCTAACGCCAACAAGGGTCATTGTTATAGACCCTAAAAGAGCGCCTGTAGCATAAGAGGCAACTAAGTGACTCAAACCATTTTCATCAGTTAGATAAACTTCTTTTGCAACAAACGGCAAAATACCATGACTGATAGGAAATACGGTTAGATTCACAAGAAAAGCAAGCCACATTGATGCTAACAGTGTTGGCGTATTCCAAACATATTGAAGTCCTTTTTTGAGATCATTTAATGGAGAATTTACTAAAAAGTCATTTGGAAGACCAGTTTTAATCCTAACTGATGATACACCCAAAGTAAGTAATAAGCTGATTATATAAAAAACAGCCACAGCAATATATGCATGGCCAATACCTAAAACCGAAAATAACCCGGCCCCCAATAGTGCACCGGCTATGCGAGCAGAATCCATTGTCGTTCTAGAAACACCCATCGCCTTCATTAAGATTTTTCCTGGCATAGTGTCACCAATTAGCCCATTACGCATAACAAGGTCCGAGGGACGAACTAGGCCTATTAGGAAACTAATTCCCAACACCATAGGGGCACTAAGTGCGTCACCTAACGCTAACGTCATTGTTATAATTGAGGTAAAAAGATAAGAACTACGGAGTAGACAAAGCATTCTACGCCTACCCCACCTATCGCCTAAAACGCCCAAAAATGGCGCTATTAACGTCCCCAGCCATTGCATAGATGCAAAAACAGCCAAAATTAGAACAGAGTCAGTGACTGTTAAAACATACCAGCCAAGAATTAAAATCTCCATTTCAAAAGCCCACGACGTCATTAAATCAGCAGGCCACTGAAATCTAAAACTTCTGATAGCAAATGGTTCAAATATTGATAATTTTAAAGAATTAAACACAGAACCCTATATAATTTATTGCATAAATGTCGACTTGATCATGCTTTAACCGTAAACGAAAGGTCTTAGCAAAGAAATATACTTGATATTGGGGTTGCAAGACTATTTTTTTTAAAACAAGCTTTAGACTTGGACTATTGAAATATAACTGACTCAGATTTATTGTCAGAAAATTAACTTCGGGAAGGATCCCTACGATTTCTATAAAATTTTTTGACCTTGAAGGTTTAAACGGTAAGCGCTTTAGTCCTTTTGGTTGGCGGGTTAGGATGGCGCTTGCACACAAAGGTCTGGAGTGCAACTCGACCGTAGAAGGTGTTGGCTTCACCCAAAAACACAAATTAGAATTTTCTGGGCAAGAACTAGTTCCAGTGATCCAAGATGGAGACATAATTGTCTCCGATAGTTGGGATATTGCTGTTTATCTTGAAAAATCATATAAAAGTGACAGATCACTTTTTGGTCGAAACAACGACTTTATTCAAGCAAAATTCGTATCTAGTTGGGTAGACAGCCAAATACACCCACTGATTGCGAAATGTGTTGTTTTGGATATTCTGAACGTGATAAACTCTAATGAACACGAGTATTTTAGAATGTCCAGAGAGAAGCGTTTTGGCATGAGCCTCGAACAGGTAGTCAGCGACCGTGATGCCACCAAAAAAGCAATCAAACAGGCACTTTATCCAATTCGAAAAGCTTTAGAAGTTGGGCCATTCTTTGGCGGGGAAAACCCTAATTTTTCTGATTATGCGCTATTTGGTGCATTTATGTGGGCCCGAATAACCAGTTCATTTGAAATATTAGAAACGTCTGATCCAGTAGAGAGTTGGCGAGAACGTATGCTATCTCTTTATGATGGGTTAGCTGAAAATGCACCGAAGACTGATATTTAAAGGATCCAATAGTATGAGAATTAAAGAATTACAGACCGAAGATATGACCCTTGAACAAAAATCAATAAAAGACGAAATAGTAGCTGGCCCAAGAGGTAAATTACAAGGGCCGCTAAAAGTATGGCTAACGAGCCCTAACTTAGCAGATAAGGCGCAGAAACTTGGCCAATTCTGTAGGTATGAAACGTCCTTGCCTGCTCATTTAAGCGAGTTAGCAATTCTAGTGACCGGAAGGTTTTGGGGGGCAGAATATGAGTGGTATGCCCATAAAAAAATTGGCCTAGATGCAGGCTTAGACCCAAAAATTGTTGAAGCGATAAGGCAACGGAGAACCCCCATATTTAATAATGAACCAGAGAAAATTATCTACGAGTTTGCTACCCAATTACATAATGATCATCGTATAGCTGATGTAACTTACGCCGCTGCGGTAAGGGAGTTCGGGGAAGTTGGAGCAGTAGATTTAGTGGGCATTCTTGGCTACTACACCTTGATTTCAATGACCTTAAATACCTTTAATGTCCCGTTACCGGAGGGCATCGCAACAGAACTTGACTAGAATATTCCTAGAAAGGGTTACAATTATTTATAAAAATTTAGGGTAAATTTTCATAAATACTGATCCATCGAAGAAAAGGGGCTCCTTGACTTATCGCAGAATTAGCTGTGGATGTGTCAAAAAAAGTGTTACCCGTACTTGTTTTTGTTGTTGCTTTGCATTTTCTCATTTGCATTTCTTTATTTATGTTTATGAGCAGAAAACTTATCCTTAATTATTTTTTTTAAATAGCATCATCGTCGCGAACATACCCAATATAAAGAGTATGAGTAATGCCATGTACCCGTCTTGGAATGCAGACTCTTGAGCTTTCAATAAAAGAATATTTTTCAAGTAAACTTTAGAAACCATTGCCCCCTCAGAAGCACTCAAACCATAACTAAGAAGACGTTCCGTTATATTTCCCAAAAACTCTTGTGTAGTTAGATTATTAAATGTCTGAGTCTCCAATAAACTACTCCCGTATTGGATCATTTTACTGTCGATTATGATTGCCAATGTGTTAATCCCTAGTGACGCACCGGTAAACCTCACAAAGTTCATAGTTCCGGCAGCGAAGGGAACCAAATCCTGAGGAACAGAACTCATCGCACTCAGGTTTAATGACGGAATGACTAATCCAAGGCCTATTCGACCAAGGGCAATTAACAAAGCCATCATCCAAAAACCAGTCAAGATACCTGTTCCGGCTAGTAACCAGCATGAAAGACCAAATATAGCTAATCCAACAGTCATAGTATAAGACGGATGTACTATTGCTGAGAGCCTGCCTGCAAAAGGAAACACCAGTAACGAAACAAGTCCCCCTGGTAATAACATTAATCCAGCCTCAAGAGCTGTCAGTCCCTGAACTGTTTGAACCATTACTGGAATAATATATAGGGATCCAAACATTCCAGCCCCAAAAATGAATGCTACTAAAGCTGACGCTATGTAAGCTCGATAGCTAAATAATCTCAGTTTTAATAGAGAGTTCTCACCTCTATTTTCACGAATTAAGAATAAGACAAACAGAATAATAGAAGAAAAGAGCATAAAAAACACTGGATTAGTATCCCAGCCATCGCGCTGTCCCGAACTTATTCCATTCAAAAAGAGCATAAACGCCCCTGTAATCAAAAAGAAACTACCTATATTTAGTGGGGTGCGGCTTACCGTTTCTGTGCGACCAGGCACGAATAACCATGCCATTACAGAACCAATAAGCATCATGGGAACGGCGGCTACAAAAACGAACCGCCATTGAGCAAAATCAACGATAAATCCTCCAAGTACAGGACCAATCGTTGGACCAAAAACGGCTGTAAGACCAAACCAGCCCATGGCCTGCCCTCTTTTTTCCGGCGGATATGCCAAAAAAACGGTAGTTAATGCTAATGGTTGTATAATGCCAGCACAAAACCCTTGAGCAATACGAGCAAGAACTACTCCCTCAAATGTGGGCGCATATTGACCAATAAAACCGGCAAACGAAAAAACAGTCAGTGCACTTATAAATATATTACGAGGCCCAAAATTTGTTACTAACCAACCATTCAGAAGTAGACCTGCTGTCATCGCAGAATAGAAGCCCGTAGACACCCAATGAGCCTGATCCTGCCCTATACCAAAGGCCCCCATGATATTTGGAATTGCTACATTAGCCATTGTTGACGACATAATCATAGCAACAGTTGCGATCATTGAAGTAATAAGGACGCCAAGTCGATTAACCGGTTGAATCATTCTTTAACCACTATCTGACTTAATATTGAAC
>Ga0233433_10003671_pt1 | contig 12212 bp, 7 predicted proteins | sample SI_122_August201_5_FD_179868 | JGI IMG/M metagenome (GOLD analysis project Ga0233433, IMG submission 179868) | Seawater microbial communities from Saanich Inlet, British Columbia, Canada - SI_122_August2016_100_MG | ecosystem: Environmental > Aquatic > Marine > Inlet | place: Canada: British... | reverse complement strand
ATCAGTTGATAGGTTGACTGCCCGTTCGAGTTATCGAGCTTATTTTTGCGAGATCATTAATAATGAATATGAAATTAAAGCTACTACAAATCGGCTTCTTTCTGGCAATTCAAGCACCTGCAATCTTATTGGCTCAATCGAACGAACGTGATTCAACTCCTGAAATCAGTATCTCTATTGAAGATGGCAAAGTTAAAATTGCTGTAAATCTTAACGAACCATTTAGATGGGAAAACACGAAATTTAATTCAATTAAGACATTTCCTATGCGTGGCGGTAGCAAAATGCCACACACAATCAGGCTTGATGAAAGCAACAACGTAAATTGGACACAAACTGACGTTGTTTTTTCGGGCACATATGGAAAGCAACAAAGCTCAGCTAAAGATGTTTTGGACCAATACACCCAAAAAAATGGTGATATAGGCATTCGCACTTGGTCTGTTGACAAAAATAATAATTTGAAATCTTTTAATGAGCTTACCGGTAGTTATGAGATTTTTACACCGAAAGAATTCGCCGCAAAATATGAATTAGATTTTTATTCTAATAAATACAGCATTGAAGCATCGATTTCTGGTTACTTGGTCGAGATCATTGGCGTTTTTAATCCAGAAACAAATCTGTTGAATTTTGACACATTAGATTATGTTCCATTTTTCCAAGTCCCAAAGCTTGCAGTTGAGGAATCAAAAGATATGGAGAAATGGAGTGAGGTTAAACTACCAGAGCCACTAACAAAAGAGTATCAGTGGCCACAAGAATTGAAAATTGAACTAGAAGCGAAGTTAAGAGAAAGCACATTTTACAGGGTAAAAAAAGAAACAATTGAACCTAATTATAGTGTTGAAGGTAGATGGTTATGGTCACCAACCATAAACATAGCAGGAGCTAACACAATGTATGAATTCCTGGATGGTACAAGATACACATATTATTGTGGTCCTAATTGTGATTGGGATTCATTAGAAATTTCGGATGCAATTCCAGGAACTGATGTTTACACTTATGAGAATGACACTTTAACAATTGATGGTGTAGCTCAAGCAGTTACATTTGAATGTGATGGTGGTAAAATTAATTTCGGAAATTGGAATTTATGGAAACTAGGTTCAGATTGCGAATAAATGAAGAAATTAAAACAAATATGGGTAATAACATAGAAATCCTTTTGGATGACCAAGGAGGAATAAAGATCAAGAATTTGCCACGAAAATGAAGCACCTCCTAATCACAACAATCGCAGCCGTGCTATCGGTGGGGTGCGCAAAAATGATATAAAGTTTTAAGTAAATAGTGGAACCAATGAGTGGCACAGACCCATTTCAATGATTTCTCGAGGGCATGTTAACAGTAGAGAACACACCAAAACACAGGCTGCACCCGCAAAAAGCGGGTGCGGCTGGCCCTTAAAAACGAGTTGTTGTTAGATTTTTTTGTGGTAAATCGTTGAAATTCAATAAAATAACTAATTTTAGTAATAATCAGAAAATGAAGATATACAAACCATTCAACAGGGAAAGTCACAATTCACCAGTCTTTTCACACCTTGACGTTTTGACCGAAAGGGTGTCTGGTCGCCGTCGATCGTCTCTTTTCGAGAAAGGGCTATTTCAGCGGGCTGCAATTATGAATCGTTTGCATTGTTTCAAGTCTTTTTGCCGAGGCATCTCGGCGTTGGCGTTGGTTTCCGGGTTGCTTTTCGGCATGCCGGGAATGATTCCGGTATCCACCGGTTTGGCTGGGCCGGAGGATGCCCGACCGGAGATCATCAGTATTCAACTGGAAGTCAGCGAGGTGGTGGTAACGGTGCGTGTGCCGAGAGGCGTTACAAAAGTTACGCTGGAGGGGCGATCGCGACTGGGCATGGGAAACTGGGCGCCGCGTGCGGTTGAACGGGTGGATGGCTCCGGCGGGTTGCTGGTGATCCGGATTGCCTACACGAAAGCCAACGAAATCCTTCGCGTCCGGGGTGACGACAAGGACGAGTTGCCGGCGGCGTTCTACAAGGGCACGACAGACTTCAATGGGCAAAAGGATGAAGGCGGAGACGGCTTGGCTCCCGCACCCGGTCGAGGCAACGAGCTTGATTCCGTAGCTGAGGCAGGGGATGCCAATAAGGACGATGGGGGCGAGCAGCGCGATGTTGTTGAGTCGGACATCTGGAGCATTCACAACAACACGCTCTACTTTTTCAACACACTACGTGGACTGCAGGTGATCGATCTCAAGGACAAGGGCAACCCGGTTGTTCGCGGTGTGCTGCCGATGCCGGCAGCAGGCGAGCAGATGTACACGCTCGGTGACAACCATGTGATTTTGCTCGTCCGAGATGGCTGCAACTGGTGGGGCAACGACGCCGAGAGCCAGGCGATTATTGTCAATGTCGCCGGTAACACGCCGGTGATCGAGGCCAGTGTGCCGGTGAAGGGTTACATCCGCGAGAGCCGCCTTGTTGGCACCGCACTCTACATCGCCTCGCAGACGTATATTACGAAAAAAGCCGTCAATCCTGAGACTGGTGACACGTACACGCGATGGGAGCACGGCACGCAGGTGTCGGCGTTCGACCTGAAAACCCCCGCCAAGCCGGTCGCGCGCGAAACGGTTTTCTACAGCGGTTACAACAACGACATTTATGCTACCGACAAGTTCTTGTTCGTATCCACCTCGATCCCGAATAATTACTATAAGACCGATCTGCGGTGTATCGACATCTCTGCGCCGAACGGCACGATGAAGGAGGCGGCCACCATCCGCACGGCCGGTCGGGTGGCGGACAAGTTTAAGATGCGCTTAAGCGGCGACACGCTCACGGTCATCTCGGAAGAATTGAATCGCAATAGTGGTGACAATCGCAATCGCTGGTTGACCACGCTCGAGACGTTCAGCTTGGCCAACCCGCATAAGCCCAAGGTTCTCGGCGAGTTGAGCTTGGCCAAGGGCGAGCGCCTGTTTGCCACGCGCTTCGACGCCGATCGGGTGTACATCGTGACTTACGAGCGGATTGATCCGCTGTGGATTGTTGACCTGTCCGACCCTCGCAAACCGGAGATCAAGGGCGAACTCGAGGTGCCGGGCTGGTCCACTTACATCCAGCCGCTGGGTGACCGCTTGGTCTCGATCGGCGTGGATGACACGGACAATTCCCGCCGTGTTGCCGTGTCGCTGTTCGACGTGAGCGACATCACCAAGCCGAAGCTGTTCGACAAGGTCAGCATGGGCGATCGGTGGTCGTGGAGCGAGGCGCAGTATGACGAGAAGGCGTTCACCGTGCTGCCGCATGCCGGGTTGATCCTTGTGCCGTACCAAGGCCACGAGGCGGGCGGCTACGTCAAGAACGTCCAGATCATCGACCTGAACGAAAAGACGCTGAAGAAACGCGGCGTCATCGAGCACGCGCTGCAACCGCGCCGTGCCACCGAGTATCAGGATTTCATCCTGTCGATCTCCGGCAAGGAACTGCTCACGGTGGATGCCACCGACCGCGACAATCCGGTCGTAAAAAGCGAGGTTGAGCTGGCGTGGACTGTCGATCAAGTAATCCCGACGGGTGACTATCTGCTGCAGTTGGCCAAGGGCTCCAACTGGTACTTCGGCGAGCAGGGCGGACCGTCCATTCGGGTGGCCTTGCAGGATGATCCCGATACCGCGCTTGGCCGCGTGGTTTTGCCGGAGACGGCCTACCTCTCCGGCGCCTCGGTTAACGGCGACAAGCTGTACCTGTTGCAAACCCAGGATTTTCAGTCTGCCAATCCGAAGCCTGTCCCGGAGAAACCCGAGGATGGTGGCGAAGATGGCGATGGGGAGAAGCCAGAGCCGGAAGAACCCAAGCCCAATGTTTTCCTGACGGTGATCGACTTGGCCAATCTGCCGGAGTTGACAGTGCTGGGTGAACTGGCCTTGGTTGACGAGCAGATGGGCTGGAGCAACGAGTTCAAGGCCAATTGGCTAAGCGATGGTAAACTACTCTGGTCCAATGCTGGGGGGTACCGGTACTGGGGTTGGCGCGGGGGACCGATGGTCGATGATGGCATGCTGATGGAGGGGGATGTTTGGTGGCCCGGTTACGGCGGGACTGCCGGGCAGTTGCTTTGTTTTGATGTTGGGGCCGTCGCCAAGCCGAGCTTGGCCTCGTCTGTCAACCTCTCGGTGGAACAGAGTGAGGATGGCAAAAACAAATACGCCAATCGTTGGAACTTCAGTGAGGCGATACTCAACGACAACGGTCTGGTTTATCTGAGCAGCCAGCATACGGAGTACATTGAGTTGGAGCCGGATGAAGGGAGCAAGGAAGAGGACGACAAGCCCAAGCCTGACCCCGGCCCAGACGATCCTGACGGGCCGATCGAGAAGCCTGAACCGGCACCCATTCCCATTCCCCAGCCGCGAGGTTACTGGGTCACCAACTACGAACTGCATGTGGTTGATTACACCGATATTTCCCATCCGGTTGTGCGCGCCGCGACGCCGATCCCGGGCACGCTGATCGGTACGTCGCACGGTGGTGCGTTGCTCTACACCCAGGGTGCGCACTGGACGGAAGAGCACAAGTGGGACGGCAACTGGCTCGATGCAAGTTCGTACGATGGGCTTGAGGCGTACCTCGTCGATTCCGTCGAGCAACCGCAGAGCTGGCCACAGTCGCACAAGGTCACCGGCGATGGCACGCTGTATATGTCATTTTCCGAGACCGAGAAAGTGGAGCCTGATGAGGATGGCGGCTCGCGCCACGTCACAACCTACTACATGCAGTCACTCGCGATCGACGAGACCGCCAAGTTCGCTTTGCTGGAGGAGATTGAGCTGGAAACCGGCATTCAGCAGCTCGCCGATATTGGTGGGCGCCTCGTGGGGCAAGACAACCAGCGCACGCTGTACCTGTTCGATACCACCAAGCCGGCATCACTCTCCGTCGCGGGGGAGGGTGGATTGGATGGTTGCCTGTGGTTTAACCTGGGCGGTGCCGCTGGTGACGTCGAGTCCGGCCTGTGGCTGCCGCTTGGCAACTACGGCGCGGTGAAAATCGACTGGGAGGAGTAAGTCCTGGCGCAGCGGGTAGGGATGGCTGTCCCAGCCGTCTTCCGGAACCAAAAAACGGCCGGCTCGGAGAGCGGGCCCTACGAGATTCACTCGCCGTCGCGGAGTTGATCCGCGATGTACGGCAGGTACACCGACCGGATGTGCCGGGCCAAGTCTTGGGCGATTTTTTCGGAGCGATGCGCCACGAGACCTTTCTCCGATTCATTCTCCGGTGTGCTGGGGTCGTCTAGCGGTGACACTCGGTTGAAGTAGCGCTTGGCCTCCGCGTACTCCCCGATGTGCATCTTGTGCCAGCCCATATTGGCCACGGTCAGGTAGCCGTTAGGGTCGAGTTTTTCGGCCTCGGCAAAATGTTCCCCGGCTTTGTCCTCTTGGCCAAGCTCATCCAGCGCCATGCCGAGGCGCGCGTGCGAATACGCGTCGTACCGGTTCAGCGTGATAGCTTTCTTCAGCCAGCCGGCCGCTTTCTTCAACTCGACCTTTCTCGCCGCTCGGCTTGAGTCCATGGCCCTGCGCCGGCGGATTTCCCCCAGCATCCCGGCCGTCTCAGGGTTGTTCGGCTCAATCTCAAACGCTTTCCTGAGGCCCTCAATCTGCTCGGGAAACGACTCTGCCGACCGGGACGCCTCGAGCCCGGCGTGTTCCCGCGCCTGTTGGATCGCTTGTTGAACAAGCAAACCCGATGCACCACAAACCGCCACGGTCAGGAGCAGCCGCACCGGCAGCCGCATCGCCACCCAGTAACGTTCGGTGGCGAACCGGATGTACGCCGTCAACAACGCCGCCAGCGTCGCCGCCAGCATGGCGTTGGAGGGGATGTGCAGGTTGAAATCGACAAACGAGTGCAGCGCGATCGATCCGAGCCCGAGCGTGCTGCCCAGCACGAACGCCGCGCGATTGCTGGTCTTGGCCGAGAGGTCGCTGGAGGTGCGCTGCGAGTATTTCCAACTCTTGATAATCCCGGAAACCATGGTTCCCAACATCAATCCGACTAGCAGCATGCCGACCAGCCCCCAGTCCACCAGCGTGTTGAGATAATCGTTGTGCACCCTCACCGGTCGCGACTGCAGCCGTTCCGGCCGGTTCTCCGGGAAGCGATGATCGAAATGCCCCGGCCCGACGCCCAGCAGCTTTTCCTCTTGCCACACTTCGACCGCAGCGCCCCACAACTCAGCCCGCGAGCCGACGTGCCCCGACGTGCCCGGTTGATTGACATTCCGCAGCCGATCCTGTGCGAAGTCTGATTTCAGCAAAAACGCCCCGATAAGCCCGAACACGACGCAGCTCAGCAGGATGCTCCGCAGCCGAAACTGTCTTCGCCAGCCGAGGACGCCGATAACGGCAGCCAAGGCCAGGCTGGTCGAGATCCAGCCGCCGCGCGACATGCTCACCGCCACGCCGCCAAGCAGCAATAGGGACGAGTAGCCGAGCAGGATGCGCATTGGCTGACTGACGCGGCCGGTCAGCACCGCCGCCAGACAAACCGGCAGCAGCATCCCGAGGAAACCGGCGAAATGGTTCGGGTTGATAAACGTCCCCGAGCCGCGCCCGGTGTACTGCTCCGGTCGGTCGAAGTGCCAGACATGATCCAACCCCGCGATCACCTGCACGATGCCGTAAATGGCGATCACCGCGCCGGTAAACACCAGCACATACAGCGCAAGCTGCGTCCACTCCGACTTGTGCAGATTGTTCAGCGCCACGAAAAACAGCAGCGCATAAACCAGCAGGCGCACCACCTCAGTGCGGGCTGTGTACTCGACATCCGACCGCAGATAATGAAATAGCGCGTACCCGAGGAAGAGTAGGAGACAGACGCCGACCGGTGGAAAAAGCAGACGATTGCGACGTGGCTCAAGCCAGATCCGAGCCACCCAGAGCAAGCCCGCGGCGGCCACCAGGCATTCCACCACCACAAACTCCAGGGGCCGTACTGCCCCGGTAGCCATCGCCGAAAAAACGAGCGCCGCTAGCACCAGCCCAACGATCCCCCTCTCACAATAGCTATCCAGCGTTTTCCGATTCACGACACCGAAGGTTTAACGGGGAAGCAGCAGTTTGTAAACGCCGGGCATCACTGTTTCTTTTGCGGCAGCGGGACGTGCTTGGCGAAAAAGCGATCCATCATCGCTTGGCAGTAGTCGTTGACCGGCTTGGCCAGGTCCATTGCGTGTGGCCAGCCGTCAAGCCGACCGTAGGCGTGGGGGATCTTCAATCGTTTCAAGTGCGCGGCCAGCGCGTCCGACTGGCTGACCTCTACGATATCATCAATGGTGCCGTGAAGGATCAGCGTCGGCGGGTCGTTTTTGTCCAAATGAAATCGCGGCGACGATTGCCGGTACAACTCCGGTGCCTCGTCGAACGATTTGCCTTGGAGAAAGTTACTCACCGTGTCGCTGTCCTTGGCAACTTGGGTCGTCATGTCGTACACGCCGTAAATGTTGACGACCGCACTCACGCTGCTGCTGACGCCCTTGTTGCCACTGACACCCTCGAGTCTGGGATCATCCGAGTAGCCCAGCATCATTGAGAGATGCCCGCCCGCCGAGCCGCCGATCACTGCGATTTTGCCTGGGTCGATGTTGTATTTTTTTGCGTTGGCCCGGAGCCAGCGGACGGCACACTTGCAGTCCTGCACCGCCGCCGGGAACGGCGCCTGGCCCACAAGCCGGTAAGTGGCAGTCGCCACCACGTACCCCTTTTTGGCGTACGCCGCCGTGTAGAAATGGTAGTCCTGCCGCTTGCCGCTCTTCCACGCGCCGCCGTGAATGAAGAGCAGCGCCGGCACCGGCTTGGTGGTTTTCGCCGGCCGGTACAGGTCGAGCTGCAGCGAGTGGCCGTCGGCGTTTCCGTACTCGATGTCCTTCTCCAGCACGACGCCATCCGGCAGCGGCACATCCCGCTCGACCATCTCCAGTTTCCCGTTGCCAAACGCCGCTAAAATCTCCAGCCGCGTCTTGTAGCCGGGAGGCGGTGTTGCGGCATTCTGCGACTTCGTTTCCGCACCGACAAAAACCGGACCCACGGTCAAGCCGCAGACAAAACTGATCCAACGCAATCGAGTATTCATCACTGAGGCTTTATACGCGTCATCACCCAAAAAAGTCACGCTTACTCCACACTCCAGTTTTTACACTCAATTGACGAAGAAACCGCTTCGGGTCAAGCTTGCCCAAGTGCTGTGAATTGGTTTCTCCACCAGATTCGTTTCGTTGTCCTGCTCGTCGCTTGGCCAAGCGCTTCGGCGCAGCCGATCGATTGGCCCGCGCCGCCGGAGCGGACGATTTGGCTGGCGGCAGCACACGAGTCGTTCGGCGATGGACAGACTGCAGCCAAGCCAATCGACGCCTCGACGGCGGTGAAACTTGGCCAAGCTCTCGATCGCTTGGCCAAAGAGCACGATTTTTACGGTGACGGATTGGTGCTGCAGTTTTTGCCGGGCGAATACGAGACGGACGGTATCCGGCTGCGGCCGCGCTGGCACATAACCGGCGACGGTATCGGCAGGACGACGATCAAGCTCGTGCCAAGCGCGCGGCACCGGAAAATCAAGTCGGCTTATCACAGCGTCATCAGCGGTGGGTGGGGGCCACAGCGGCTGGCTAAGCGGGATTTTAACAACATCCGCATTGCGGACGTGTCGCTCGATTGCAACTGGCGCGGCATGAAAAAGGCGCTCGGGTCGATCCTGAAAAAAGTCGCCGGAGTCGATTTGCTGGTCCGGCAGGCGCTGGTCGAGCGGGTGCAGGTGAGCCGGTTCGGCGCGGTGGGCGGCCGGCCGTCGTGGCGCGAGGTGTTTCCGATCCGCGTGGGCTCCGGCATGGGCGACGGCGCGGAACTGCCGTGTTATCGCGACTCGATTATTGAGATTCGCCACTGCATCGTCGAGGACTTCGTCCGGGGCCCAAGCACCGGGACCTCTTGGCCGTACTGCACTGGGATCATGGTCAGCCACCGGGGCGCAGATTCTGTGAACGGCATCGTTCGGGCGCGGGTGCATCAAAACGAGATTCGGAACATCCCCAACGGCATTGCATTCGGCGGGGCGTTCCTGCAGCGCGCGGAGTTTTACGAAAACACCGTCACGAACTGCGGCATCGGGTTCAACTTCGACACCGGCGGGAACCGCGGCGTGGTGATCCGCGACAATCGGTTCTTCGCCTGCGTCGGCGGCGGCAGCGTCAATGACGGCAAAGCGTTTGTGATCCGGGACAACACCTTCCGGTTAATCGCACCGCATGCGCCGCGGTTTGCGTATTGGCACAACGGCCTGCGGCTCTGGGATTACACGCGCGGATTTGTGGTGGAGGGCAACCGGTTCGTGTTCGACGGCGAATCAAAGTCAGTGGCGCGGGGCATCCTGCTGCACGGCGCGAGCGTGGGCTTGCGGCTGTTTCAAGGCGAGGCGGACGAATGGCAGCGTCAGGTCGACCCGCATCGGTTTCATGACAACCATTACGACCGGCTGCTGCCAAATCTCGCTGGGCCTCAGGAGCCCGGCCAGGAGATGCACCTGCTCGTCGACGACGGTGCGGTTCATTTGACCGGCGAGGGCGACGCCGTCCAATTCACCTGGCCCGACGATTGAGCGTTACTTCAGTCGCTGATTGTGCCGTCGGGGAGGGTGGTTTGGTGCAGGACCACGTCGTCGTGCTCGGCTGGTGTGAAACCGGTCGCGCCCCGCAGGTTGGCGCGCGTTAGGTTCGCTCCGTCGAGGTTCGCCCCGTCGAGCTTGGTGTTACGCAGGTCGGTCCCAGTGAAGCTGCAATTCGTCAGGTCGCGCTTTTGCAACTCGACGCCGCGTAGATCCCAACCGGAAAAATCGCGACCAGCCAACTCCACTTTTGGCGCGCTATCGACGTACAGCTGAATGATCAACCGCCGCTCAGGCGAATCGGTTTTCACGGTACCGTCGGGCAGGGTGGTGTTGTTGTAAACCGTCTCGGGGAAGTGATGCCACGGAGCGAGCGTCGCGCCGGTGAGGTCGGCGTCGGTGAAGTTGACGTTGCCGATCACGGCTTCGGCCAAGTTCGCTCCGCAGAGATTCGCGCCGGTGAGGTTTGCGCCGTCGAACTTGGCCAAGGCCAGATCGGCGTTGGCCAAGTTCGCTCCGCGCAGATTCGCGCCCCGGAGGTCGGCGGCGACTAAGTTGTGGTTGGCCAAGTCGGCTTTCGGGAGGATGACCTGCGAGCGGATACGAAAATAGCGCGGGCCGGTTGCGGTTCCGATTGTTCGGCTGACGGTGAGTGGCAGGGCGCCGAGTCCGCCGGGTTGCGCTTGGCCAAGCGGTTGCCAATGAAAAAGATCGGTCGATGCTTCGAGTTGGGTTTCGGGGATAATTGAGATCGATCCTGGTTGGGTGACCGAGGCGGTTTCCCATGAAAACTCCAGCGGATCAGTCCGTTCGACGGTCAGCCGAAGGTCGGCCGCTTGGACAAGCGCGGCGCTGAATAGCGTCACCATCAAAAAAACAAATCCCTCCCGGCTTGGCCAAGGAGGGATTCGTAAAAGTTTTTTTTGTCGGTCAGATGACCTCATGCAGCGGTTGGGTGTTGTTCTCAACCAGGTAGCGCGGCCGACCGTTGAGATCGTCGAGGGTGGTTGTATTCGGGTCGATGCCCAGCGCGTGATACAGCGTGGCGTGCACCTCGGCGAATGTTACCGGACGGTCGCTGGCCTCGCCGCCGAGGCGGTCGGTCGCACCTATGACCTGTCCGTGATTGAGTCCGCCGCAGGCGAGCAATCCGCACGAGACGCGCGGCCAATGGTCGCGACCGGCATCCTTGTTGATGGTCGGTGTGCGGCCAAACTCGCCCCAGCAAACCACGGCGACATCCTTGTCCAATCCGCGTTGGTGCAAATCCTCGACGAGTGCAGTGAGACCCTGGTCGAGCATGGGGAAGTCTTGTCGGGCGCGATTGAAATTGCCCCCGTGCCAATCCCATCGGCTGAAGGAGAGCGACACGCAGCGCACACCAACTTCAACCAAGCGGCGTGCGAGTAGGAAGTGATCCAGCAACTTGGGCGCGCCGTCGGCGGTCAACTTGGCTGTGCCGCGGCCGTAGCGGTCGCGCAACTTCACGTCTTCCTTCCCGATGTCGAGCGCTTCGGCGAGCTTGCCGGAGGTGAGCATACCGAACGCCTGACGGTTGTAGGCGTCCATTCCCTCGATTAAGCCGGAGTTGTCGACGTCGCGCCGGAGTTGGTCGAAACTTTGTAGGAGCTTGCGGCGATCGTCCAGGCGTTCGAGCGTGATGCCGTTGAGTCTCATGTCCTCCTTGCCCTCGGCGGAGGGCTTGAATGCCGCATGCGCCGGGCCGAGGAAGCCGGCTTTGCCGGGGTCGCTCCACTGGATGTGGCCGGTCTTCGGCGAGAGGCCGATGAACGGCGGCATGTCCGGTTTCACCGGGCCTTTAAGCTTGGAAAGAATCGACCCGATACTGGGCCAACCGCCGGGAGGCTGGTTGCGTGGCGAACGGCCGGTCATGCACTGCTCGGCATCGTGTCCGCCGGTGGCACCAACGATGGAGCGAATGACGGTGAACTTGTCCATCATCCGCGCCATGCGTGGAAACTCCTCGCAGATTTGCAGGCCGGGGACGTTGGTGGAGATTGGCTTGAACTCGCCGCGGATTTCGCGGGGAGCGTCCAGTTTCAAGTCGAACATGTCCTGATGCGGCGGACCGCCGGGGAGGAAAATATTGATGACCGCCTTGTGCGAGGAGCCGATGCCGGCCTTGGCTTCGGCCTCGAGGAGGTTGGCCATTGTCAGCCCACCGACGCCCATGGCGCCGATTCGGATAAAATCACGCCGGGCGATCCCGTCGCAAAACTCTCCGCAGCCCCTGCTGCCTGCACTGATTTTCAACATGATTGTACCCCTTGGTTAAAAGCCTCCGGGCAAATCCGGAAACCTATGCTCTGCCAAAAAAGTGCCTATGTGAAGAGGTGTGTCAAGAGGGAAAGAAGGTTTTTCTTCGAAAAACAAAAAAATGTTTTTTTTGGATTGCCCTATAAGTCTTGTGGCAGTTGGTCCACTGTCGATTTGACCGACGATTATTTGGCCGAAATTGGAGCCGTTCACACGGGTAGTTCCATCTGTTTTTGGGGGGTTAAGGAAACCGAAAAAGAGTAATAGCCGAGGTGTTTTAGTTTAAAACAACTGATCC
>Ga0233433_10003665_pt1:0-10000 | contig 12229 bp, 9 predicted proteins | sample SI_122_August201_5_FD_179868 | JGI IMG/M metagenome (GOLD analysis project Ga0233433, IMG submission 179868) | Seawater microbial communities from Saanich Inlet, British Columbia, Canada - SI_122_August2016_100_MG | ecosystem: Environmental > Aquatic > Marine > Inlet | place: Canada... | reverse complement strand
CAACTCGGTGGTGCAGCCACATACTTCTCAGTCTCTGCGAGCTACTTCACCGAAGTCGGGATGATCGGCGTAGTCGGTGAAGATTTCGATCCAGCCGACATTGCCATGCTGCAAAGCCACGACATCGATACCTCAGGTCTAGTGAGAGCCGATGGCAAAACTTTCCGATGGACCGGCGAGTACATGGAAGACGTCAACACTGCTGTAACCCTCGATACACAGTTGAACGTGTTCGGAGATTTCGAGCCGGAACTAAGCGACACACACGCCAACGCGCCATATCTGTTCCTAGCAAACATCGACCCTAACCTTCAGTTGAGGGTTCTCGATGCGATGGTGGCCCGACCCAAAATGGTTGCCAACGATACGATGAATCTCTGGATCGATATTGCCAAGCCGGTACTTACTGAACTTATTAGTAAGGTCGACACGCTTCTCATCAATGAAGAAGAGGCGAAGCAGCTCACCGGTGAAGATCACCTTCCGGATGCTGCGAATGCGATCACGGCTATGGGGCCAAGTTCCACAGTTATCAAGCGTGGTGAATACGGTGTAACGCTGTTCGGCGATAATTTCTCGTTTGCAGCTCCCGCCTACCCTATTGAGAGAGTCGTAGACCCGACGGGCGCAGGCGATTCGTTCGCAGGTGGCTTCATGGGTTACCTCGCATCTGTCGATAAAGTCGATGAAGAATCGCTACGCACCGCTGCGATCGTTGGTAGCACAATGGCTTCGTTCGCAGTCGAAGACTTCGGTCTCGATCGCATAAAGTATTTGACTTATTCCGATATCGCCGAACGTTTTGAAGCATTCGTCGATCTCACCCGTTTCAATCCTTTAACTTAAATCCATTAAACTGGACATACGTCAAAAGGGTTGAATCAAAAATATCTATCCTCAAACCCACTGAGCTGACGGTGACGAAAGCGCCCATCGCCCGGACCAAATACAGAACTTCTTAACTAGCAACGTTAAAACACGTTGTACAAGTCCGGAGAAATCATGGATTACGACATTAGAGACATTGGTCTTGCCGAAAAAGGCCGACTCCGCGCCGAATGGGCTGAACGAGAAATGCCTGTTCTGCGAACTATCAAAGAACGATTCGCTAAAGAAAAGCCTCTTGATGGCATCAAGCTCGCAGGTTGCCTGCACATCACTGCAGAAACCGCGAACCTCGCTCACACACTGAAGGCAGCTGGTGCCGAACTCACACTGTGTGCATCGAACCCGCTTTCAACTCAGGACGATATCGCAGCTCACCTCGTTACATCTGGTATCCCTATCTTTGCGATCAAAGACGAAGATGAAAAAACCTACTTCGATCACATGACAGCAACTGTCGACACCGGCCCTCAGATCACAATGGATGACGGTGCCGACGTTGTAGCAATGCTCCACAAGGACAAGACTCATCTTCTTGACGGTGTTCTTGGTGGAATGGAAGAAACCACTACCGGTGTTATTCGCTTGAAGGCTCTTCACGGTGAAGGCAAGCTTGCATACCCAATCGTTGCAGTAAACGATTCGCAGACCAAGCACATGTTCGACAACCGCTACGGCACAGGCCAAAGTTCACTCGACGGAATCATTCGTGCAACCAACATGCTCATCACGGGCAAAACCGTTGTAACTGTTGGTTACGGTTGGTGTGGCAAGGGCTTTGCAATGCGAGCCAAAGGCATGGGTGCCCACACCGTTGTGTGTGAAGTCGACCCAGTGAAGGCCCTTGAAGCTGTTATGGATGGCCACTCGGTGATGAGCATGGACGAAGCCTGCAAGATCGGCGACATTTTCCTTACAGTTACTGGCGGTATGAAGGCAGTCGATGGCAAGCACTTCGAAAACATGAAAGATGGCGCAGTTGTTGCCAACTCGGGTCACTTCAACATTGAAATCAACGTTGAAGCACTCGAAACAATGTCAGAAGCAAAACGCAGCGTGCGAGAATTCGTTGAGGAATACACATTAGAAGATGGTCGAAAGATCTTTTTGCTTGCACAGGGTCGTTTGATCAACCTTGGCGCAGCCGAAGGCCACCCGCCTTCAGTAATGGACATGAGCTTTGCCAACCAAGCTCTTGCTGGTGAGTACATCATACAAAATCACAAGAAGCTCGACCCCGGTGTGTACACGTTGCCTCCGGAAGTCGATACCGACATCGCAAGCCTCAAGCTCGGTGCAATGGGCATGTCTTACGACACGCTTACTAAAGAGCAAGACGTTTACCTAAACAGCTGGGAAGTCGGAACTTAAGTTCCCGCTAGCTAAATAACTGGCTAAAATGACCCCTGCAATTCCGCGAAGGAGTTGCAGGGGCATATCTACGACACGAACTTTTCAAAGAAAATATGGTCAACACAAACTACTTACTAACCTCGGAATCGGTATCCGAAGGTCATCCCGATAAGATGGCCGACCAGATTTCGGACGGTGTTCTAGATGCACTACTCGCTCAAGACCCTATGAGCCGAGTTGCATGTGAAACCTCTGTCACCACCGGACTTGTTCTGGTATTCGGAGAAATCACGACAAATGCAGATGTCGATATCCGCGGAATCGTTCGAGACACTATTCGCAAGATCGGATACGACGATCCTTCTTACGGATTCGACTGCGACGCATGTGCCATTCTTATCGCACTCGACGAACAGTCGGTCGATATTTCAGCCGGCGTAACTGAAGCACTCGAAGTTCGAGGCGAAAACGGGGCAGATGAAGTCGGCGCAGGAGACCAAGGCATGATGATTGGCTACGCGGCCAACGAAACTCCTTCGTTCATGCCACTGCCAATCGCACTCGCTCACTCGCTGACAAAGCGCCTAAGCGACGTGCGACGCAATAACACGATTTCATACCTTCGACCCGACACCAAGAGTCAGGTAACAATAGAGTACACCGAAGATCACAAACCTGTTCGAGTCGACACTATTGTTATCTCGGCACAGCACGATCCTGAAGCCACCAACGAACAGATCGCTGCGGATATTCAGCAGCACGTCATTCGTGAAGTTGTTCCTGCCGATCTGCTCGACGGCGACACCAAGTACTACATCAACCCATCGGGTCGATTCGTAATTGGTGGTCCGGTTGGTGACGCTGGCCTAACCGGCCGAAAGATCATCGTTGATACCTACGGTGGAAGCGCTCGCCACGGCGGAGGTGCTTTCTCTGGTAAGGACCCAACGAAGGTCGACCGTTCAGCAGCATATGCAGCACGTTGGGTTGCAAAGAATCTCGTAGCCGCTGGGCTTGCCGAACGAGCCGAAGTTCAGTTGTCATACGCCATTGGCGTTGCGACTCCGATTTCGATTCAGGTCGACACAAAGGGAACTGGGGCAAAGTCAGAATCTGAACTGGTTGAACTGGTGAAAGCCAACTTCGACCTCCGACCTAAGGCGATCATCGATCACTTCGACCTCCGACGACCGATCTACCAGCAGACTGCTGCGTATGGTCATTTTGGACGAGATGATCTGGATCTCCCGTGGGAGAAACTCGATCGAGTCGAGGCTCTAAAAGCCTAGTACACGTTCGTAAGCTCGAATAAACTCGGGGCAGTATGTGCACAATGCAGACTGCTCCGAACTATTTAAAGAGATAAGGCAGCTTCAGAATGACCGATCGACCCAACATCAAGTTTGGAACCGACGGCTGGCGAGCGATCATCGCTGAAGACTTTACGTTTGCAAACGTACGAGCGTGTGGTGAAGCAGTCGCTCGGAATCTCATCGCCACAGGGTGTGCCGATCAAGGCCTAGTAGTCGGATTCGACACACGATACGGATCACCCCGGTTCGCCGAAGCAGTAGCCGAAGTCGTAAATGGTTACGGCATCGACACACACATGTTCGATGTCGCAGCACCAACTCCGGCATGCAGCTTTGCAGTAGTCGACCACTCAGCAGCCAATGGAGTGATGATCACGGCAAGCCACAATCCACCAAAGTGGAACGGCTTCAAGGTGAAATCCTCCGCCGGTGGATCAGCAACGCCAGACGAAGTCGCCCAGATCGAAGAACACCTCGCTGAAGTACTCGATGGCAACGTCAATAAAACCGCTATCGAGCAAGCCACTAACTCGGTATTCGATGTAATCACTCCTTATTTAGAACAACTCCATCGAGCAATAGATATTGCACCAATCAAGGCACAGCCATTAAAAGTAGTAGTCGATGCCATGCACGGCTCAGGTGCAGGAATCATTCCTAAAATGCTCGAGGGTGGCGCAATCGAAGTCACAGAAATCCGATCCGACCACAATCCAAACTTCCCTGGAATGGACCAACCCGAACCTATCGAGCACAACATAAAACCACTGTCAGCAGCAGTCAAAGAATTAGGAGCCGACATAGGCATAGCTTTAGACGGCGACGCTGACAGAGTAGGAATAGTCGACGAAAACGGTCGCTACCTCACAACCCTCGAAGTTTTCTCGCTACTCACAGCCCACTTCATGGGTCGTCGAAACGAACGCGGCGGAATAGCTTGCACCATCACGATGTCGTCAATGGTAGACAAACTATCGGCTCATTACGGTGCACCTGTTTACCGAACTCCAGTCGGATTCAAATTTGTCGGTCCCGCAATGATCGACAATGGCTGCTCGATGGGCGGCGAAGAAAGCGGCGGCTACGCATTCAAAGGTCACGTCCCAGAGCGTGACGGCTCACTCTCAGGGCTTATATTCCTGGAAGCAATGGTGATGAGCGGCAAAAAACCATCTGAGCTACTCACGGATCTTCACACCCTAGTAGGGCCACATACCTTCCGACGAATCGATGTTTCATACGATGAATCTCAACGCTCCAATCTGGTCCAAAAAGTGACTTCCGCTGCGCCAACCAGCCTCGGAGGACTAGACAATGAATCCGACGACCGACGTGACGGCGTGCGATTCAATCTTGCTGGCGGATCGTGGGCGGTTGTCAGAATGTCTGGAACAGAACCCCTCGTAAGGATTTATGCAGAGACGCCGGACGACGCAACGTTGGACGCTGTGCTAAATGACTTGCGCTCGGTCCTCGGCGTCTAGTCAAACCGGATTTAGCGTCTACAATCCGAACGGTTAATAAGGCAATCTCATAACAGAAACGCTGTCATTCATGAGGATCCAATAAAGTCGTCAGCCTAGTACACGAAAACGTCTTCCAAACAGCGAAAACTAGAGTCCCGCATTGTCACCCGAGGGATATCCCATTCAATCCACCACCGGTTCAAAGGTATTTATAGTTCCGGGATTTTCACCTATATTGCTTATCTTTTCTCATTTCCTGAATGAATAGGTACTAGCATCGATCAAATATCTCAAGACCCTCTAGCATTCCCGCCATAGTTCGCGACAATAGGAAGCCGACTCGTAAGGGTCGGCACATTTTGGGCCGGGGTGGTGGAATGGTAGACACGGCGGATTTAAAATCCTCTGTCTTAACAGACGTGTGGGTTCGAGTCCCACCCTCGGTACCAAAATATTTAGCGCATACCTCATCAACGGTTCACATGAACTAAATTAGCCCCATCGAGATATGTCGGAGAAAATGTGTCAATGGCAATCGGAATCATCGGCGGAACTGGTCTCTACGAAATAGACGGCTTTGAAAACGCCCAGTGGGTCACAGTCGAATCTGCATTTGGTGAACCATCCGACCAACTCCTCATCGGCGACTACGAAGGACACCGACTCGTCTTCCTACCCCGACACGGACGCGGGCACCGCATTCCACCAAGCGAAATAAACTACCGAGCGAACATCGAAGCCCTCAAACGAGCCGGCGTCGACCGAATTGTATCCTTCTCCGCAGTTGGCTCTCTAAAAGAAGAACACAAACCTACCGACTTCGTACTCGTCGACCAATTCGTCGACCGAACGTTTGCCAGGGAAAAAACCTTCTTCGGAACCGGATTCGTCGCCCATGTCAGCATGGCCGACCCCATCTGCTCGACCACCCAAAACGCCATCGCCGAAGCAGCAGCCGAAATCGGACTCACCCACGCAGTCGGCGGCACTTACCTAACGATGGAAGGGCCGCAATTCTCCAGCCGAGCCGAATCCGAGCTGTACCGAAACTGGGGATGCGACGTAATCGGCATGACAAACATGCCAGAAGCCAAACTCGCCAGAGAGGCAGAAATGGCGTACGCCACAGTTGCGATGGTGACCGACTACGACTGCTGGCACAACGGACACGACAACGTTTCGACCGCATCTATCCTCGAAGTCCTAAAAACCAACACCATCCACGCCAAAAATCTCATCAAGGCGCTAGTCCCTAAACTAGCCGCTCTCCAAGCCCCCTTCAACTCAGGCGCCCACACCAGCCTAGAGCACGCAATAGCCACCGCCACCGAACACCGTGATCCAGGGCTGGTCGCCAAGTTAGACGTGGTCGCAAGCCGGGTTATCGATGAGGCTGGATGGTAGCTACCTTCTCATACCTCCAGATTCAGCCACTGCACATCGTCCGACGAAAGCTCCACATCCAAAGCCGCCAACGAACTTCTAGCCTCCTCAACTGAAACCGGTCCCATCAATGGGAACGTCGGACTTTGCTGATTCAATACATAAGCCAGCGCCACGCTTACAGCATCCACGCCCTGCTTTTCGGCAATCGAACGAACTCTAGCCAAACGCTCGAAGTTATCGTCGCTGTACCAACACCGAACCAGTTCGGGATCGTCCAACAAATCCACTCCGGCACGACCATGAACGAAGAACCCACGCGCCTGAGCCGACCACGGGAACAACGGCATCTGCTGCTCGGCTAACCACGCACGAGATTCAGCATCCGAAGCCGCCAAGCATCCGTCCCATGGAGCCTCAACCATTCGCGCCAAACTCATGTGGTTGCTCAAAACCGAAAACCCAGAAAGTCCGTTTTTATCAGCATATTCGTTCGCCTCATCCGTTCGCTCAAGCGACCAGTTCGATCCGCCAAACACACCAATTCGACCTGCGTCCTTGTGCTCGTTCAGTACGTCAACGAACTCCCCGACTGGGACACGAGTATTGTCACGGTGCAGAAAATAGATATCTATAAAGTCGGTCTGCAACCGCTCCAAACTCTCGTCCAGCTGCCGAGTCACAGCCGCCGGATTGCATTCGGGCGTATGCGCTCCCTTAGTAATCACAACCGTATCTTCACGAACGCCACGCTCCCACATCCACTCGCCAAATACCAACTCAGCATCCCCGTAATGCCGTGCGGTATCGAAGCAATTACCGCCCTGCGAAACGAACTCGTCAAACACCGGTCCCGCCTGCTCAACGTTCTTAGCGAACAGCGTTCCCATCACGATGCGAGATACGGGTAGTTCGACGCCATCAACCTTGCTATAAGTCATTCGGTTTTCGGACAATCACGTCACCTTTAAATTCTGCCAAAGTCAGGTTCGAGAAAAGCGAAGTGTATAACGCAAAAATCGAACTCAGCAGCACCTTTTTATTCGCCCAAAGGCGTTATCCTCTCGACCCAGCGAAAATCTCACATCGTCCAGAAAACAAGGCTTGCCTTTTGAAAATCACATCACTCGAAATCATCAAAGTCCCGCCATCTTGGGTCTGGGTAAGAATTCACACCGACACCGAACTCACCGGACTCGGAGAGCCTTATCTCGAAAACCACCCCGAAACGGTAATAACCGAAGTAAAACGACTTGAGGCATTCCTGATCGGCAAAGACCCAACGCAGGTCGAAAAACTGTGGAAGATCATGTACGAATCGGGTACCGGATACTTTGGTGGACCGATCAAGCTTTCGGCGATTTCAGGCATCGACATGGCGCTGTGGGACATCGCCGGAAAAGCAGCCGGAGTGCCGATCTACCAGATGCTCGGCGGCAAGATGTTCGATCGCATCAAGATGTATCGAGCCACTGGCGGACAGCTCCCTTGGGCGATAGAACCCGGTGAGCCGTACCACCCAGGCAATCCGCCCAAGACCGGTCTCAAACCGAATGAACCTGAGACCTACAAAGAGGCAGCCCGAACCCTCATCGAAGAGTGGGGCTATCGCGCGCTGAAGATGCATATTTCGCTAGGCGACGGGCTTGAAGCGACAACGCTGGTCGATGGCGTTGCCGAGAATTTTGCAGCAGCCAAAGAGGGTGCGAACGAAGGCGCCAGAAACGTTGGAGCCGGTTCGGTAGATGTCGCAATCGATATTCATAATCCGAATCCAGCAATCGGTCGCCAGCTAATCGAAGCGCTCGCCCCGCACCGTCCTCTTTTTATAGAAGAGCCAATGCCAGTTGAACGAGTCGATGCACTCGCCCAGATCGTCGACGGCTCAACAGCGACGATCGCTGCGGGCGAACGGTGGATGGGCAAGCACATTTTCTTCGACGCACTAAGTCGTGGACTTCTTTCGGTTGTTCAGCCCGACATCGCTCACGCGGGTGGAATAACTGAAACGAAGAAGATAGCGATAATGGCTGAAGGGGCATACGCAAAGCTGGCGATTCATTGTCCGCTGAGTCCGATGGCTCTGGCAGCTTCGATTCAGGTCGATGCGTGCACGCCAAACTTCCTCGTGCAAGAGCATAACGAAGTGAACGACTCACGCCCAACGAGCGGTCCACACGCTGGCAAAACCGTAATCGGTGCCGGTTTCTTCAAAGATCCCTACGTGCTTGATGGTGAAGGCTTCGTAACCGTTCCAGAAGGACCCGGACTAGGTATCGAGCTTGATCACGAGGGTTTCGAGAAGATCATGGCTAAGCCGTGGCAAGCGTCCCGCGGTTAATCAGTCTCCGGCTAAGAACGCTTTCTGCAAAAAGCCGTTAGAACGAAAAGCTCGCCAACGATTACGCAGATTCGAAGAGGAGCTTGTACGGATATCTAAGAAATACTTAGTCGGATACCGCAGCATTGCCGGTTACAGATGCGCTCGATACGAACGTATCTATACGCGGGTACAAAATTCGTGCAAAGGGTGATGTCGCCGTGGCCAGAAATGATGTTGCTTGCAGATTGTGACAGATGCTGGTCACTGCAAATCAGATGATGCAGAATCAATGCCGGCAATACAGCTCGACTCAGTACCCGATTCCTCGCCTTTGCCAGATGGATAAAAACTTCAGAGTCTTACCGATGAAAACGATCTGACTAAATCACACGAAATGCTGTGGTGAGGATTCAATCATGTTGGAAGTGCAGACGTCCGCGGACTTGTCGATGAAGAAATTGCCGATAGTGCCGCCGAAATAAAGTTCATGCAGTCGGCACCATACTTCGATCTAGACCTGAACGTTGTGGTCGTCGCGCCCAACGGTGAATGGGTCTCTTTTTCAGGCGTGTGGTACGAACCTACGAGTAAATACTGCTACGGCGAGCCAGTGGTTACAGTCCCCGATCACTGTTTGAAAGGTCTCGGCAAAGCGGCTGTGACCGAATCTGTCCGGTGTGCCAAATTACTCGGAGTGAAAATCACCTTCATTGGCGCAACTCTGCCAATCTATCAGCCGATTGGCTTTGAGCAGGTTTACTTGCTCGAAAATGGGTACGTGCGAACGACTAAAGATTAAGTTCGTAGACTCAAGCGAATTACCGTTTTTCTGGACTTATGTATGTCCTGAACGGCATATACAGGGCTAGAATCCCCGCATGTCTGAAAACCAAGCCGCCAAGCAATCCGCACTTACAGCTATCGCAGCCGAATCCGAAGCGTTAATTACGCTTTCGAAAGATATTTGGGATCACCCAGAATCTGGATTTCGTGAACACCGCAGCGCCAAACGAACCAGCGATTACATGCGTTCACTCGGGCTACATCCACGTGAAAACATAGCCATTACAGGCGTCATCGCAAAAATAAATACTGGGCGACCGGGTCCCCACGTCGCTGTAATGGGCGAACTAGATTCGCTACTAGTTCCGGAGCACATTAATGCCGATCCCGAAACCGGAGCGGCTCATGTTTGCGGTCACAATATTCAGATCGGCAACATGCTTGCGGCTGCTGTGGGCCTCTCGCAACCAGACGTACTGTCAACGCTCAGTGGT
>Ga0233433_10003663_pt1 | contig 12230 bp, 15 predicted proteins | sample SI_122_August201_5_FD_179868 | JGI IMG/M metagenome (GOLD analysis project Ga0233433, IMG submission 179868) | Seawater microbial communities from Saanich Inlet, British Columbia, Canada - SI_122_August2016_100_MG | ecosystem: Environmental > Aquatic > Marine > Inlet | place: Canada: British... | reverse complement strand
ATCGTCTAACTCACCATAACTCTACTATTACAGAGCAGATACAAATACGCTCTGCCAAACTTCTGGAAGTTTACAGCAACTTTCTCCCGAGTCTCAGGAGTTCTTTGGATTTATTTGGCGGATTATTGGAGTGACGTTGGTGACGTTACTGCGGTAGAACTTCTTGGTAGTTGCGGTAGACGCATGGCCTAGCCTTTCTGATGCAATTTCCAACTCATCTTGGGAGCCAACAAGGTTCCTGATTGATCTTTCTGTAAATCGTTTCTCTTTCGGCAACTTGGTTTGCCACCTCTGCCACTGAGATTCAAAACCTGTAGCGGTGTTGTCATCCTTTAACTGACACTCACCAGTTCTAGTCTTGAAAAGATACTTGGATAAGGGCTTACGCTCCCGACATTCCTTGATGATGTCCCGCATCTCATCCGTAAGGGTGAATCTAAGCACTTGTTCCGTTCTTTCTTCCGTCTTGGATAGCATCACCTCAAGGTGATCGTCCTTAACGTCAAGGACAGTAAGAGCAAGCAAGTCAGTCAGACGTAATCCAGTAATCAACTTCAACTTGCAATACGACTGAAGCATGGGATTAGCAATCTTGATTGCCTCCCGGACTTCCTCATCAGTTGGTATCCTCATCTTGGAACGCTTCTCTGGAAACATCTTGAAGGCTCCGCTATGCATGGGATGGGAATCAATCGCTCCCCATTCAATAGCCTTGGTGAAAACGTGCTTCAGCACTGACATATGACGGTTAGCCTGTTTCTCTCCAGAGCCTTTCGTAACATTGTTCTTCAGATGATCCCGTAACTGGTAAGCGTGTTGAGGTCTGAAGTCCATTACAGAGTTCATACCAATAAGACTCCGCAATTTCTTGATGTAAACCCTTTCGTCTTTCTGAGTACGCTTTGCCTTGGTTGGTGTTACTTCAAACACATAGCGGTCAAGCAAGGAACCAATGGTGGTAATCGCCCCATCCACTGAGGCGATCCGTCCACCAAAGACTCTATGAGCCTCTGCTAACGTCTTGCCAAGCGTGAACTGCGTTTTACCATCCCAATGATGCTCCTGACCCTTAGGCACACGATAGCGGTAGGAGCCATCGCTCCACCGCCACCCGCGTGGTAAACCCTTATGAGCCTTTACGCTTCTTGGTCTAGCCATCAATCACAAACCTCACCTCCTTACGGCTACCACTTGTAAGGTCTGATTCAAAGACAACAATAGAACCATCAGGGCGCACCACATGGTTAACGCCCATTTGATTCAATGCTTCCCTTTGTTTAGTGGGTTGCTTGTACTTGGTCAACGATTCAACTTCTTCAGGAGTTAGCCACATCATTGCGTTCCTCCCATTGCCCTTCATACTGCTTCAAATTAAACATCTGTAATCTCCTATAAAAAAGTAAGTTATGGAGATACAGACCAGCCCAACCCCAAATTTTTCAGAAGGTAAATTTTCTCCACCGGTGCGTGGAGACAACATATATAGATACGTTAAAACCATTTAGGGGTGGCCCGGGGGTATCTCCGTGCCAGAGAAGTGGCCGTTTCCCGGGGTTTGAAATTCCCGGTTGCGGCTTTCTCCTAAAGCACGGTTTAGTGAAGGGCGTTCATAAAACCCTTCTGATACCCACGTTCCGTAGCCCTGTATTTGTAGGCTTTGTTGATGGCACTCAAGCATGTTCATCAATCATTTGTTTGTTGAACAGATTGCAGTGCTAGTGTATCCTGACTGCAAGGTTTAGTTAAGTCCCGGAGATACTAATGAAAGCCGTCATATACGCTAGGGTCAGCACGACAGATCAGACTACAGAGAATCAAACGCTTGAATTACAGAGGGTAGCCAAGCGCAATGGATGGACTGTAGAGGCTGTATTTGAGGAACAGATATCAGGAGCCAAGAAGACCCGCCCTGCCCTTCAGAGGCTCTTACAGGGCGTTGTACGTAAGGAGTTTGATGTGGTTATGGTTTGGGACGTTTCCCGGTTGGGGAGGAGTCTGAGACACTTGGTTGAATTACTGGAGGAGTTCCATACCAAGGGCGTAAACCTGTATTTCCATCAGCAAGGCATTGATACCACTACGCCATCGGGCAAGATGATGTTCCAGATGTGTGGAGTGTTTGCAGAGTTTGAGCGGAGCATCCTGCAGGAGCGGGTGAAGGCGGGATTAGCAAGGGCCAGAGCGTCAGGAAAGAGACTTGGTAGACCCTCAGTGCCGCCCATTACGGTGAAGAAGATTCAGACTCTAAGAGCGTCTGGATTGTCTTATAGAGCGATAGCGCGAAAGACAGGAGTCAGCGTAGGTAAGTGTCACGCTGTTGTTTAGAGAGACGCTATACGCATCTAAGGGCGGAGGATTTGGTGAGGAGGCTAGGATAACATGGCTTAGGACACTATTACATCTACATCATAAAGCGCCTGGACATCCCTTGAAGCCACCACCCCCAGTTGATGACGGGGGGTGACCTGAATCTGTTGGGTATACCGCCCTACCTATGCGCTGCTACGTTGTGAGCGCTCTTTGCTACTGGGTCTACCTGCTGCCTTCAATAGCAACCCCCATTTATTGCTGTCGGCCAACACGCGCCAGTCGGCCAATTAGCTGGTTTGCTGGTTGGTTCAGGGCCACTGGGCCACGCTGCGCACATACCCATCATGGGCTCGGTTAATGCACAACTATTGCAGAAGCACTCCCGTGTCCAACACTCTAGCGATATAAATGTGCAGCCAAATTGCGCGATTGACGCGCCAGCTCCCGCGAACCAATTCGCAATATCACCGAAAAACCCGTCGTGGAGTCGCACATCTCTATTACCCGAAGTTGCGCTCATCGCGCTCATCAACATGTTTGTGGTTCTCTCTTTTTCATCTTCATCTCCTTTTAAAAGATCAGCAAGTGACCAGTTGATGGTCGCCATGACACGGGTGTCAAAAGCATCGTCATAGGAGACTTTAAGGCCAGCGGTAAGGTTATTGGTAATGTCATAGTTAAGACCCGTTGAGACGCCACCTCCATCCGCCTCGTTTAAATCTCCGTGCTGATAGTAGTAACCCACTGAGACTTTGGTTTTGTCATTGATCTGGTAGCCGACATCTGCCCCATAGGTATCCAGCGCACCAACTAGGTAATGACTGTTAAGTATCTGTTCGGTAGCCCCTGTAGGAATCAGGGCATACACATCAAAGCGGCATTGGTTGGAGACAAACTCAGCACCGACTGCCGCCTGCTGGAAGTCAACGGTTCTGGGGTCAGTGACCACTACAGTGGTATCCACTGGTCCTGCTTTTAATTCTCTAGTGTCATAGCCTGCATAGACGCCATACATCTGGCCTGATTCATTTAACCGTCGATAACCCAGACGGGTAGAAGAAGAAGGCGTGGTGCCGGCGACTTCGGTATTGATGATACTGCTATCCCCTGATCGGTCAGCCACATTACCTTTGACTTCTATATCGACATAGGTGACCGCATTGGAGGTTTTATGCAGCGGAACAAAAGCGCCTAAACCGACAGCATTGGGAACGCCAGCGCCTTGGGTCTGGCCGATGGCCCTTAGATCAAAGTTAACGGTATCTTCTACAGAAATATCCTGTGCGGATATAGGATAAGCGCCTAGAAGAAGAAGGCTTGCAACAACAGGAGTGAAACGGTTCATGATCTATATCTCCTATGATCTTTTACTGATCTATCAATGGTCTTCTGATATATCGTTAATCTGATATGTCGTTAAATTATAGAACTGTTTATAAGGGAATCTACTGCGCTATACGCATCTTAGGGCTGAGGATTTGGTTAAGCGGTTGGAATCAATGGGGTTAGCAGCCCTGATCAGTTCCCTGACCCCCACTAATTAACTCCAGTTCAAAGTCCGTCAAGTCACCATCTTGTCCCAGGAAGTCCTGATGGGCATAGACCTCATCTGATGTAATGGTAAAGCCATGAGTCTTCGCAAGGGTGGCTATGCCATCACCCATCCCTGACCCATTGGAAGTTGCTGTATTGACGATGGATATAACTTGTTCTTGAAGATCGTCATCTTCTAGAACAGCATCACGGAATGATTGAAAGTCGCTCATAGAATTCTCCTTGGGTTATGGCCCAAGAATACCGCTGTTAGGGTGGTGGCTCAACTTTTGAATGTGATGGGGGTCACATCGGAGGGGTAAAGAGAGGGTTTAGCGTAGGTATACGCTGTAGCGTAAAGAGGCGTTCTATGTACTGTGTGGAGTATGGTATTGGTTTTTTCAATGAGTCCGTTGTGGTCAATCATTTATTTACGACGGGCAGGGGAAGAGATCGTCGTAGCACGTGGAATAACCGTAAGGTGGACACGGAGCCTCCCATCCGTACATGTCAACACATTTACTATCGCTGTGAATACATTCAGGCTGCGGAGGAGGATCGCAACGGCCATAAATTTGGTTGTCTATGGCCATCATCACCCGCTGTCCTTCAGGAGTCATAGTAATTTTCCAAAGGATTGGGCCATCATGCACCCGCACATCCCTTTGCTCAGGTGATGCACTCAAGGCATTCATCAGCCAATTCACTCTGGCCTCTTTTTCTTCTTCATCACCTTGGATGAGATTGCCAAAGGTGTAGTTGACGGTCGCCATGACACGGGTTTCAAAAGCATCGTCATAGGAGACTTTGACTCCTGCCGTGAGGCTTTGATTGATGTCGTAGGAAAGTCCAGTTGTGACACCTGAACCATCGGTCTCCCCGACATCACCATTTTGATGGTAATAACCTACCGTGGCTTTAGTTTTTTCGTTGATCTGGTAACCCGCATCCACACCTAGCGTATCCAGCGCACCGGCTTGGTAGTGGCTGTTAAGTTGCTTCTCGGTTGTCCCTGTAGGCATCAGGACATAGGCATGAAGACTCCATTGGTTGGAAGCCGCCTCTGCGCCTACCGCAACCTGCTGGAAGTGAACGGTTCTGGGGTCAGTGACGGTAACAGTGGTATCAACTGGCCCTGCTTTTAACTCTCTGGTGTCATATCCTGCATACACCCCGTACATCCAGTCTCCTACATCATTAAGCCAGCGGTAACCTACGCGGGTGGAAGTAGAAAGCGTAGTCCCTGCCACATCCGTGTTGATAATACTGCTGTCGCCTGATCTGTCATCCAGATGGGCTTTGGCCTCCACATCCACATAAGTGACGGCATTAGAGGTGGTGTGAAGAGGTACAAAAGCCCCCGCACCTATGGCATTAGGCACTCCAGCGCCTTGGGTCTGGCCTATGGCCCTTATATCAGGCTTAACAACATCTTCTACGGATACATCCTCTGCTGAGATGGGATAAGTGCCTAAAAGAAGCAGACCAGCAACGACAGGAGTAAAGCGATTCATGGGGTATATCTTTATTATTATTGATAAGACTGATCTTAACACTGATTTGAAGGGGGGGGTAATGGGGAGGGTATGAACCTGCCCACCCATTGTGGCGGTACTCCATCAACAGGCAAAGGTCATCTTATTTTGATTCAGCCTTATCCAGTAACTTATCCAACCCCATCGTCTTAACCAGTCCTTTGATCTTGCCCAATTCAACCTCTGGTGGTCTGGTCATGTTAAATAACTCAATCACACAGTTAGATAACGCCTTCTGAGTAGCCTCCATTGAGTCTATATAGCCTTGTGCAGTAATTCTCATCTGCTTGGCTGATTCAATGGACTCTTTAGATGCATACCACTGTTTTTTTAGTCTGTTGGTTTCATCCAGCAGTGCGTTTGCGTTTTCTACGATTTGAAAGGCTTTGTCCATTCTCTTCGCTCTCAACATCTCACTAACACTGCAAACCTTTCTAGAATATTTCACCAAGTGAACTAACACTAATTTAATTCAATTTCTTCCACATTAGGACAACGTCGCCAGTGTCTTCGGAACCAGGGAAGTGGACATATGGCCTACGATCCACTTCGACGTAGCCATTTCTCTGATACGTTTTGAAAGCAATTTCGTTTACCTCCTCCACCTGCAAAGCGATCTTATTTGTACCAGAATCCTTAGCTACACTTTCCGCTTTGCCTAAAAGTTGTCGGGCTAATCCTTTCCCCCGATATTGCGGCAATATGGCAATTGCCTGTAGCAACCAACATCCACTAGCTACTCTTTCAAGTTCTACACAGGGCCGAAAACATTCTGGCACAGCATCAAGGTCAATATCTGGGTAGGGGTCATCCAAGGAAAATCCAAAAAACGCGCCTACAAATTTAAATTGAGATTCTGCAACCAGCCAGTTTTTAAAATAAGCATTGCTATTGACATCGGTTCTAATTGTTTCTCTGCCATACTCAAAATAAGATTGCCCTTGCCCCACTTCTTGACTCCAAAGGTAAGATGGCATCCTTCTACCTGCTATATCCCGAATTAGCGCCAGTTCTGTACAGTCGTCTTCTGTTGCCTTTCTAAATTGTAATGCATTGCCCATGAAACTTACCCAAGAGTGTACGTGTGTTTCATTCCCAACACCCCACTAACACCGTAAACGCTTCTGCTTGTCAGCATGGGAAAGGCGGGGGTCATGTTACCGCCTATCAAAGGCTAGTGAACGTTACAGACTCTTTTTTGCCTCACTTCCTTGGCGCAGCAACTCACTAACCTCACGAACCAAAGCTGTTACCTTTTCTACATTCGACCCCATTTCAGAGGTGACCGTTACGGTTGCGTCAAGGTGCAAAAAGTCCTTCAAAGACGATGCAATCCAGCCGATGGGTATCAATACAAGCACAAGCGATAACGCTACGCCAAACACAGCGCCTACCCAAAACTGATTAAAGCCTGCGGCAAATCCTTTTCGCATACCACTACCTCGAGAATCTTATCTAACCATCACTAGGGAATCGGGAATTCTAGACGATTACAGAGTCATTCTGTGTCATTGAGTATTCGGTTTCAGACGATGCCACGACCACTGCATCCAGCGATGTCGGCCATCGTATTGATAATGCCGATGTAGGTAACTCTTACCGGACTAGATGTCACAAAGCCTACGCTACAAAGAAACAGTCTTCGGCCCCGTGCTCAGTATCACTTTACCAACTCTCTTCTGAGTTCTTGACCAAAAACAGACCAGCCAACAAAATAAAACGAACCAATTAACTCTTCAAGACCAAGAAACTTTTATTCAAAAATAATCTCAATGACAAGCCAAAGAAAGACCGCGAGATGGCTTAACATTGCAAATAGCAAGGTTCTTATAAGAACCGATTCCCATCCTGATATTGTTGTTTTGCGTTTGGTTGCTCTCAGACGCCAGTAGGAAGTCAAAATGATCCCCCAGACAATCAGAGCCCCGTTAGTAATACTTAAGAGCACAGGCAAAAAGATTACAGGGATCAAGATCCAAATTCCAAGCCAATTTATTCTGCTGGGATTGCGTCGAATCCCGTTAAAAATGGATAACAGGAAAACTATTGGAAGTCCAACCAAATGAATTTCTCTGAAGAATCGACCCGATAGAACTGACCCAGGAATATCCCCAAAACTCGAGTACTGCCCTAGCGCATCGATCTCACGACTCGCAGCCAGTTTTTTCGTTATGTTTATGATGTAATCGTTGAAGTAGTTTGATGGGTCTGAAAGGAATGACCCGAAAAGGCTTGGCGAAAAAAACCCAGATACACCGTTCCCGCCTGTGTAATACAAGACCTGAATAACACAGAGCGCCACGACAAAAATCCATTTAATCCGATTTCCCGCCATTGAGGTCTCCCAGGCTGAATGATGCCTCCGCTGAAACAATAACCTTCATTTCACAGGAAATCTACTGGGTGTGTGCGTACAACATCATCCCCAACACTTGATCCACATCAAACGCCCCAAAAGTAACTCCAAAATGACCGACATCAACCCCGGAGTAGACGTCAGCATCCTCAACAAGGCGAATGAGACACAAGATACCTATATCACCAATCCCAACATGAAAACAGCAGATGCCTACATACAATCCTTACAAGAAACCACGATGACTCTTACTGACTCAATAGTGATGCCGTCAGGGCCAGAGTTTCGGGAGTTGATGAGGGAGGAGTTAAAGGCGAACCCGGGGGGCTAATTAGCAAATGAGATTCAAACGCAGACCTAGCCCATAGTTATACCGTTAGGCCCGCTAAACCCCCCGCCTGTGTGGCCGATCAGCCACTATCATCTTCGGATCGGTGAGGTATATACGGGGGGAATCTATTCACGCGGAGAATAATTTGCACTCGCAGTCCTAGAGGACTACCCTTCATAGGGTATGCCAAGACGTACTCGTTTGAAACCGTGGCGCGGTGACCACTGGAAGCCCTTTGTATATCGTGCGATCGAGCACCGGGTCGCCGGCAATATCGAGTCTATTGCCGCGCCGCTTGGTATTGATGATCCAACTGAGCGAGAAGCCCTCGCCGAAGCGGTAACAATCGAGTTAAGGCGTGCGTGGGCGTACCTCCGTGATGTGCAATCAGCCGCATCAGAGCCTGCAACTCGCAAACTTCTTTATGAACTTCTCCGTGCCAAAGACCTCGTGATGGAGGTCGAACGTGCTGATCCTACAGTCCGCCGCTTGATCGAAGAGCATGACTGGATGGAACGCGGCAAAGGGTTTATTGAGAGCATCGTGACTGACCCGACCCGTCTTTGCAAGGCCGTTTCAAGGGCATTAGCGGCAGTGACCAAGAAGAATGCCTCAAGCCGTCCAAGCGGAACCGTGCAGTTCTCAGAACACGTGCTGGCTGATTCTCTGGCTCGAGTTTTTGAGCGGTTTGGCGGCCGTGCTACCCGCCGTTTTGATGCTTATGCTGAAAATGAATATGGCCCGTACCGAGACTTTGTGCAGGCTGTTCTGCAGGTAGTTCCTAGACGACTTCAACGATCGCCCGGCCGAGTTGGTAAAAGCAGAAATCCAGTCGATTACATGGTCCGACTGTCGGCTCGACATACCTATCGTACCCCCAAAAAACCCAGTGTTTATGCGGGCTCCGGGGGGGGCTTATTCCCCATTATCAGTTCTCTCCCCGTTTTGCCACACTCCCCTCCAGATCGCGACAAATCATAAGTTGCGGTGATTCTGCTCTCAGGCTCAAGCCTGAGAGTTGATCGAAAACTCCCATCGCCGGAGGCGATAGAGCATCCCAAGGAGGGGATATTTATGTCGTACATCAGAGAACTACAACCAAGTGGGAAGTTAATTCCCCGCCTCGACGGCGTAATCGAAATTCGTTCAGGAACATGGAAGGCACGGTGTCCTGCGCACGAAGATCGCAGCCCATCTTTAAGTATTAAAGAGGTAGATGGTGGAAGCCTCCTTATTCATTGCCATGCTGGCTGTGAGGCTCATTCAATCGTCTCAGCCGTTGGGCTTAATTTGTCTGATCTGTTTCCACCAGACCCATACATTAAAAGTAGAAAGTACCAGAGCAAACCGGCTAAGAATTATCGGTTAATTGTAGATCGCGCTTACTCCGCAGCAATCCTTTGTGCAGCGTACGCCGGTCACATTGAAAAACACTGGGAGGTTATCTCCGGCCCGCTCGGACTTGATGAGCGGGATTTATTCATCTTCAAAGGGGTCACGGAAGACCTCATGGAGTTATTGCGTGGTTAATTTAGAGAAAGAAGTGGCGGAAGTGCGCCAAAGAGTCGACCCTAACCAAGCCCTAGCCTGCAATTTTCAACTGATTAATGCAGGAGAGATTGATACACGACCGATTGAGTGGATATGGCCGGGGATGCTAGCAAGGGGCAAGTTACATACTCTTGCCGGAAGGGGAGGCATGGGCAAGACAACAGTCATGCTCAAGGTCGCCGCAATTATCTCTAGGGGCGGGTATTTTCCTGACTGCTCGGTTGGTTGCGAGGAGGGCAGCGTCCTTTATATCTCAGGAGAGGATGGCGCCGGGGACACAATTGTGCCTCGGTTTGTCGCCTCTGGCGGTGAGCCAGAGCGGCTCAACCTGATACGCAGTCTGATCACAGCCGATGGCCAGTTCCTTTCCATAGCCGATCATCACTTGTTCCTTGAACAAAGGATCAGATCGTCCGGGGCAGTGTTAGTTGTGTTCGATCCGGTCACAGAATTCTGCGGGGGGAGCATGGATAACAACAGTGCCACCCATGTCAGGTCAGTATTGGGTCGGCTTCAAGAGATAGCCACCGCAACTGGGACTGCTGTGATGTGCCTTACCCACCTGACCAAGCGCCGTGATGGGGAGAAAGTTGATCAAGTACTTGGCAGTGGGGCGTGGACACACGCCCCGAGGATCGTTTGGGGCGTGGCGGAGGATGAGTCAGGGAAATATCTGGGTCTGATGAAATCCAATATTAGCGTCTTGGATCATGTCTACCCCTACAGCCTCTTTGCACAGGCTGTAGACGGTGTTGAGGCGTTCTCAGCATCCATCGGCAAACGGGTTCCCGGGGAGTATCTCTCAAATTACACCGAGATTGACTCAACCAATAAAGGACGAAAGTCAGTCGATGCCGGCGAATACCTTCGTAATCGTCTTTCCAAAGGCCCCGTTGAGAAACAAACTCTTATCAAAGAACTTGAGACGCAGGGAATCTCAGCAAGCACCACCAATAGGGCGGCTGAGCAAATCCGAGTCCTAAGCGACAGAGCCGCCAAGCCTCACGGGCCAGCAATATGGCGTCTGCCAGAGTGATTTCTATCCGGTCACTTGACTCATGTCAGGAGCGGCAAATGATTCAAGTACTTAACTCAAATATTCCCTAAGGAAATGACTCAAGTGAAACCCGCCGACAGCGGCGCTTGGTTTGATCCAAGTCAACCTCTGTTATGGGACATCAAAACGGTGGCCATAAGGTTGAGCATCTCTCCCAGCACGGTACGACGGGAGATCGCTTGTGGCGCTCTGCCTTGTGTCGAAATCCGAGGGAGAAAACTGATCAATCCGCAGGCAGTAAATGATTATGTAAGTAGGCAGACCCGGTATAATTCCACCTGCGTGGAGTTGCTGCCTTCTGCTACAGGAGAAAGCACATGGAACTCTACAAACGAAACGGCATCTATCAGGTCACCTTCCAGTCATCAGGTGGATGCCAGACTCGACGCTCTCTTAAAACTCGGGACAAAGGCATAGCCAAACAGCGTGCCGCCAAACTGGAACTTGATATCCATGAGGCGACGCTTTTCGGCAAGGAGCCTGCACGCAGTTTCAAGAAGTTAATGGTGGCGTATTTGGAAGCCAAGACACGTAACCGCGGCTTTGCCCGCTTGCAGTACGCGGCAAAACCCTTGCTTAACTACTTTGGTGATAGTGACCTTAGTAAAATCAAAGAATCCCACGTAGAGAACTACATCGCGTGGCGTTCTAAGAGCGTTTCTGACGGAACTGTCCTGCGAGAGGTGGGTATGCTCTCAGCGGCTTTTAATCACGCCATAAGGAAGCATCACTGGCGTATTGAGAACCCCTGTAAGGGCGCTGACAAGCCAAAGGAGCCCAAGGGGCGGGTACGCTTTATTACCCGTGCTGAGGCTCAGAGGTTGATCCACGACGCCCGATGGCCGCTCAATCCTTCGGGTAAAGCCCTGACAGATCAGCATAGGTCACCAGCATTGGCGGACTTTATCGAACTTGCTCTAAATACGGGGTGTCGAAAATCCGAACTGTTGGCCCTGAAGTGGGACCATGTCGATTTCGCTACCCGTCTTTTATACCTTGCGCAAACCAAAGGTGGGGAGTGGCAGACGGTTCCTATCACCGAGGAGGCCCGACAGTTGCTGGTCAAGAGGATGCGACTTCGAGATCAGGTATGCCCCGATAGCCCGTATGTTTTCTTCCATGAAATCGTTAAGGCGGGCGCTGAGATCGGGGACATAGTTGGGGGTTTAAAAAAATCTTTCGCCAGTGCTTGCATTCAGGCTGGAATTAAAGACTTTCGAATCCATGATCTACGACATACCTTTGCCAGTTGGCTGGTGATGGACGGTGTGCCACTATATGAGGTGAGTAAGTTGCTTCGTCATTCAAGCATCAAGATGACAGAGCGATATGCCCATCTGGCACCAGATCACCTGCATCAGGTAGTGGCTAACCGCGGATTTTCAGCACGTTTTCAGCACACTGAGAATCCGCTAGCCGCAGTAGTTTCAAAAAATGGCTAAAACACTGGGGAAAATGGTGGGCGCGGCAAGGTTCGAACTTGCGACCCCTGCCGTGTGAAGGCAGTGCTTTCTACAGGGTATAACGTTAAATCAACCACATACGCACACCGATCCC
>Ga0233433_10003660_pt1 | contig 12244 bp, 8 predicted proteins | sample SI_122_August201_5_FD_179868 | JGI IMG/M metagenome (GOLD analysis project Ga0233433, IMG submission 179868) | Seawater microbial communities from Saanich Inlet, British Columbia, Canada - SI_122_August2016_100_MG | ecosystem: Environmental > Aquatic > Marine > Inlet | place: Canada: British... | reverse complement strand
CTTGGAAGAATATATGAAGGCTATCAAAGACGACAAAAATGTAGAACAAAACATCGCAAAAAAAAATGATATGATGCAAAAGTATAGAAATATATTGAATGATGATGATGATGATGATGATGATGATGATGATGAATACAGTATAGATATGAGTAAAATAAAAAATAAGTTTAATGAGTTTGATGAGTTTATAAAAAAAACAAAATCAGATAGTTCTCAGGGTAATAAAATAACGAGTGAAAGCAAACAGTATGATACAGAAGAAACAAATTTAGATAGTTCTCAGAGTAATAAAAATGGTAACTTTCTTCCAGATATGGGATTTTTAGCCTATGGGAAAAGAAAGGTGGCTGAAGGACTGAATACATTAACTCCGGACGTAGTGGGGAGATATAAACGTCAAAAGGAGCGAGCTAAAGAACAGGATAAACTAACTGCTTACGAAACAGATAAGAATAATTTTATTAAGTTAAGTAAATTAACAGAAGAAGCAACTGCTTTGGAAAAAAAAATTCAAGAGTTAGTAGATGAGCAAACAAAACGAACACTTAATATAGATGAGTTTAAAATAAAAGACAGTTTAGTAATTGAGAGAAAAAATATGTGGAATCATAATGATACTGTAGTTATATTAAATAAACGAGCGAAATCTAATGATGATTTCATTAATTCCATTAATGAAAAAATGGAAGAAATTCTGGAAAAATATAAATCTACTGATAGTGATAAATATGAACATCATATTTCTAATACGAAGACGATAGATTTAAACCTCGACGGAAAAAATATTGTAGAAGCTGCTATTACTACTCCTGCTCCTGCTACTGGTACTGGTACTGGTGCTAATCCTCCTGCTCCTAATGCTCCTGTTACTCTTGCTCCTGCTCCTACTCTTGCTCCTGCTCCTGCTCCTAATGCTACTGGTAGTGGTGCTAATCCTCCTGCTCCTACTTTTAAAGAAGATACAAAATATTCGCCTGGTTTAAACAATGTAGCCAAAACAATTGGTGTAGATGTAAGTGAGTTGGCCGCGGCTTTACAAACATACGCAGAAAATGCTAATAATGCTGCTGCTACTACTACTGCTGCTGCTGCTAATCCGGTGACTGAGACTGCTACTGGTGATGCTGCTGATCCTGCTACTGGTGATGCTGCTGCTGCTGCTAATCCTGCTGCTAATCCTGCTGCTAATCCTGGTGCTAATCCTGCTGCTAATCCTGCTGCTAATCCTGCTGCTAATCCTGGTGCTAATCCTGCTGCTAATCCTCCTGCTTCTACTTCTGGTGCTAATCCTGGTGCTTCTACTTCTGCTTCTACTACTTCTCCTGCTTCTACTTCTGGTGCTTCTGCTGCTGCTTCTGCTGCTGCTGCTGCTGTTGCTAAAGATTTAATTAATCAAACAGTAATCGGAGCAACACGAGATAGAATAAAAACATTAAAAGGTCGCGAAATGGACGACGCTATGGGACAACAATACGGTTTATTTCAGAGTGGAGTTGAAAACCCTAAATACTATATAAAGACTAAAACCGGCGATGATGATGTATATTTAGATAATAACGGTAATAAGGTACAACTTGATCAAAAAATAATAAATAAACTCCAACCTGTTTCATTAAAACATCAAACAAAAGTTAAGATATTTAATAAAGACACTGTTTATAATGTATTAACAAAAACCGATACTGACGGTGAAGGTCGATTTAAGTATACGATAGATGGTGATGGTAATGAAACTAAATCATATCCAGATTATCAAGTCATACCAGCCGAACCCGTCACACAAGGAGGTTCAAAAAAAGGCCGTAATAAAACCTTAAAAAAACGTAACAAAAAATAAATAAATTTATCACACATATCGTTTTTATTGAATAAAACGATATGATATTAACTAATTAACAGCCAAAAGGAGTCGAACTGTTTTTTTTATTTTGTTGCTCTTGATATTCAACATCTGTGGATAGACATTCATCCCCTAATTTCGCAATATAGGCTGAACTATCTAATGGACCAACCTCCTTTTTAATAGTGCATGAATTATTATAGGGTGTATTGATGCGATTTTTAAACATATTATTTTCCATATTCGCAGGACAAGTGAAAGCTGCGACTTCTTTTGCCGGACAAGTTGGTTTCACTTCATTGATTGCCTTTTTTGTTTTACGTGCGATGTAATCCGATTGACCATTTAAATTATGATTATTATCGGGTTTCACAGTCGAATAAGGTGCGGGGCGTTTTGCCCACATATTACGACTACCCATCATACTATCGGTTGTTTTCACAGTTGATTTCATGACTGTATTATCATTGGTGGAAGTCACAGGAGGAATTATCATATTATTGGGATATGTGCCACAGCAACCACCGTGTCCACGAGGTGTAGGACCTCGCATAGGTGTCTTGGGAATAGAACGAGACAATGATGTTTGTCCAACCCAACCCTGATTACGATGACCTCCATTAATAGAAAATTGAGAAACACCGACACTCATATTGTTATATTTCGCAGCAGTTTTCTTTTTTAAAGCAACAATAGACATTATATATATATTCATTGTGAAAATATATATATCAAAAAACACACTTCTCTTCCTAAACACCTTTTGTATTATACAAGTATTCACATATGAATGAGAAGGACCAATTTGAACCATTTAAATTAATGACGTCGCCGTGATCATTTAATAATTGAATACGTAATTTTGTAATATTCACTGGACCAAAATATTTACGATCATTGTCTTGTAATGTACCGCCATATTCAGTAAATACATCCCCTTGTTTTAAACTCGATACTTTAATGGGAATCATTGCGAACATATCTTTGACGTAAGGAGGATCAGAATATAATTTCGTCGAATTCTTAACAATATTTTCATTATTAATTTGATTCGCGGCGAACAATTGATTTTGCGTTAGTCCCATACCTGGTTGCGATGCATTAAAAATTGAACACTGAATATTAGAGGTTAAAGGATTACATACACGTGTCCCACTACTCGAATACGCAGGTCGTTCTGCGTTTGGTGTATTTCTTACACCAGTAATTAAACCATCATTTAAATGATTTTGTGTGAAATCATCGACAATTAAATAAAGATTTTTAAAAAGATATAGATCTAAACTTGAATCTCCCTGCATTGTTACTATATTCGTTGATGCGTCCATTTTATAATTATTTAATTCGACATATTTTCCATTAAGGTCTGCTGTAGATTTCAAATCAAAATCAGGGTATGAATGAAATCCAAGTAGCCAACCAATAGTCACATCCCATGTGGTTGTTTGAAACGAATTTGTAGTGATTGACTGAATATTTTGGACTTCTCTTTCAGCAGCATTAAAAAACGACAATATATAATCTTCGGCTGTGTATTTTTGATTTACACTGACTTGAAAAACAGAATATTCTGTTCCTTTATCAAATGTCGAATATACGATTGAATTCTGTGTCTGAGTATTCTCTTTTAATCTATTATTAATCGCATTATACAAGGTATATATATTGTAAATACCATCAGTAACAGATAGTTCAATCTTTTTAACACCTCCTGTATCGGTTAAACCTTTAACACTTGATTGAGGAGTTAAGAATATAGAATCATTCTGCCTTTCTATTTTGCTAATTATTATGGTTTTACTAATATCGTGCATAATATCGCGCGAACCTTTAATTTCTCGTTGAGACCCCGATATATTATAACTAAAATCGGTAAATCCTAGTAACGCATTCCAAGAATTACCAGTGATTCCACTTACATCTGGCTCGGAATAACCCAATATAATATTCCCGGTTTCGCTATTGTACTGAATCTCCCCATCACCATCAACTACTTCTTCGACAGTATATCGTTCGTTTCCATTAAGGTCATAATAATTATTTTCATAACCTGTATAAGCTACGTCCACATCATCAATGGTAGTGGTGTCTGTTAATTCCACAATATATTCATCTTGTGTAATTCGATTAATAATAACGTATTTAAAGGTTAATGTATTGGCCGTTATAGTCATTGATGACTGACTCATATTTAAACCATGTAGTGATGTCCCTAATTTATCAACTGTTCCATTGATTGTTACAAATACACTATTAATCGCTCTGGACAATGATGCGGGGGTTCTATAACTACCCGGTGGAATTGTGATAGTATAACCTGATGGAACTTCTGCTAGAACTGATGCTAGTCCTCCTACGGTTGATTTTGGAGTTACAACTATTTTATTATTTATGTTATCTACCACCGTAAATGGGAATGTTACTGTATGCGAAGTAGAAATAATATTTGACGTAGGGCTTGTTATATTAATGGTATTACTCGAATATCCAAAGGAACTCAAAAAACTTCCACTTACATCTAATTCATAATCATATTCATTAAAATAAGTCAGCATATCAAATTGGATACGAGATCGTTTTATACCCACATCATAAAAGGCTTTCCCATTTACATATCCGTTTGTTATCGGATTTTCATCAATATCCTTTATATTTTTTAATTTTGTATTTATCTCAGAATCTAGATAGACTTCTTGATTGTTATATACACCAATGTAATCATTTAAAATATATCCATTTGGATTTCCGGTTGCGACTGATGTATCAATTGTAATCGCTCTATTATTTGAATTATTATCATAATATTCACGTGTACATCTTAATGTGAGTTTTGGGACAGATATGATTTCATAAAACGTTTGAATAGGACTAATCTCTGCTTTTAATGAATTGGGGGATGTAAACGCAGTCTGTTTATCAAATAAAAAGCAAGATTGTTGTCCAGTCCATAAAGGACCGCCCCAAAGACTCGAAATAACATCGGCTGCTAGATTTTCTAATACTTCGTCTTCATCTGGAAAAACGACTGCTACTTTTGAGTCTTCTTTTTTCGTTGTTGTTTCGCGATTTAACAAAATCATCATTTGGAATCTCTGCATGGTTGTGATTGTTGGGTCATCATTGCTATCTAAACCACTATTATAAGATATATCAAACTGATGAAGAAACGCATTCTGACTTAAAAAATTATTTGATAATAGGGTTCGATTAATTAATTCTAATAATGTAGAACGAGTATACAAGTCTGATTTATTTCCAAATTCTATTCGTATCGTGTCTAATATTGTAGATGATGCGTCATATAATCCTGGTCCATCATAATTATAAATAGTGAAATAATTATTTCCATAAACAATCGGATCACTTGTTCTATCGTCAATCACAAGATAAAATGTAGCATTTGGATCAAATGAATTATATTCTAAGTTATTGGGATCTGTAGTAACTCTTTCTGTAATTAACAGCGAATCCTGGAAATTTGAATAAATGCTCTCTAATGAATAAGCATTCGTCACAGATGTTACAGATGTTATTATACTGGCGTTTGAACTTGTGAATCGAGGAATAACCATATTTGCGAATCCTAAAAATCCAGGGATTGTATCTTGTCTTTCCGATGTATCAAACGCATTTGTAATTTTTCCAAAATAAAGGTAAAAATTCGTCTCATTGTATATTTGTTGAATATCTATTGTAAATTTTATTTTCGATGAAGTCACTTCTAATTCTACTCCCGTTGTTCCGAAATCAATATCTGTATTAATTGCCTTTACATCTGATATACTCTGATTAATCGCTGTTATTAAACCGAGGGCATCATATGACCCCGCCGCTATTTCAAATTTCAAATCATATATGTCTTTAATACCGTCTACATTTCCTAATAAATAAAAATAATTCGCATTGTATACATTACTCACATTATACCAAGTGTATGGAATACTTATTGAATGGAGTCTTAATGAAACAATATTATTTAATACTTCTGAAAGATTTATAATATAATCAGTGGAATTTGGGTAATTTCCATAATTTCTAAACTGACTGTCTAATTGTAATACTCTCTTTTGTGTCTCTTTTAACAGGGGATTTAGTGAACTCCCTCCTGTATATTCTAATGTCTGTGTCTGTGTTATTACTTGGTCACCTTTCTTGTCCGTTATATATTCATCTCCTGTTTGTTTCGCATCTGTTGGTTTGTCTTCCATTCCTTCGATTATTTGTGTTTTTTCTTCCGATTGTTCATTTTCAAAAAAATATCGATACGCATCTTCGAAAAAGGCTTTTATTTTTATTGCTTCCGTGTCTTTTAATTCATCATATTTCTCTATAGTAAGTAATAATTTCGCTTCTAATTCGCGGTCGGATGGATTATTTAAATCCAACATCTCGAATAATTCATCTTCACTATATTTTTCAATGTTATATAAATCATCATCTTTCTTTTTGTCTTTTTCCATTTAAAAACTATTGTATAGTTTCCATCTATATTATTTATTACTGTTTTCATCTATTTAATATTTCGCATTTAAACATATCTTTTATATAATCCACTAAATCGATTTCTTTTTTATGTTTCATTTTAAACAGTCTATCCAGTGGAAATCCTTTAATACCTGATAGTTTTTTTTGATGTCCTGAACCAAAGAAGCATAATTGGTCGAATAATTCGAATATAAAGCTGTCTTTTTCTTGGATATTTTCACGGTCGATTCTATATTTTCCCATATACGCATAACGATTATAATTATCATCACTGTATATTCTATATTTTTTTACATGAGGTATATTTGCTACCATACCTATTCCCATGATACGATTATCACTATTATTCATTTCTAAAACAAATAAAATACTCTTTTCTCTATAATTACTGTTTACTAATTCAGGTGTACCATAAATACTCCCAAATGTTGGATGAGTTTTTCTATATTCTTTATTCTCTTTCCAAGTCTCAGTATTAAACCTAGTTGTTACGATATACTGTTTCATATTTTCTATATATTCTCTAAATTCGGGGTGATGTTTTATTTCAGCCCTGCGTCTCTTTTTTGATTTATAAGCCGTATTCATTTATATTTTTTGTTATATTGGACACTCATCTACTATTCATTCAATTTTGTTAATTTTATTCTTTATACATATAAATATACATGGAAACAGATTATTCATCTTCTCCTCCCAATTCACCAGATAGCATCGATTTAGAAAATCCTCTAGAAAAACCCGAGATTGTTATTAAAAAGGATAATATTGACCGTATTTATGAAAATGAGATGAATGCGCAATTGGTTGAAATCAAAAATCAGTTTATTCAAAATTCACCTAATATTGAAACTACTATGTCTTATCATTATCTAGACAATAATAGTCCATTAACTATTTCTTGTGATAATAGTGATATTGAAGACGATAATAATAATGGTTTTAAAGAGGTTACATATGATGATATTAAAAATTCACTGGATAAATATTTCGACGACCCCGATATGCAGATTTCTAATGAACTAGACATATTAATTACCTATATGAAAGGTCAGAAAAATTTATATATCGAATCGTATATTGTAAGTCAAAATAAACTCAACATGCTTATGATTCCCTCTATTTTAATTACGATCGCCGTCACCATTTTTGCTCCTATTTTTAAAAACGAACCTTGGAGTATTGGGCTTATTTCTAGTTTAAATGCTATTACTGCTATGATTATTGCGATGATTAATTATCTCAAACTCGAAACATCTACCCAAACTTTTTATAATACGGCTACACAGTTTGATAAATTGGAAACTTCGCTCGAATTTGTATCTAGTAAACTCATTTTTGTAAATAATACCAAAGAAAAAACCAAGATTATTTTCGATAAATTCCAAGAAGTTGAGACAAAAATACAGGAAATAAAGGAATGGAATACTCTCTTTATTCCTTACGAAATTCGACGCATTTTCCCCATCATATGTCACATTAATATATTTTCTTTTATTAAACGGATTGAGAACAATAAACAATTGCTCATTTCAAAATTTAAAGATGTTAAAAATGAAATTAAATATATTGTATCACGCCCGAATACACGGTATAATAAATCTAGAATTGAATGTCGGTTAAAATTATTATATCAACAAAAAGAGAAAATTAAAGATGAATTATCTCATTATCGTAATGCATATAGTTATGTTGATGAACTTTTCACTATTGAGATAAAAAACGCACAAAATTATCATTATTGTATTTTTTTCCGCAATTCGCATAACGAATCGTGTAATTCGAATAATCCAGTTGTTGATCGATATATTCACTCACTCATTAGTGCGCGATAACCATTTTCCAGAAATCATGTTTTTCATATACTATCTTTGTAGACAAGCCATTCTTTAAATTTATAAATAGATTTTCACCACATTTGGTGGTTGTGTCTATTTGTAATCGGATTATTACCGATTTATAATCTTTATTATTATAGATAGGTCGTTCTACTATACTATTTATCTCACCAAACTTACATTTTATTAGGGTCGATGCTATAAATCTTTTAGTTATTTTCGTTTTCATACGTGGAATACATAATGTTGTAGTCATCTAATTATAATTGAAACAGTATTTATCATTATTGTTTCAATTTTATACCATGCTGTACCGTTTAACGTTAAATTTATTTTATCATATCTTTTTTATACAATTTTTTTAATTCTTATTTCGTGCTGTTACGGTACATGATTATTTATCATTCTTTCTTTATGTTTTTTATCGTTTATATCTTGAAATCGTTTTCCGATATAATTTATAATGGACAATTCTATGGACAATTCTATGGACAATTCTATGGACAATTTAGATCTATCTTGGACAGATGAATATTACCGAACCACAGAGGGTGGTAAAACATATGAACCTGAACTTATGAATGAGATAACCCTCAAATTGATCTATACCAATATGGATGATGAAATTTTTCATACTATTGATAAAAAAATTGCTTTGACGATTAATAATGAGAATGACCATAGTATCTTATCCGAAGAACGTTTAATCGAAATTATTCAAAAAAATCGCAATTTTCAGAATAAACGCTATAAATGCGATAGTATTATACGATATTTTAATGATATGGATCCCGAAACCATTATTGATAACATTGAAGACGAAGATTTTCAGTTTGAATCCGATAAATATTTTTCACATTTTGAAATACCGAAAACACTGTATTTCCCACCATCGCTGTTTATTTTTCACTCTATCAACAGTATCTATATTATATTTCGTGAAATGGTTTTATTGAATCCTATTAATTCACCCGTTTCGATTATTAAAAAATATAAAAATAAGGTTACCAAACGTGTTCGTATTTCCGACCACCTTCCATCATATTCTACTACACGCAAATCTAGAAAATAAAAATGATAAATGACTTATACATATCTTTTGTTATTTATTCAATAATGGAAACAATTGTTTCAAATGAACATATAAAACAACAATTTGTTTATCTTCGTCATCTTATTATTGAATCTGATTTTACAAAAGACTCTGTTATTAATGAAAATTCTAATTTGTTCCGATGTATTGTAAAACAATCTGACTCTAAAGACATAAACAATTTGTTTTATTTTGTTGCTTATATGCGCGATATTCATGGGGGGCTTGGTATTCGCACTATGTCTTATCATTTTATTATTATCTTATATGATTCCTTTCCTGAACTAACACTCGATTTTATCAAAACCATTGTTGTAGGTAGACATAATATTGGTTCTTGGAGAGATGTTATTGGGATTTGCGAAATTGGATACAAACAAAATATTGACCATCCTATTATTTCGGTTTTGGTCTCTTTTTTAAACATATCCCTTATTCAAGAACGCAACTATTTTGAAAAACACGGAGTTTGTGAATCCAATCTTGTTAAATGGATTCCACGGGAAAGGTCGAAAAATAAGTGGTTGTTTCGTATATTATCCTTGAAATGGTGCGAAATTAATCATCCCTATTTATTTAAACATTGTATTAGTGATGTCTCTCAGATGCGTGCCGAGAGAAAGTGTTTTATGTTGTATCGGAAAGTTGTATCAAAATTATCGGTCGTTTTATCTGAATCAAGTGAGTTTATTCCAATTCATTCTCTTTTAAAAAACTGGTATTCTATTCATAATATCACACGTGATTACCAAATACTGAATTCTAGTATCCCCTCAAATTCTTTATCAAAATATTGTATAAAACGGGACATCTCTTATAAAGGTAGACCGTTTTTTATGAATTATTTTCATTTTCCACAAGGTATTGATAGAATGACTAGTATTATGTTTCGATGTATTTATTTATTTACTCAAAATAAAGAGACTGATCCAGTCGCATCATTCATATATTATAAAAATATGTCGGATACTATGAATGATATAAACCATTTATGGGAAGATGCGTTTCAAAAATGGAATCAAGTTATAGCTGTTGACCATAATTCTATTCCTGTAATTGATATTAAAACAACATCATTATCTGATCCTATTCTTCATCGGGCCATTTCCAGGGCTTGTTTTATAGCAAAAGGGTCGAATATTAAACGCATTTTATTTTCCGCCCACGTTCCTATTTGGATTAATATTGAGAATACACAAGACCTATCTTCTATTATTCTTTGTATTTTTAATTGTCTATCACGCGAACCCCTTGTTAATACTGGTATTGATAAATCCATTCAGTTTCTTGGTATTAATCACCCTTTTACACCTATTGTGATAAATAATAATGGGTTTTGTTACAATTATCAACACATATCTTCATATAAAGATTGTTCCTCTATTTTTCAAAATGACCGTTATCGATTATTAGATTCTGTTTTTAGTTAGTTACACATATAATATACATATTCGTATATATATATTATATATCAATGCCTGGAGATAGTGCTTACATTATGCTGTGTTATTTTTGTAATGACCGAAAGAAATATAAGTCCCCCCTTTTTAAATATTCGATTGATTCTACGGCAACAACCGTTGTATCTTGATTTTTAGACCATCTTGGTCATATTTAATAACATATCTTTCTCATGTAATGTTTTATCATTTATCGCATTTCGTTTAGCAGCCATTGTAGATACAATTTTACCATCTTTAAATATCGATCCTAATTCTACAATCAGTTTATTATACTCTGTCTTTGCTACCGTTTTAAATATGTCTTTTATTTTTAATAATGTATCTCCGGGAACACTCGTCTTTCCTAATAAAATACCTTTTATTACTTGGATATACTCATATAAAAATCCTTTTGTTTGTCTTGATGATAATTGTTTTATTCCGGATATGTCTAATTCGGATATAATTACTGTGGTTAAAGCGTAATTATCCCAAGTATCTTTTGTAGATACGATTTTATTCCATATATATGTCCACGTTTTTCCTTCAAAACTATTTATCCATTGCTGGAGTCGAGATAGATAGTCTTTTTTTTCTTCTTCTGTGAATATAGACATTTGTAATAATGTATTTTTTTTCATAAATTTTCCCAATATATCTTTTTTCATCTTTGCGATTTCGTCGGGTGTTATTACGACATGTTCTTTCGCAGGATCTATCATTATTGTCTTCCCATCTTTTTTTCCTATTAAATATCTGGATATATGTGTTAATAATATTATTTCAAAACACCACGGTAAATAGTAATCTATCACTATTCCAAAGGGTTCTCTTGTCTTTTTATATTCTTCTAGTTGTAATTTTTCTCCATCATATGATATTCCAAAATCTATCATTATTGGATGTGTTTTTTTATCTATCATTATATTGTTACTCTTTATATCCAAATGTAACACTTTTTCTTTATTTAATATTACCAATGACTCGAGTAAAAATAAATGTTTGTTTAGTACTTGTTGTAAGTATTTTTTTGTTTTATCTCTGGATGTCGAAGTAATAATATTATGTAAAAATGTATCAAGTGTATCTTTTCCTACATAACGAACCTTGCTTATAATCATTGTTTCCGTTGTTTTATCTAGTTTATCACATTCTTTTAATATGTCTTGTTGTATTTTTCCTGATGTTAATGGACAAGACTCGTATATTGGCGCAAATCTGTTTGAATGCAGTATTTTTTTTCCTATTTCTATCTCATTTTTAGATGTTTTATTGTCTCCTTGTATCTTTGATATTAAACCCTCTTTGGATTGTTTGGATTGTTTGGATTGTTTGGGCAGTCCACATTCTAGATCTTTATCTACCACACAACCATATGTTCCTTGTCCTAATACTTTTAATTCTGGTTGTTTATTTTTATTACTCATTTTATACTATCTCTATAGAATATTGTTATGTTTATTCTTTATTTAAAATTTACCGTTTAATACGAAGTTAAATATTCATTGCCCACTAAACTGTTATATTATTTATTTCCTTTGTT
>Ga0233433_10003656_pt1 | contig 12252 bp, 10 predicted proteins | sample SI_122_August201_5_FD_179868 | JGI IMG/M metagenome (GOLD analysis project Ga0233433, IMG submission 179868) | Seawater microbial communities from Saanich Inlet, British Columbia, Canada - SI_122_August2016_100_MG | ecosystem: Environmental > Aquatic > Marine > Inlet | place: Canada: British... | reverse complement strand
AAGGCCGCGTGCTTCGATAACCCGTTCATCCACCCCTTCAAAACGCCCACACAAGAGCGTCACACCGGGGCCAGCCGCCAATTCGCGCACGCGGGCCTGATCCAGGGGCTTGCCACGGGGGCTGAGATAGATAGCCGGGGCATCGGGGCAATTTGCCTGCGCCGCCGCCATGGCCGCATCCACAACATCGGGCTTTAACACCATGGATGCGCCGCCGCCAAAGGGCGCGTCATCAACGGTGTGGTGTTTGTCTGGCGCATAGTCGCGAATATCCACCGTTTCCAGCCGCCACGCGCCATCATCGCGCGCCTTTCCGGCAAGGGAACAGGCAAAGGGCCCCGGGAACATTTCCGGGAACAGCGTCGCCATGGTCGCCGTCCACGGTGTCTTGCGGGGCGCGTCCTGGGGCTGATCTGTTTGTTCATTCACCGTCATGGTCTTCTTCGTCTTTATGATCTTGCGTTAAGTCTTCTTTTTGCTCTGCTTCTTTCAGGTCTGGCACCGGATCAACCACGATCCGGCCACCGGGGATATCAATTACAGGCACAAATTCCTTCGTGAATGGCACGAAAGCCGTTGGCCCTGCTTCCCACTGAAGCTCGACGATATTGCCGGCTCCAAAATTTTCCACCGCCTTCACGGTGGCAAATGCCACGCCATCTTTTCCTTCGGCGCGCAATCCCACCAAATCGTGGTGGTAGAATTCTTCTTCCGCCGGTTCTGGCAGAACGGAACGGGGAACCCATAATTCCGTACCGCGCATTGCTTCTGCCTGATCCCGGTCTGTTACACCTTCAATTTTTGCCGTCACCATGCCTTTGGCAACATTGACAACCGAAAGCTTTATTTGGCGCTCTGCACTTTCATCCTCCACCGCCCCATAAGCGCCAACCCCTTTGGGATCAGCGGTATAGGGTTTTATCCGAACCAGCCCCCGAACCCCGTGGGGCCGGACGATGAGACCAAGACAAACACGGTCCCGGTTCTTGGCTTGCGGCTTGAAAGACATCACGCCACGGGGGCCTACTCGGCCTTTTTCTCTTCAGCGGCAGCTTCTTCAGCAGGTGCTTCTTCAGCGGCAGCTTCTTCAGCAGGTGCTGCTTCGGCGGCAGCTTCTTCAGCAGGTGCTGCTTCGGCGGCAGCTTCTTCGGCAGGTGCTGCTTCGGCGGCAGCTTCTTCGGCAGGTGCTTCCTCAGCGGGTGCCGCTTCGGCTGCTGCTGCTGCTTCGGCTGCAGCCTTCGCCACTTCTTCAGCTTCACGCATCTTTTCCTGGGTCTTGGCCCTTGGCAAATGCTGCTTGGTTTGCTCAGCGATCGCTGGCTTTTCCATCATGGATGCCTTGGACAAGAACAACGCGACCCGGTCACTTGGCTGTGCGCCCATGCCCATCCAATGACGAATGCGGTCTTCCTTCAAAACCACCCGTTGATCACTGTCTTTGGGCAGCATCGGATCATAATGGCCAAGGCGTTCAAGATAGCGGCCATCCCGTGGTTTACGGGAATCAGCAACAACAATGCGGTAGAAGGGGCGCTTTTTGGCCCCGCCGCGGGACAAACGAATTTTTAATGCCATACGCTTCAGGTTCCTTTCAGGTCTTCACTAAGTAGTCAAAGTTAAAATTATAATTAAGTGTTGTATTACAATCGGTTATCTATCTTCCCATCATGCCCGGTGGCATGGTAGGCATTCCCGGCATGCCACTTCGTGCCAACCCCTTGGCACCAAGCTTGCCGGCCTTTTTCATCATCTTGCTCATTTGCAGGAACTGTTTAATCAGGCGGTTTACGTCCTGAATTTGGGTCCCAGACCCTGCCGCAATGCGCCGCTTGCGCGATGCATTCAAAATCTTTATCCGGCGTTTTTCGATGCCGGTCATGGAACGAATAATGGCGATTTGGCGAAGAAACACCTTGTCGTCGATATTGGCCGTTGCCATCTGCGCCTTCATTTTTTGCGCGCCGGGTAACATCCCCATCAACCCTTTCAGCCCGCCCATGGCAGACATCTTTTCCAGCTGACTGGCCATATCATCAAGATCAAAACTGCCCTTTTGCATTTTGGCAGCAAGCTTTTCAGCTTCTTCCTGGTCCACCTGTTCGGCGGCTTTTTCCACCAGTGAAACCATGTCGCCCATGCCAAGAATGCGCGAGGCAATGCGATCGGGATGAAAATCTTCCAGGGCCTCCAGTTTTTCACCGGTCCCCATTAATTTGACCGGCACGCCAGCAACGGCACGCATGGAAAGGGCCGCACCACCCCTTGCATCACCATCAACCCGGGTGAGCACAATGCCCGTCACCCCAACCCGTTCCTTAAAGGTTGATGCAACATTGACGGCATCCTGGCCGGTCATGGCATCGGCCACCAAAAGGGTCTCGATGGGGTTAGACAGTTCGTGGACCTTTGCCACTTCATCCATCAAATCTGCGTCAACATGAAGCCGTCCCGCAGTATCCAGAATGACAACGTCATAGCCTTCAAGGCGGGCCGAGGCCAACGCACGCTGGGTAATATCGATCGCCGATTGGCCGTCAACAACTGGCAAGGTATTGATCTGGGCTTGGCGGCCAAGGACGGCCAGCTGTTCTTGGGCTGCGGGGCGCTGGGTATCCAGAGACGCCATCAAAACCTTCTTGCCCGATTTACCAGACAAGCGAAGTGCGATTTTTGCCGATGAGGTGGTCTTGCCAGAGCCTTGCAAACCGACCATCAAAATAACCGCAGGCGGGGTTGTCGCCAGATTAAGCGCCTGATTTTCACCACCCAAAAGGGCTGTCAGTTCATCAGAGACAATTTTGACGACCATCTGGCCCGGCGTGACCGAGCGGATGACCTTTTCACCAAGGGCGGACTTGCGCACACGATCCAAGAAATCCTTGACCACGGGCAGCGCCACGTCGGCTTCCAATAGGGCAACCCGCACTTCGCGCAGCGCTTCATCCACGTCTGCTTCGCCCAGCGCACCCTTACCGGTCAGCCGGGAAAAAACGTCATTTAAACGATTGCCAAGATTTTCAAACATCGCGGTCTTGCAGGCCTTTTTAGGTAATCTCAAACTCAAAACGACAATCACACCAGTGCGCGAAACTCGCGGGCTGGTGGGACCCCCCGGGGAAACCGGGGAGCTCGGGGTGGTAATTTTCCCTAAGCGGGCGGAATTTAGGCGTTATGTGCCCAAATTGTCAAGTTTTTGAGAGAGAAAGATGAATTTAGGGGGTGTCCACAGGCCCCAAAAGGGCTCAAACACCCGAAAGCGGTTGCAACTGGTGGCAAGTGCGCCATATAAGGCCGGTTATGGAAGGTTTGCTATTCATAAAAATGCATGGGCTCGGCAATGATTTTGTCATCATTGACGGACGCCGGATCAGCCACGACCAGCCGCTGGAAAGCCTGATCGATGGGGAAGCCTCTGCGCGCATTGCCGATCGCCATCGGGGCATTGGCTGTGATCAGTTGATTCTTTTGGCCGCACCTAAAAATTCTGATGCCCAGACCTTTATGCATATCCGCAATGCCGATGGCAGCGAATCATCTGCCTGTGGCAATGCCACCCGATGTGTCGCCGCCCTGTTAATGGATGAAAACGGGGGCGATGAAGCCATCATCGAGACCAACGCAGGCATCTTGATCGCAGAAGGCGCCGACAATGGCGTGCGTGTGGACATGGGTGAGCCGGGGCTTGATTGGCGGGACATCCCGCTCGCCCAGGACGAAGACACCCTGCACCTGCCCCTTCAAGCTGGCAGCGTTTCCGATCCGGCCGCATGCTCTATGGGCAACCCCCACGCCACCTTTTTTGTTGATGCTATCGATGCGCTGGACCTGAAAACGATTGGGCCGGTTTTAGAACATGATCCAATTTTTCCCGAACGCGCCAATATCGGCTTTGCCGAAATTAAAAATAAAAATGAATTACGGCTGCGGGTTTGGGAACGCGGTGCGGGCCTGACACAAGCCTGTGGCACCGGGGCCTGTGGCACGGTTGTGAACGGCATCCGCCGGGGCCTGCTTGGACGCACGGTTATCTGTCACCTTGATGGCGGCACGTTGGAAATTGAATGGCGCGAAGCCGATAATCACGTCCTGATGAGCGGTCCCGTGTCGGTCGCCTTCACCGGCATGGTTGCCCCCAGCCTGATCACGGGGAAAGGCCTGTGACAGGCGAAGCAGAAATCGTCTCGTTTGGGTGTCGCCTCAATACGTTTGAAGCGGAAGTCATGCGCGGCCACGCCAAAAGTGCCGGCCTTGAAAATGCAGTGATCATCAATACCTGTGCGGTCACAACAGAATCGGAACGCCAATCGCGCCAAGCCATTCGCAAGGCAAGGCGCGATCACCCCAACGCCACAGTGATCGTCACCGGGTGCGCCGCCCAGATTAATCCTGATGGCTTTTCATCCATGGATGAAGTCGATCACGTCATTGGCAACAGCGAAAAGCTTACCCCGGAAAGCTTTGCCCGCATCAAAACCAAAACTGACACCCCCCGTGTTTTGGTTGCAGATATTATGACCGTTCGCGAAACCGCCGGTCATTTGGTCGAAGGCTTTGAAGGAAAGGCCCGGGCCTTTGTCGAAGTTCAACAAGGCTGTGATCACCGCTGCACCTTCTGCATCATTCCCTTTGGGCGCGGCAATTCACGCTCTGTGCCCATCAAAGGCGTGTTGCAACAAACCCGGGCTTTGGTGGACAAGGGCTTCCAGGAAATCGTGCTGACCGGGGTTGATCTGACCGCTTATGGGGAAGATCTTCCCGAAAGTGCCCGCCTGGGCACCTTGGTCCGCACCCTTCTTGATCAGGTGCCAGACCTGCCCCGCCTTCGGCTTTCATCCATTGATGTCGCCGAAGTGGACGACATCCTGTTTGATGTCATCACCACCGAGCCCCGTGTGATGGCGCAACTGCACTTAAGCCTCCAGGCAGGCGATGACATGATCTTGAAACGCATGAAGCGCCGCCACACCCGGGATCAAGCCATCGAATTTTGTAATGCCGTTCGTGCCATCCGGCCAGAAACCGTGTTTGGTGCCGATCTGATTGCTGGCTTTCCAACGGAAACAGACGCCATGTTTGAAAACAGCTTACGCTTGATTGAAGACGCAGGGCTGACATGGCTTCACGTTTTTCCGTTTTCTGCGCGCCCTGATACACCGGCCGCCCAAATGCCTGCGATCAACGGCACCATCATCAAGGCCCGCGCCAAGGCCTTGCGGGAAGCGGGTGAAAAAGCGCGGGATTCATTTCTGAAATCGTGCACCGGGACCCAAGAATACGTCTTGATCGAACAACCGGGCATCGGGCGCACCGAACGCTTCGCCCGTGTTGCGCTGACCGGGACAGCACCGGTTGGCACGATTGCAACTGCAGAAATTACCGGCCAAAAAGACGGCCAGCTTTTAGGCCGCCTATTGTCATGAGCGGATGGCTGGGACGGCTTCGCAAAGGGCTAACGCAAACATCAAATGCACTTTCGGATGGCCTGATTTCGGTTTTTTCATCCCCGCGCATTGATCAAAAAACAATCGAGAATATTGAAGACCTGCTGATCACTGCCGACATCGGGCCGACAACATCGGCGCGTTTGGCCGCAACACTTTCAAATCAAAAATTTGAAAAAAATGGAGACCCTGAAACAACGGCAAAACAAGCGACAGAAGCACTGGCCGACGAAATCACCAACATTCTAGAGCCCGTCGCCAAGCCCCTTGTCATTGATACGGCTGCGCGCCCCCATGTTTTGTTAATCGTCGGGGTCAATGGCACCGGAAAGACCACCACCATTGGCAAGCTTGCCCATTATTTTGTCGATGAGGGGCATTCGGTCATGCTGGCAGCAGCAGATACCTTTCGTGCCGCCGCCGTGGAACAGCTTCGGGTCTGGTCCGAGCGTGCCGGGGCCCTGTTTTTTAATGATCCGGGCACCCGCGATCCTGCTGCCGTAGCATTTGGGGCCCTTGAAGCTGCAAAAAAGGAAGGTGTTGATATCTTGATTATCGACACCGCCGGGCGCCTTCACAATAAATCTGACCAAATGGCCGAATTGGAAAAGATTACCCGGGTCATCAAAAAGCTGGATGATACCGCGCCCCATTCCACCGTATTGGTTCTTGATGCCACCACCGGCCAGAACGCACACATTCAGGCGGAAACCTTCCGCGATATCACCAAGGTTGATGGCTTGATTGTCACAAAGCTGGATGGCACAGCGCGCGGGGGGGTGTTGGTGGCACTGGCCGACCGGTTGGCCTTGCCCATTCACGCCATTGGCGTTGGCGAAGGTCTGGAAGACCTAAGGCCTTTTGCAGCAAGGGATTTTGCGCGTTCCCTGCTTGGGCTTGACCTGTCTTAAAAACGGACGCGTCTTAAAAATTACACAACCAGATTAATAATACTGCCCCGGGGCAAATTTCCGGAAGGCGCTTCTGTTGGCAATGAAACCGGGGCCTGGGGCAACGGATTGCCGCGTGCCGCCAGTGCTTTCGCCGCAGCGGCCATGGCACCATTTTGATGCACACCGGAAACCGGCGCATTGGGCGTTACCGGCGCGATGGGCCGGGCAGCAGGTGCCTGAACCTGGGCAACGGAAAGGGCATTAAGAAGGGCATTCGAGGGAGGTATCTGCATGGAAATCCTTACTAAACCACTGTTTTCGCCGTATCGCAGTGAACCCATGATCTATCCGACCATCGTGTCCACCTGTTCGCAACTACCTGTATTCCACGCGAACCCATACCTGATTTCCACGCGACGATGGCTTGACCCTAAAAGACCCCGTTTAAAATTTAATTAAAATGCAGCCTTTTCCACCCTCTTTCAAAAACGCCTTCCAAAAGCATCTTTTGTTTACGATTGCTTAAATATAAATCACTGAAAATAGGGGGATAATTAGAAATTTAGGTGGCTCGTTCCAAACCGGAGCACGAGGGGGCCACATACTTGGGGAATGGGGAATGACCATGTTCAATTGGCAATCCTCCAAAACAGTAAAATATTATGACTGACGAAATCGCTGCAAAAGAAGAATTCAATGCGTTGATGGAAATGGCGCGGGACAAAAGCGCCAAGGGCAGATCAAACCTGGTCGATGCTGTCGGGGATTTGTTTGGCAACAATGGCAATGTCCTGAGCGACCGGGAACGGGCGCTGATGACCGACATCTTGCGCCAAATTATCCATGATGTGGAAATGTCCGTGCGCCGCGCCTTGGCCGAAAAAATATCCAAAATGGATAACCCGCCCCATGACCTGGCGATCACCCTTGCCAATGATGACATCGAAGTCGCCCACCCCATTTTGATCGGCAGCGAGATTCTTCATGATATCGATTTGGTTGAGGTGATCCGACACCGGACAATGCAACACCAGATGGCCATTGCTATGCGTCGTGCCCTGAGCGAAAGCGTGACCGATGCCCTGGTAGAAACCGGCAACCAGGATGTCATAAAGACGATGCTGGAAAATCCAAGTGCCGCTATTTCCAAAACCACCATGGAATACCTGGTGGAACAATCCAAACGGGTTGATACCTATCAGAATCCGCTTTTGCGCAGGCCCGATATTGATCCCGAAATTGTCAAACGCATGTATTGGTGGGTGTCAGCCGCACTGCGCAAACACATCGTTGAACATTTTGAAATTGATGAAATAGAGCTTGATGCGACCCTTGAAGACACCGTCAAGAATGTCATGGAAAAAGACAGCCGTAGCGGAATGGAAACGGGCAAAACAAAGCCCATGGAACTGGCTGAAAAACTTGCCGATCAGGGTGAGTTGAATTCTGAACTTCTGGTCAAGGTTCTACGCCAGGGTGAAATTCCCCTGTTCGAAGCCTTGTTCGCCCGCCTGTCGGATCTAAGTCCCAGACTGCTGCGCCGAATTTTGTTTGAACCAGGCGGTGAAGCCCTGACTGTCGTGTGCAGGGGGGTTAACATTATAAAAAGTGATTTTGCCTCCATCTTCATGCTGACCCGAAAGGCACACAGCAGTGACCAGTCCATAAACCCCAAGGAATTAAATCGCGTTCTTGAGCTATTTGACAGAATCAAAATGGAAACAGCCCAAGCGATGCTGCAACGCTGGCAACGAGATTCCAATTATCTGAATGCCATGCGTGTCCTCGATAAATACACCGATCCTGAGAATTCTGAAAACGAGCGCCGGAGTGACAATGGCTCTCGGCGGGAATTCGATGATGGGGCATCGTGAGAAATGTCGGGTCGTCTGCATAAGATTTTAAAGGATCAGACAACCGCTTCTGATCTGGAAACGGTGCAAACAGACGGAACAACAAATCCGCCCAATCTTTCAGCCGCAGCAACAACCGCAAGTGCGCCCCCATTTTATACTGCCGATCTTTGTGGCAATTTTATTTCCGTAAATGCAGCATACCGAAGGCTTGCCGCAAGCATGGTCAATGCCATGCCCGTTGACCACCAGGCAGGCAATGACACAATGCCAGAGCCTGTATTTCCCCTAGATGAGGTGATCGCCAATGTCATCGCTATGGCTGCAGGCACCACCCGGACTGAAAACCTGGAAACCACCGATGGCTTGCGCTCTTTCAGCTCCAATCATTTCCCAATTCACAATGACAGCGGATTGATTGTCGCGGTCGGGGGCATGTACACGGATGTTTCGGATAAAGACACCCAAGGTCTGGCGCAACTGGTTGCCCAGGACCGGTTTGACGACATTGCCCGTCTGGTCACAGACCTGATATGGGAAACCGATACAGACTTCAATCTGGTTTATGTCTCTTCCCGGGTTAACGAGGTCCTTGAAATTCATCCCCGTGAAATTATGGGGAAAAATATGTTTGATATTGGGACGTTCAAGCCCCGTGATGGCGAGCGCAATCAACCCTTGCTCACGCGCGAAACACGTTCCCCCTTTCGCGATATCAACTTCCTGATCACCCTTGCGGATGGCCGCACCCGAAAGCTGTTTCTTTCCGGCCTGCCCATGTTTTCAGATACCGGGGCTTTCAAGGGCTTTCGGGGGACCGCAACTGAAATTTCCGATGAAACTGCAGCGCGCAGGAATGCATCCATTTCACGCGACCGGCTTACGGCCGCAATTGAAAATATTTCAGAAGGGTTTGCACTCTTTGATGCCGAAGACAGGCTGATCCTTTTTAACAACAGGTTCAAAGAATACCTGGCAGGCATTGCCCGTTTTCTTGTTCCGGGCGCTGCCTTTTCCGGAGTTTTAGAAGCCGCTGTCAATTCCGGCTTTGTTACCGGTCCTGAGAACGCCCTTTTAGAATGGAATGTTTTGCACACCGAAGCCACGGAACAGATTGCGGCAAATATAGAGCTTCATTTAGCCAGCGGGCGGTGGATCAGGATCAGTGACCGAAGCACCGAAGACGGAGGCGTTGTCACCATTGTTTCCGATGTCACGGATATGAAAAATCGTGAAGAAGCCCTGCGATCATCCAAAGAACTGGCGGAACAGGGCAGCCGGTCAAAAAGTGAATTTCTTGCCAATATGAGCCACGAATTGCGCACCCCGCTCAATGCCATTATTGGCTTCACCGAAGTGATGCGCGACCAGGCCCTTGGCCCCATCGGCAACGAACGCTATCAGGAATATATTCACGACATTCTGGATTCCGGGCGGCACCTTCTTGGCGTCATTAATGACATTCTGGACGTTTCAAAAGCCGATGCCGGAAAGCTGGAACTCCACGAGGAAAAAGTCAGCCTGAAACGTGAAGCCGATGCCACCATCCGTTTGTTTTGTGATCAAGCCGAAGCAGCCGAGGTTGCGATTTCATCAAATTTACCAAATGACCTGCCACCCTTTTATTCTGATCAGCGCAAAATCCGCCAAATCTTTCTAAACCTTGTTTCCAACGCCGTAAAATTTACCCCCGCTGGCGGCACGGTACGCATTGACGGCGGCCTGAACAAAGAGGGCGGGGTTACCATTCAGATCATTGATACCGGGATCGGTATAAAAAAAGAAGACATCCCCGCAGCCCTTAGCGCGTTTGGCCAGGTCGATAGCAGTCTGGCGCGCCGCTTTGACGGCACCGGGCTGGGCCTGCCGCTGACAGTCGCCCTGATCAAACTTCATGATGGTGATTTAAAGCTGGAAAGCACGCCCGGTGAGGGCACCTGTATTTCCATCGCGTTTCCTGCCAACCGCGTCCTTAGCGGACCCCGCGCTTAACCCTTCGCAGCGTCTACCAGCGCGCGGACACCGGGCAGTTCCTTGCCCTCAAGCCATTCCAGAAATGCCCCGCCTGCGGTTGATACGTAAGAAAAATCATCCCCGGCGCCCGCCTTGGCCAGGGCCGCCACTGTGTCGCCACCGCCAGCCACAGACAGCAAGTCTCCCGATTGGGTCAGCGCGGCAACATGACGGGCAACCGATGTCGTCCCAGTATCAAAGGGTGAAAATTCAAATGCCCCAAGCGGGCCGTTCCAGACCACGGTTTTGCACGATCCCAGCGCATCACACAGGAATTTTGCAGTTAAAGCCCCAACATCAAGGATCATCGCATCCTTTGGAACGTCGTTGATACCAACGGTTTTGGCACTTGCACCATCTTTAAGGCCCGATGCTATCACCACATCAATGGGCAAAAGTATTTCACACCCGGCATCTTCTGCGCGGGCCAGAATGGCGCACGCGGTATCGACCATGTCGCGTTCACAAAGGGATGCGCCAACATTGATGCCCTTTGCAAACATAAATGTGTTGGCCATGCCGCCGCCAATCACCAGTTTATCCACCCGGGTCGAAAGATTGCCAAGCAGGTCCAGTTTGCTGGAAACTTTGGACCCACCAATGATGGCCGCAACCGGGTGTTCAGGCGTTTCCAGCGCATTGCGCAGGGCTTCCAGTTCCGCCTGCATCAGACGTCCGGCAAACGATGGCAGGTGATGGGTCAGGCCTTCGATGGACCCATGGGCCCGATGTGCCGCAGAAAAGGCATCATTCACATAGAGATCGCCCAGTTCCGCCAAGGCACTTGAAAATGCCGCATCATTGGCTTCTTCGCCGCTGTGAAAGCGCAAATTTTCCAACAATGCCACCCCGCTGGAGGAAAGGTTTTCCACCACGTTAGCAGCATCAGAACCAATACAGTCCTTGGCAAAGGCAACATCACGGCCCAGCACTTCTGCCAAGGGTTTCGCCAAAGATGCCAGCGACATTTCAGGCACAACCTTGCCGCCCGGGCGATCAAAATGGGACAGCACCACAACCTTGGCGCCCTTATCGGAAAGTTCCCGTAACGTCGGGGCCACCCGTTCAATCCGGGTCATGTCAGACACACGCCCATCCATGACCGGCACGTTCAGGTCCACGCGCACCAAAACGCGTTTGCCCGAAACGTCGCAATCATCCAGCGTTTTAAAGACGGTGCCGTCGTGATCCATGGGTTTACCTGTTGGCTACAGCTTGCCGACCATAGCTGCAACATCCACCATCCGATTGGAAAAGCCCCATTCATTGTCATACCAAGACAGGATGCGGACAAAGCGCCCATCAATCACCTGGGTTTCCGACAAATCAAAGATGGAACTGGATGGGTTGTGATTGAAATCACCGGACACCACTGGATCGGACGTATAAGAAAGCACCCCCTTCAAGGGACCATCGGCTGCTTTGATGATGGCCTTGTTGACCGCTTCAACCGTGGTTGGCTTTTTCGGTACAAAGGTCAGATCGACCATGGAGACATTGATGGTGGGCACGCGAACGGCCGTGCCATCAATTTTGCCGACGAGTTCTGGCAACACCAAACCCACGGCCTTTGCCGCACCGGTTGAGGTTGGGATCATGTTCTGGGCCGCTGCCCGGGAACGCCGCAAATCCTTGTGCAGGGTATCTTGCAGACTTTGATCTCCGGTATAGGAATGAACCGTGGTCATGAAACCCCGGGTGATCCCACAGGATTTCTGCATCACATAAGCCACAGGGGCCAGGCAATTGGTGGTGCACGATGCATTGGAAATGATGCGGTGGCTTTTGCGCAGTTTCTTGTGATTGACACCGTTTACAACCGTGATGTCTTCGCCACTGGCGGGCGCTGAGATCAGAACGCGTTTGGCGCCCGCTTCAAGATGTTTCGATGCCCCGTCACGGGATGTGAAAATGCCTGTGCATTCCAGTGCAACATCAACGCCCATTTTTGCCCAAGGCAAATTGGCAGGATCACGTTCGGCTAAAACCCGAACCGCACCGCGACCAAAATTGATGCCGGTTTTGGTGGCTCGCACCGTGCCGGGGAATCGC
>Ga0233433_10003644_pt1 | contig 12296 bp, 9 predicted proteins | sample SI_122_August201_5_FD_179868 | JGI IMG/M metagenome (GOLD analysis project Ga0233433, IMG submission 179868) | Seawater microbial communities from Saanich Inlet, British Columbia, Canada - SI_122_August2016_100_MG | ecosystem: Environmental > Aquatic > Marine > Inlet | place: Canada: British... | reverse complement strand
CGAGAAAAGAATATTTTCCTGGGTGGCAAGGGTGATATTTTCACGAACAGAATTCTTGGTGAATTTTCGTATATCGGTCCCGTCGATCAGTATTTCACCCTCATCAATCTCAAAAAGGCGTAACAGTAGAAACATTAAGCTGGATTTGCCAGAGCCTGTCGGTCCAACCAAAGCCGTGATCTTACCCGCGGGCGCCTTGAAACTAACGCCATCAAACAGACCCCTCTCGGGATAGCTGAAGTGAACATTGCGAAATTCAACATCTTTAACGACTCCTTCAAGTGGCATTGCATCAGCCAAGTCCTCAACGGCCGGCTTCAGGTCAAGCACCTGGTAGGCTCGATTCAAGCCCATTGCCATGTCTTGCGCTCGCCCCCACAGGTTGAACAAATCCTCCACGCTACTGGCTGCCTGTCGGCCCCGAGCCCTGGCCTGATCCTGGCCGCCCAGGTTCCAGATAGCAAAACCAAACCCCAACAGCAGATCTCGCAGGAAAGTCTCAGCGCCCAGGTAGGCCAGATAGGCAGCCCCCAACTCGACGACAATCAGCGGTATGGCTGTACAACAAAAAATGTAAAAACCAAAGAACAACAGCGTCACCCTGGCATCATGCGCTGCTGAGAAAGCCTCTACTGACGCCGTTTCAAATGCCGCCTGGCGGTTGCCCTCCAGACTGTTTACCTTAACGGTTCTGATCCCTTCGATACTTTCCTGTATATTCGACGTTAAATTGGCACTGGCGGCCCTGGCATGCTTAAACTGCCGCCTCAAGGTTGGTGATAACCGCTTAGCAACCCAGAGCATGGGAAGCCAACTAAACAGCAGTATCGTACCCAGTAGTGGACTAAATGCCGTCACCACCAGAATACCCAGCAGAAACCGAATGACTCTTAAAAACGGGTCTATCATCAGCGTCTGTAATATCTGGGTAACCATGGCACTATCCTGAAGTAGCCGATAGATACCATCTCCTGTTTTTGCATTGTTATGGAAGTTCATGGACAGTAACTGCATCTGACTCATAATATGAACCCGCAGAGCCTGATTAACGTTCTGCATAATCCATACCCGGTAATAAGCAATCACGTGGCCCAATGCTTCGCCGACGCCAGTGGCTATAATGGCCAGCACCAACACCGGCATAATCAGTGAGAGTCGCTGTTGGTTAGAGATTTCCTCGACAGCAACCCACTGTTGTGGGTCGAGAAATAACAAACTGGCAGAGATCGCCGCGACAGGCTGGTTAAGAACGACATTATTATAAATCAGACCAAAAATAATGAACCCGGTCCCAGTCTCCCATAGGAAAAGAAAAATCACCGAAATGACATAAGCACTGGCATGCCAACGCATTGGTTGAATATAGGGCCAGGCGCGTAAGAAAAGGTTAACAACATCCCTGAAGCGAATGGCCTCGGCCTTAATTTCACTATACTGCTCTGGTGCAGAGGTTATCGAATTCACTTGACTCATACGTCGGCGCTTCCTGTACCCTATGAGGAAGCGTATCCGCATCGGGATAAAGCGACAAGCAATAAAAAGGCTTATCACATAGACTGATGAATCCTGATAGGGTCTAGGCTAACCAACAAAAAGTGTGTTCGCCAGGCCTTTCAGGCAATAAAGGAAATTATATTGATGAGACTATCTAAAGTCATCGAAGTTGACGGTGCTCGCCTCAATATTGTGATTGAAGGCAAGAACAAGGCCAAACCTGTTCTGCTCTGGCACGGTGCAGCCTGTAATCTTAAAATGTGGGATCAGGTGACATCGCGCCTAAAAAATGATTTTCAGTTTATCGGCTTCGATATCAGAGGCGTTGGTTCAAGTGTTCCCACTGACAATAAAGACCAATATAATTTTGAATGCTATGCCCGTGATGCCAGCATCATCCTTGATACCCTGGGCATTGACCAGTGTCACGTCTGGTCCATGGCATGGGGCTCCAGGGCGGCGCTCGCTTTCTGCTCCCTCTACCCAGACCGAGTCAGCTCTGCGGCATTTTACGATGCCAGTATTGGCCCTGCCGATGTAAAGGCACAAAAAATTGGCCACCAGACGGCATTGGCGCGGCAAAAGAAAGCAGGGATAGAGCGATTTGACCTTCCTGAGGATTGGAACAAGCATCAAAACGATGAAACTATGCGCCAGGCCATGGCTGCTGCGGCATCATTTAACCTGCCTGCTGCCGCCCTCAAACTAAGCCTGCCTGTGCTGGTCGCGACGGGGGATTGCGACCCCAACCTCGTTTCAAGCCGAGAACTGGTATCAATTATCGACAGTGCACGACTCGAAATCATGAAAAACGTCGGTCACGGTTCAGTACTGCAACGGCCTGACCTGGCAGCGGCAATTTTCGCCGATTTCCAGGCTTCGTTAATCCAACAACATACCCAAACAGATCTCTAGGAGGCTAGATAGCCGCCGTCTACGGGTATCGATGTGCCGGTAATGAAGCCGGAATCATCAGACATCAGAAATGCGATGGTTGCGCCGTATTCATCTTTGCTCTTCCCTTGACGGCGCAACGCCAGCCAAGGTTTTCCTCGAGGTAAGGTCGCCGCTGGAGTACTTGCCTGCTCACGATCCTGTCTGGCATGCAAACCCAGATTAGAATCCGCAACACCGCCTGGCTGAATCGCATTGGCTCTTATCCCGTAACTGCCGTAATCCACCGCTATCTGTTTAGCCAGGCCAATCACGCCATGCTTTGAGACCGTGTAAGACGCGGCAGCACCACCGGCCCCGACAACTGAACCTGCTATAGAGGATGTCACCACGAAAGAGCCAGCGCCGTCTTTCATCATATGGGGTATGGCATGCTTGGCGCAGAGAAACGGTCCGGTTAAATTTACGCCCAGAACAAACTGCCAGTCTTCCATGGTCAGTTCGTGAATCCAGCCTCTCCCGGCAGTTCCGGCGTTAGCCACCATACCGTAGATTGAGCCAAACTCTGACACGGTTTTCGCAACCAGGGATTCCACATCGACTTCAAGAGATACATCACATTCCACAGCCAGGGCGGAACCGCCACGCGCTGAAATCTCGTCCGCCACCGCAACCGCCAGCGAGGCTCTAACATCGGCAACGACGACGTTTGCTCCCTCTTCACTCAGGCGCAGACAAGCTCCTTTGCCGATACCGCTGCCACCACCGGTTACAATAACGGTTCTATGCTCAAGCCTTTTTGACAAATTCATACTTGTCCCCCTGAAAACTCTTCAGTCTCACATCCAAGCAGCGCGTCCAAAGCAAGGTCCCGGTTGATAAACTACTTCAGGTTTACAACCTTATGCTACCTATATGAAACTCGACCGCTACCGATATGAAACTCGACCGCTACCGATTTGAAACCTGCATCTAGCTAGTTAAAACCTACCGTTAGCTAATTAAAACCTACCGTTAGCTAAATAAAACCTTACCGCTAGCCACTTAAAGTATTGATTGCTATCGATTAAAACAACTAAAGAAAACCCTATAGATAAGCAGAAGGCGCCACGAAACCACCAATCTCCTGGGTAATCTGCCGGGCAAATTCAATGGTACGATGATCACGATAGGGTGCGCTAATTGCCTGCAGGCCAATGGGAAGGCCGCTGCTCGACAAGCCTGTCGGGAAGACCGTGCTGGGCAGGTACGCATTGGTGACCAATCCAGACCAGAACAACTGGGAAAAATACGATTGTTCCTGATTATCGACATTGATGACTCGACCCTCAAAATCCCCCTGATCATGAGGAAAGGCAGTGGTCGCCATCTGCGGACAAATAACGATATCCCAGTCCTCAAAAAAAAGACTCCACGCATGACGTAGTTTTTCTCTCTGCACATTGGCCCTAATCCAGTCACGATGGGATAATACCGCTGAACGAGCCATGACAGCAGCTTCTGAAAAATCCTTTCGATCAAGACTATCTACATGCTCTTGTATCCTGCTGATCTGATCCGGTGGCAGGCTGGCTGACATAACCGAATTCAATAGCGTTCGATAATTCAGGATATAGCTTGAGCCGTCAAAATTCGGCCTAGCAGAATCTGATACAGTAGCTCCCATATTACTGAGAATCCGTCCAACCTCATCGGCTCTTTCGGCCACCTCCCTGGCCACTGGTGCGGCCTCATCATTAGCCCAGATTGCTACCCGTAGCTCCTTCAACTGCTTGAAATCAGCTGACGGCAAACTCAACTGCCAACCCAGAGCTTCCCTTTCAGCAGGGCCAGCCATGATATCCAGAGCCAGGTGGAGATCTTCTGCACTCCTGGCCAGCGGCCCGCAGACGGCCAGGTCTGCATCTGGAATACCATTCATTAGTTCATGACCCTGCATGGGTATGACACCGTAAGTCGGTTTATGGCCATATACGCCGCAGAAATGGGCAGGGTTCCTAATCGATCCACCAATATCCGAACCCGCCTCCAGGCCGGAAAAACCTGCAGCCAGAGCTGCCGCACTACCGCCTGAGGAGCCTCCAGGAGTGCGCTCGGTGTCCCAGGGATTACCGGTCGTGCCATAGACTGGGTTGTAACTCTGAAAATCTGCCAGGTTCACCGGCACATTGGTTTTACCCAGAAAATGTGCACCCGCTGCCTTGAAACGAGCCACCGCCAGGCCATCGCGCTCCGCAATATTGTTACGGAATGCTTCCAGACCCCAGGTGGCCGGGGTTCCTTTAATCACATAGGATTCCTTAATGGTCATGGGAACGCCGTGCAAGGGCCCAAGGCTCTCGCCTCTCGCCTGCATAGCATCAGCTATTTCAGCACTAGCCAGTGCTTCATCAAAAATCCGCACAACCACCGCATTGATAGCACCGTCAAACCGCTCTATACGATCAATGTATAGCTTGGTTAGCTCCGTTGAACTGATCTGATTAGTGCTGATTTTCCGGGCTAAATCACTCGCCGATAAAAATGCTAACTCTGTCATACGCACGTTCCTCTTATATTCTCATTCCAACTCAGGTGAAGTGTTCTCTTTAATTTACCATCCGCCAAGCTGAAGCAAACCTTTAGATAAGTAATCCGGTTTTCAGCACCAAGGAGCGTCGATCACTAAATCGAAAGGTCCAGTAAATTATAATTTTTAATAACGGCTTCAACGTTTTCTTGATTGAATCGATAGCGTGACTCGAGACCAGAAAACGGTTTATAACAGTAAGCCGCCTCATCGGGATAACGCTGGCGACGGGCATCTATCGCCACAGCAATGACCGCTGAACGTTTAAATATACGTTGTTCGTCATAGACTTCTGAATTTCGTTGACTCAAGGCACCTTTTGCACCCAGCACAGACGAGCGACGATGAAAACCAAAGGTAAGCGATATGCGCGGGTCCGGAGAACTATTGGCAAAAGAGGCATGCAACATCTGTCGATTCACCATGGTCACATCACCCGGCTGGCACACCAGGGGTATCGCGCCGGGCAACTGCTCCGACCCAGCATTATCCTCTACCATTTTCTTAATATCTAATTTGCCTAGTTTATGCGTGCCAGGAACCACCCAAAGACAATTTCGGGTAGTACAGGGATACAATTGGGCCTGAAAATTAAAACCGTGAATACCGGCATCCCAATTTTCAGCATCCCAATGGGTAACGCCATCCTGATGCCAGGATACTGATCCACCCAGATAAGGCAGCTTGACAAAAGTCGCATCATTGTAGGGTACGAAATCATCACCATTGACGGCAGCCGCAATGGCCAGCAAATCCGGGTGCCCATACAGTTCCAGGCCTGCTGGCATGGTCTGACACATGCCGCTCATCAGATGCACCACCTGCTTAGGCGAACCCTGGCCTGGCTTGGGTTGCGCCATCTTTGTTGGATGACGACCATTAAGCAGCTGGGTTCCTCCCCACGGGTCTGACAGGGGCTCAATAAAATGGTAAACCGGAACAGTGAACTCTGTCCCATAGGCAGGCTCTCCCTGAGCATCGAGGGGCTCACCCCTACCGACAGGAGCGCGATCAAGCAGTTCTTTTATATTACTTTTTAACCGCTTAATTTCTTCTGAACCAACAAGGCCTTCAAAAATGTAACAGCCAAATTGAGTGTAGGCGTCCACGATATCGGCGTGCAAACTCCCTGCAGAGGTATACCTGACCGGCCCCCGGATAGGAAGGTCACGGGCTTGCGCCTCACCCCTGGCCAAATAATCTGTGAGCGCATTGGCATGGAATTCAAGACTCACTTGAACATCTTCGTCACCTTCTAATTGCTTTGCTTGAGCCATAATGATCCCTAAATGCCTGGGTTGAAAATTAGTATCTGTATTTTCATAATTTCAGTTTTCTGAACCTGACTAAATTACAAATCGTGTTTCTACCGCCACTACTCGTCGGGGGCTGAGTTTGGTATCTGCAAATTTCGCCACATCCTCTGCAATAATCTTCTCACCCTCTCGACTGGCAAAAAATCTTGTGCGCAGATCCTGTTCAGATTCGAATCCACATAACGCAAAACCATCCCAGAGCGGCCCAGCAAAACAGTGCAGCACACTCAACTGGGCGTAGTTGCTCATAGCCAGATGAATAGAAAGTGCCAACGGCGTATGGCCATCTCGCCAGTGACGATCCGCTGCATCGTGCCCCATATCGGTATTAGCCACCAGTGTAAAGACCCCGACTGCGCCGGGTTGAGGCCCCTGCGGCTGCACTAGATCGCGAGTCTTCATTTCTCGCCTGTCGATTAAATAAGCACCGACATCTGCGGCGCTTAACAGCGCACTCAGATCAGGGTGCGTTGTACACAGGAGGGCTGCAAATGGGTTGTGCAGGTCACGGTCATTGACGTCCTCATACAGGCGACCACCGACCATTTCAGCAGTATGCTTTGCCGTATCTTTGTTACTAAACGCAAGACAGAATTCCAGAGCCATGGCTTGCATGCTAACGCAGCTTTTCGTAAACCTCTATACCCATGATGTAAGCTTTTTTTATACCGGTTGCTTTCCACGGCAGAGCTAGTGTAGTTATTCATCTGGAATAGAGCGCTGAAAAGAGTGATTAATGCATCCAGACGCGCCCTAAAGAGGCCACGGGAATTGAACTAGATCGTTCACAACTAAGTAACCTCATAAAACTCGGCGATTACAGTTGCAGAACTCAAACAAGGGAATTGCGTTCATGAACAAACTTATCATAGGATTTTTAATTGGTTTACTGCTGTATGGTTGCGACAACACCAACCCTGATACTGCAAGAAAATTAAAACAGGGCATGATAACCGGCTCAGACGAAGGTGCCAGCTTTAACTGGAAAGGCATCGCCTTCGCAGAGCCGCCAACAGGCGCTTTACGCTGGCGCGCACCTAGACCCGCTGCTGCCTGGGAGGGAACTCGCAGCGCAACCGAATTTAGGTCAGCCTGCTTTCAGCCAGGCGGTCTGTTCGGAGGCTCAGATGAAACATGGTCGGGCTCCGAAGATTGCCTGTACCTGAATGTTTGGTCTCCCGCATTAACCAAGGATGAGGCTCTCACACAGAAATTACCGGTCATGATGTGGATCCACGGAGGTGCTAATGTTATTGGCTCAACTGACAGCTATGACCCTAGCCAACTCGTGGAAAAGCACCAGGTCATCGTTGTGACTGTGCCTTACCGAATGTCATCACTTGGCTGGTTCAGGCATCCTGCATTTCGCCAGGACGGCACTTCTCAAGCCGATCAATCCGGTAATTACGGCACCTTGGATACCATTCTCGCGCTCAACTGGATCAAGGAGAATATCACTAGCTTCGGCGGCGATGTTGACAACGTAACGATATTTGGAGAGTCCGCCGGCGGACACAACGTCATCGCCTTGTTCGCATCGCCTCTGGCATCCGGCCTTTTTGACAAAGTCATCATGCAGAGCGGTATTGTTTCCGTACCAGCACTTGCAGCTGCCGAAAACTATTATCCAGACAGCTATATTTCAGATGCTATCAGTGGCCGCGAAGTCATCAATGAACTGCTGATTCAGGATGGCCAGGCCAACAATCGGGAACAGGCAAAGGAAATCCAGGATGCCATGGCTCTTGAAGACATTGCCCGCTTTGCCAGAAACAAAACGCCCACCGAACTCCTCAGCGCAGAACGCGCTGCCCGACCACGTAAAGCAGGTATGACCCGGGCCTTTCCAGACGGTCACGTTATTCGTTCTGAGGGGATCGAAGCCTCTTTTACCGACTCCCAGGTGCCAAGAACCCCCATCATCCTTGGTACCAACCGGGATGAGTCAAAACTATTTAATGCCATGAACCCGCGACTGGTAACCTGGGGAGAGGCTGGTGGCCTATATTCTGTCATTGGACGCATGCCGCTGGAGATCCTGAGGCCAGCCTACTACGATGCTATCAGTGAATACGGCTCAGAATTCTGGAAACTCAGGGCCGCCGACCGACCCGCCAGCCAATTAGTCGACTCCGGCCATAGCGACACCTTTGTCTATCGTTTTGACTGGGATGAACTGCCTGAAATCAATAATGTCGACTACGCCAGGCTTATCGGTGCAGGACATGCATTGGAGCTGCTATTCTTGTTTGGCACAGCACTCGACAGCACCCTGGTAAAACAATTGGTTGTCAGAGATTCCCATCCCGAAGCAAAGATATTATCAGAGCAAATGCAATCCTATTGGGCCGAATTCGCCTACACCGGTGCACCGGGCAGGGGCCGCAACGGTGACCTTCCGATGTGGTCTCAATGGTCCAATGAACCGGGTGCAGCAAAAACGATGATCCTGGACTCAGCTAGTGATGGAGGCCTGACTATGTTGGATGTCGCTTATAGCGAAGCCCATCTGCTCGACAGATTAGCTACCGACAGCCGGTTAACTGCCAGGGAACAATGCGAGACATTGTTTGGATTGTCATACAGCAGCGACGATGATATCTCATCAGAAAGCTGGAACAGTTTCGCTGATGGCACATGCAGCGGCCTTGATTACAGCGAGCTTATCAAGCAAATTGATAATCGAGAAGGAAATAGTGACGGCGATTAAGACAGTCTAAGACAGGTCCGTTATCTTAGGTTGTCGAACCTCAGCTCAGCCCGAGGCGCCACTCAATCACGGCATAACCATCAAGGGCGAGCTTCGGCTTCAAAAGAACGCCAGAAAAAATTTCCCTGGTTGGGCATCTTTACCTCGGGTAACGACGTCTGACTCAAAACGCGAGATTCATCGACGATACCATTAAGGAATAGCAGATAGGCAGTCACGGCATATACCTCATCATCGCTCAGACTGCCCGGAAAATGGAAAGGCATGGCTCGCCTGACATAATCAAAAACAGTAGTTGCATAAGGCCAGTAACTACCCAGCGTCTTGACAGGCCGGGAACTCGATATGCTACCGACACCCCCGGCTAATCGATCGTGTAATCCATCCATTCCTTCGACCCCATGGCAGGAGGCACAATGGACTGCATACACAGGTTTACCTTCAGCAGCAGTGCCTTGACCTTGAGGAAGCCCCTGGCCATCCGGCAATATAGCCACATCCAGAGAATCTAAATCAGTATCGGTTAATTTCCTGCCTAATTCCGGTGTGGTCGCAGCCATACCAGCCAGTCCAAGGACGCTCAGTCCAATGATGCTGAACGCAGTCAATTGCTTAAACATAGACATTCCTCAACTTACCATCCGTTTGAACCTGCCAGGCCTGAATACCGTTATAATGATAAAAACTACCAGGAGCGCGCCCCTTCATAACCTGTGCTCTTGTCGGCTGGACCTGACCTACCTCATCAGTTGCCCGGGATAACAATACAGACTGCCCGCCCTGCCAGCGCCAGGCAGCCCGAAATCGGGTCAAACTTTTGGGCAGTGGCTGTGCATCGAGATGTGCATCAGCCCAACTGCTTCCACCGTCAGTAGAGACTTCGACTTTTTTGATTCGTCCAGCTCCACTCCAGGCAATTCCTGAAATCTGATATAAACCCTGTCTATCCAGGTCGAGTCCAGGCGAGGGACTGGTGATCAAGGATTTAACACCCATGTCGAAAGTGAATAGCTCTGCTTTCCCAGTCTCTCCCAGGTCAGAATATTTAGAAGTTTCATCCTTGGTCATAGCAGGTTGATCTGTTACCTGAAGCGTTTTCAACCACTTAACCGATGCATTACCTTCCCAACCCGGCAGGAACAGGCGCATAGGATAACCGTTCCCAGGCCTGAGCCGCTCACCATTTTGATACAAAGCAATGATGGCATCATCGTAAATTTTTGAAAGCGGAATACTACGACTCATCCTGGCAGAATCTGCGCCACTGGCTATGATCCACTTGCCGGAGGCTTTAATCCCTGCTTCATCGAGTAATAATGCCAGTGGAACACCTGACCATTCGCTTCCAGAAACCAGGCCATGCAGGATAGAACAGCTGTTTTCAACCGGCGAAGGAGCAATCATGGCACCACTGTTACCAGAACATTCAAGGAACTGGATGTTTGAGACCAGAGGGTACCGACAGAGATCTTCTGCTGAAAAAGACAACGGACGCGCGACCTCGCCAAATAGAGCTAACCGGTGTTGTCCTGGATCGATTTCCGGAATTCCGCTGTGATGCCTTTCAAAATGAAGACGACTCGGCGTAATGATCCCCTCCAGATGTTCCAGCGGGCTACGTGAAGCCCCTGAACCTGTTGTACCCGGTCGTGATGCAGCTAACCTTTTGACGTGTTTTTCGTACTGGGACGGTTCGCCAGCTGCAGACATGCCCTTACCTGGTGCATTCATCCAAGCAGGTCTATCCCTGGCTGAACTCTGCGCTGTCATGAGTGCCGTTGCCGCCAGTGCGCCTGTCTTTAAAAAAAACCTCCGATGCAATAAGCCGTTACCGGCAGCATCAATTGAATCAGTATGCTGTCCTGACATGATGATTTCCTTTTCAGTCATTAGCGGGTCTGAGCATCATTAATCGCCAAGCGGGCGGCTCTTGTCAAGCTTAGCTCACAAAAACATGGTACCGGTGGCCCCCATCGGGACAAGCACATAACAGAGTTCACTGGCGCATCCTGCATTACTTATCAAAATCAATGCCTGGTTAAGCCTGGATGCTAAACCAGGCTGTCTATTCTGGCCTCGGTTAACACCTTATCCTGCCTGCTCAGGCAGATTGCTGACCAGGGTCCTGTATCAGTTAAAGCATACTTCACGGAGAGGGTTTGATCCCAGAAGATAGGTCGGCGGAAGTAAATGTCCAGATCAAATGAGGAAGGCGAAAACCGGCTCCACAGCGCAGCTGTCAAATAATGCACGCCCATTCCTCCGCCGATTATCGGTGCTCGAAAGCCCGCTTTGTTGGCCGCCTCCATCTCATAATGAATACTATTACCTTCAGAACTATAGTCCTTGACCGCAGCTGGAGTTAATGAGTAACTTGCGGCCAAGCGCAATAGCGAAAGGTCCTCTATCACGGGAGCGGGCCTTTGTCCTGCTCCTTGTTGACCTGCCTTATTTGGGTCTGGCTTCAGAGACCTTCTTGGTACTGAAATCACTGCCTGACCATCACCGTCTTCAAACCAGACTTCGGTATCGACCGCCCAGCCTCGTGGAACCTCGGTTACCGCTTTAATGTAACCTTGACCAGTTAGCGTTTCTCCCAGCCGAACCTGGCGGTGCTGAATCAACCGCTGCAGCATATTAACATTACCCTCGGCACTAATACCGTTACTGATGCCAACATGAATACCAGCGCCAATAAGAAATGCAGCATCAACATACGGACCGAAAACGGACGCATCAATTCCGCAGGCAGCCAGCTTCCTGTCCTGGTCATCCTGGCCGAGAACAAAGATTTCCGGTTTAAAGGTAAAGCCAGGGATTGGGACAAGCCGAGGACTACTTATATCTGCCAAACCAAATCCTCTCTCATGATTAACTCCCATATTCAGGTGCCTTCCACCGGTGGCACGATGAACCCAATAATCACAGTATTCGCGCCTGAAATCAAAATATCTGCAAACCATACAGACAAATCCTCTCACTAAAAATCTACTTTTCAAGCGCCGAAAACTGCAGGATGCTTAACCATAACGGAGCTGTTATAGTTAGCAGCGTTTGGCAATCCTTCCTGTTAATCAACTCGGTTAAGCGGAAATAACAGCTTCGGTGACTCTGATTGCTGCTGGCAGATACCGATTATCGAAGTAAATGGATCACCTGAAATTCACACCACCGTGTCAGCGACAGAAATTATCTGAAAAGGATTTGCATGTCAACGCAAGCTCAAACCATGAATACAACCCGTACCGCCCGTCTGGATAAACGCGTTTTTTACATCTCATTGGCGACCGTTCTAATCGTCAGCATACTCATG
>Ga0233433_10003641_pt1 | contig 12299 bp, 6 predicted proteins | sample SI_122_August201_5_FD_179868 | JGI IMG/M metagenome (GOLD analysis project Ga0233433, IMG submission 179868) | Seawater microbial communities from Saanich Inlet, British Columbia, Canada - SI_122_August2016_100_MG | ecosystem: Environmental > Aquatic > Marine > Inlet | place: Canada: British... | reverse complement strand
ATTCGAGCTTGGCGGAGATACTGCGCCAGAATGTGCATCAATGATTGGTGGGTGTCTTCGATAACGCCGTAATTATCACCTTCTACTTTCAGGTGCACGTTTGCCAGGTTTCCTGTACGACCACCGGTGAATCCGGTCATGGAAATGACATCAACATTATTTTCCCGCGCCCATTCCGCCGCTCTGACGACGTTTTCCGAATCGCCGGATGAGCTTATTGTGATTAGCACATCGCCAGCTTGCGCCAGTGTCCGCAACTGATAGACGAAGCATTCGTCATAAGAGATGTCATTGGCGATGGCCGTAATCATCTCAATGTTAGCGCTGAGCGAATTTACGCGGGGCAGCAAATCGGTATCGGTCTGAATGCACTTCAAGTGATCGCACACCAGATGGTTTGAAATACCGGCCGAGCCGCCGTTGCCACAAACGTGAACGGTGGCACCGCGTTGATAGGCGGCCTCTAATAACTGCCCGGCCTCTGCCAATTTGTCGCGATCAACGGAGGCCGCAGCTACGGCGTATTTTTCAAAATAATCACCGGCAAAGCCCGCGATATCGGGATATTTTTTATTTGGAAAAGTCATAAATGTTAACGGCTCCTGGTGTCGTCAAGAGGCCGGAGTCTGATCTATTTCCCCGGCATATTCAATGCCGGGGAAATAGAATCTGGAAATGATATCAGGAAATAATTTGTTCGTTGCCGCTATTTGGTATCGGCCGTATCCGCAAGAGCCCGTAACTGGCGGCTGGCAACAGCAACCATGGAGACATCCGACATGCCGGTCGTCCAAAGTTCGGTCAACAGGTGATTTGCCTGATCGACAACGTCTTGATTATGCTCGGTCCACTGAGCCAACGCTTTTTCGGGGGCCATCTTGGGTCCGGCAAAATCAAGAATTTGTGTCGTCATACGCAATTGGTGGCCATAAATTTCTTCAACCAGCGCATCAATTGCGAGCTTTTGCCAGTGCGTCGAGGAATCAAGCCCTTCCGCTGCCGCGCGTAATCTGCCCAACCTAAATTGACTACTCACGAAATAATAAAGGTTGCTTACATGGGCAACGGATATCTTCCGACTTGTCGCCAAGCGAACAATATCACACGCGGTATAAAGATTAACCAAGGCGGCTATTCTATTTGCCAGTTTTTCCGGAACGCCTTTAGCCACGCTTGGTTTTGCTCGCAACCCGATGTCATTGATGTAATGTCGGGGAAGAGCAGCCTCGGTATTATGGGTTAGAACATGGACACCCGCCTGGTATTCTGCAACTTCTGATCCGATATCTAGCGGCCGCTTACCGTGACGGAGGAACCACAGCACGCCCCAATCGATGAGCGCATTGATGGTCAAGTGCATAACCGTCTGAACATTGGCAGGAACTTTATTATCCAAGGATTCAATTTCATCCCAAAGCTCATCCAGGTCAAACACGTTACGGACAATGGTAAAGGCGCGAACGATATCCGCCGCAGGCATACCGGTTTTTTCCATGAATTCGGTAACAAAGGTTTCACCGACCCGGTTGATCATCTCATTGGTTGATACTGTCGCGATGATTTCACGGCGTAGCCTATGTTGCCCAATGTATTCTTTAAACTTTTCGCGCATCGGTGTTGGGAAATACTGGACCAGATCCTTAACAAGAAACGGATCATCAGGGAACGGTGTCTGCAGCAAATCGCCGTACAACCAGTTTTTGGAGTAAGATAGGAGAACGCCAATTTCAGGCCGGGTTAAGGCTTGTTCTGCCTGTGCCCGCTCGGCAATCGTTTCATCATCAGGCAGGTATTCGACGCTACGATTCAAAATATCCAACCGCTCCAACATCCGCATCAAGCGCACTTGATTATCCAGAACCGCGGTTCCTTGGAACTGAGACATTGAAATGGTCTGGGTCTGTTCGTAGTTATCCACCAAGCACAGTTCACCGACTTCCTTGGTCATACTTGCCAAAAAGGAGGTGCGCTGCTTTTGGTCCATCCCGCCGCCAGCAATGGCAGAATTGACTAAAATCTTGATATTAACTTCATGGTCTGAGCAATCGACGCCAGCGGAGTTGTCGATAGAATCTGAATTTAGACGGCCACCATTCAGGCCATATTCGATGCGGCCACGTTGTGTCACGCCCAGGTTCGCCCCCTCACCAATAACTTTAGCGCGGACCTCTTTGCCATTGATCCGAATGGGATCATTAGCCCTATCACCGGCGTCGGCATCTGTTTCATCGGATGCCTTAATGTAGGTTCCAATTCCACCGAACCATAGGAGCCCAACTTCCGCTCGTAACATATGACCAAGTAGCTCATTCGGTGACAGTGCGCTTTGCGTGATGCCGAAACAGGCTTTAATTTCAGGCGTTAGCGTCAGCGACTTTGCCGAACGATCAAATATAGCGCCGCCCTTAGATAAAAGCTTAGCATCATAGTCACCCCAGCTTGAACGCGGCAGCTTGAAAAGCCGTTTTCTTTCAGCCAGGCTTTTCGCCGGGTCCGGATCTGGATCGACGAATATATGCAGATGATTGAAGGCACCCAATAACTTGATGTGAGGCGACAGCATCATGCCGTTGCCGAAAACGTCGCCCGACATATCGCCAACGCCAACGACCGTGAATTCTTCCTTCTGGGTATTGACCCCCATTTCTCTGAAGTGGCGTTTAACTGATTCCCAGGCCCCCTTCGCCGTAATGCCCATTTTTTTGTGATCGTAACCAATACTACCACCGGACGCGAAGGCATCCCCCAGCCAGAAGCCATAATCATCGGAAACGCCGTTGGCGATATCGGAGAATGTAGCGGTGCCCTTATCCGCTGCAACCACCAAATAGGGATCGTCACCGTCCCGCCGAATTGTATTCGCGGGTGGAATCAAACGGCTGCCAACCAGATTATCGGTGATGTCCAACAGACCTGAAATAAAGGTTTTATAGCAAGCAATGCCTTCGTTAATGAAAGCTTCTCTACCCCCTGAGGTAGGCGGTTTCTTGACGACGAAACCGCCTTTTGATCCGACCGGGACGATCACCGCATTCTTTACTTGCTGAGCTTTGACCAGGCCAAGAATTTCGGTCCGGAAATCTTCCCGTCGATCAGACCACCGAAGACCGCCACGAGCAACCATGCCAAATCTCAGGTGCACGCCTTCGATCTTGGGGCTGTAGACAAAAATTTCTCTGAACGGGCGCGGCAATGGCAATTCATCAATATTGCCGGAATCCAGTTTGAACGATGCATAAGCCTTCGGCTCGCCATGACTCGAGCGGCGTTGATAAAAATTGGTCCGCAATGTGGAGTCAACGGCATTTATAAAACGCGATATAATTCGGTCTTCGTCGGCGCTGGTTACTTGGTTCAGCCCATCGCGAATTTTACGGCGGAGATCTTTTGCGCGTTTTTCTGATGTCTTCGCCAAAGTTGGATCAAATAGGGTCGAAAACAAATTGACGATCAGGCGCGTTAACTTTGGGTTGTTGGCAAGGGTTTGCTCCATATAAGCCTGAGAGAAAGCAATTCCAGCCTGTCGCAGATATTTGCTGTAGGCCCTCAGAACAACAACGTCACGCCAGGCCAAACCCGCCTGTAAAACCAACGCGTTAAAGCCATCGCTTTCCATCTGGCCGGTCCAGGTCCTGATAAACGTATCTTGGAAATTTTGATTAACGTCCTCTAGCTTAACCGATGCCCCGCTTCGAGTTTCCACGCCGAAGTCTTGAATCATAACAGTACGGTCGCCGTCATTAAGCGGACGGATACGGAATGGGTGCTCGTCAACAACCCGAAGCCCCATGTGTTCAAGCATGGGCAAAACATCGGATAATGGCACCGCCCGATCTGGATTATATACTTTGAAGTTAAGGCTATGTTTCTTAGCGCCCTTCTGGCGATAAAGCGCCATACAAAGTCTATCGTTGTCGATGGCTTCGTCAATTTTAACAATATCCCCAACCGCGTCCTCGGCGCTAAAGGTGTCCTGATATCCTCTTGGAAATGCCTTACCGTATCGTTCGGTAATTTCCAGTGCGCGCGCTTCACCGTGGGCACGGGTCAGGGCATCCGTTAAGCCACCCGTCCAGGTGCGTGCCTGGTTAACAAGCTCCGCCTCAAGATTAGTGACGTTATAGTTGGGAATTTTCCCAGGCGTTGTTTTGATACTGATGTGCAATCGAGCAAGTGCGGAATCGCCAAATTCAATGTGGTGTGCTGCGACCTTTCCTTTGAAAGTTTTTTCCAAAGTTTTTTGCAGACGTTCGCGCAACGACATGGAGTAAATGTCACGAGGCACGAAAATTAGACATGAGATATATCGATCGAAATTATCGCGCCGCGTAAACAACGCGACCCTTTGGCGTTCCTGAAGGTGGAGTATTCCGAGGCCGGTGTTATACAGATCATCTTCGGAAATTTGAAACAGTTCATCACGAGGATAGGTTTCCAAAACATTCGCAAGCGCTTTGCCACTGTGGCTTGACGATCCATATTGCGCACGGCTGACGACATTTTGAAGTTTGCGGCGCAGAAGCGGAATTTCACGCGGACTGCTGCTATATGCGGATGAGGTAAACAACCCGAGAAATAGTCTTTGGCCAATGACCTTACCGCGACTGTCCATCTTTTTCACGGCTATGGCATCCAGATAAACAGGCCTGTGCACCGGCGACAAAATTTCTGTTTTTATGATAAGTAAATAGCTGGGGTCTGTCTTCGAGACACTTCGAGCAGGCGGCAAGCACGCTAGATCACTGAGAGAAGCATACTCTGCAGTGCGGGCGCTGCGCAGTAATCCGAGGCCGGTATTTCCCTCTACGGAAGCTTTTACTTTTTTTCCAGATCCTTCGAAATTGTATTCCCGGAAGCCAAGGAACGTGAAATTGTTGTCATAGGCCCACCGCAAGAAATCCCGAGATTCATCAACAACTTCTGATGGAATTCCTTTAAACTTTTCCGTTAATTCGTCAATCATAGCCATCATGCTTTCGCGCATCGGGCGCCAATCTTCGACGGATGCACGCACGGCTTTTATTGTCTTGGTTATTTCCTTGGTGATATTTTCAAGTTGCTCAAGCGGCTGTTGGCTGACTTCAAATCTTAACATTGTTTCAGAAGTCGCGCCGGTATCCGGTTCATTCGGTGATAAAACGCGAACAAGCTTGCCGGCCTTGTCTCGCTTAATTTTCAAGACAGGGTGGACGACAAGATGCACCGTCAAATTACGACTGTTTAGCAGTGCTGTAATCGAATCGACCAAAAATGGCATATCGTCGGCAACGATCTCAACCACCGAATGGGCTGATTTCCAGCCGTCCGCCTTCAGGGTTGGATTGTAGGCCCGAACCAACGCTTTTGCGCGTGACCGTGTCGCGCTGAATTCTAGGTGCGCCTTCGCTGCACCCCACAAGGTTGCGGGTTTTTCGGCTTGGATATCCTGAGGCGGGACATCTTTGTAATAAAGCCGGATAAAGGTCTCGACGCTAGAGCCCTTGGATTTTGCCGGTTGTTTTTTCGCTTCCGATACAATTCGATCGACCAACCCGGATTTTTTCTTGCGCTTCAAGGCTTTGACCATCGTCCCCCTCCTTACTCGGCTTGACGGATAATTTCCGCCTAATTATAAAAACCGTAGCTTATTTAATAAATAAATACAAAGACGTCGTGTATTATCTTAAGTTCGCATGGTAATTAGCGCGAATAAAAGTTTTATTAATTAAAGGTGGATTTAATTACACTAAATGCATGATTCAGTTCAGAGAATAAAAAAGTTAAATTGTCATCTGACAATTAACTAGTAATTTTGGCGCTATGAATCTTCGCGATAAATTTCGTTATCTGGATCATCAAATTCAAAAAGTTTTGGATCAAGAGGAACACCAAATCTTGTGCCCAACAGTGAGATGGTCGTTTGAACACCTTGGGCATCGGTGATGGCCCATTTTTTTAAGACCAGAGGACTGTCGCTGAAAATTAACGTGACGGCTCCTTCTGCCTCATCTTCTTTTTTTGTAACCAGCAGTCGAAGTGTGTTTGCACGTCGCTGAATTTTAGCGACCCGGTAATCGCCATCGGTAAAAGAGACCTTCTCCGCCACCAGAACACCCGCTGGCGTGGATTTCAAATCCACATAATTAACTTGTTCCAGTTCTTTGTCATTGTAGATGAGCCAGTGCCCATCCGCGATAATAAGGATCGGAACCGGCGGTTTATATTCAATTCGCATCTTACCGGGCCGGGAAATAAAAAGTTCGCCCTCGGAATACCCCCCCGTCGATGTCACTTGAAGGAACCGTGCCTTTAAGGTCTTCAGATTGTTCAGATACGCCTCTACCCGCTTGATATCCACTGTATCAGTCGCACTATAGGCAGGCCGTTTGGGTGGGTCGGCGAGAACGAGCCCGGAAACAAAAGCGGAAATGATGGAAACGAAAAGGGAGGCAAATAGAAAGATACAGGCTCCGAAAAGCTTATAAGACGTTTTCCCCGTCGTTGCCGATGAGCACCTCACGACGTCCGACTCTGTTCGCTTTACTGACAACGCCTTCACCTTCCATACGCTCGATAATACGCGCCGCGCGGTTATAACCGATTTGCAGATGTCGCTGGATAAAACTGGTAGATGCCTTACCTTCGCGAGCGATCAGCGCAACCGCTTCATCATACAATGCATCACCTTCCGAAGTGTTCCCGCCGACAAGTGCTGTGCCAGGATCATCTGCTTCTTCAGTGACAGATTCAATGTAGTCAGGCGTTCCCACGGATTTCAAGTGGGCAACAACATTTTCAACTTCTTTGTCTGACACAAACGGCCCATGAACCCGCGATATGCGACCACCGCCCGCCATGTAGAGCATATCGCCCTGCCCCAAAAGCTGTTCTGCACCCTGCTCACCAAGAATCGTACGGCTGTCAATTTTCGAAGTGACTTGAAAGCTAATTCTAGTCGGGAAATTAGCCTTAATTGTGCCGGTGATAACATCAACTGAAGGACGTTGTGTCGCCATGATTAAATGAATTCCAGCGGCTCGGGCCATTTGTGCCAAGCGTTGCACCGCCCCTTCAATGTCTTTGCCTGCGACCAGCATCAGGTCTGCCATTTCGTCAACGACGACGACGATTAACGGCAACGGCTCCATGGAGAGCGGCTGATCTTCGATAATCGGTTTGCCCTGTTCGTCAAACCCGGTTTGCACTTGGCGGGTTAGGACCTCACCTTTTTTAGTCGCCTCAGCAACCCGCTTGTTATAGCCGGCTATATTTCGCACACCCAAGTTTGACATGGTCCGGTAGCGGTCTTCCATTTCTCGAACCGTCCATTTTAAGGCCATAACGGCTTTGGGCGGATCGGTAACCACGGGTGCCAATAAATGGGGAATGCCTTCGTAAACGGACAATTCCAACATCTTCGGATCGATCATGATGAATTTGCATTGATCCGGCGTATATTGATAAAGCAGCGAGAGGATCATCGTATTAACAGCGACGGACTTACCCGAACCCGTCGTGCCCGCAATAAGAAGATGTGGCATACGCGCTAAATCAACGGCGACAGGATTGCCGCCAATATCTTTTCCCAAAGCGATATTTAAGCTACCTGACGCGCGTTCCAGGGTATCTGATTCCAACAGTTCGCGCAGATAAACCATTTCACGATCAGCATTCGGCAGTTCAATGCCAATCACGTTGCGACCTGGAACTACCGCCACACGAACCGAAATCGCGCTCATGGACCGGGCAATATCGTCCGATAAACCGACAACTCTGGATGTCTTGGTGCCCGGTGCGGGCTCAAGTTCATAAAGTGTCACGACCGGACCCGGTCGGACCTTCACGATTTCGCCATGTACACCAAAATCTTCCAACACAGTAGATAAGTAATGGGCGTTTTGCTGCAATGCGTCCTTGGCGATACTGACGCCGGTAACAGCTGGTGCCGCCTCAAGAATTTCCAGGGCCGGAATTTGATATTCGTCTTCTTGGCCAAGGTTTAGATTTTGTTGTTTAAGCGCGGTGGCTTTTTTACCTGTTTTTGCGCGCGGGGCTTTTGCTTCAATCTTAGGTTCCGGGGTCGATCGCTGATTTTTTAGCGGTCTGCTAATTGTAGGATCCTTCGGTGTTTTTGGTAACGGAGGAAGACCTTTTCTTGATGTGCCCAATTGAGAGACAAACCTGAAAGCCCGCCAAGTCCGTATCGCCGCACCCACTGTGAAAAATTTTAAGGTCGATAGACCACTTTGGCATTCGGAACTGTTTAATCCGGAGGCCCCGGCGAGCAACGCCAAACCGGCACATCCAAAGATAAAACCGACCGAACCTTCGTTAATAAAAGGTCCTAAACTTTGAGTCCATGCGATGACCTGTGACAGACCCATGGTTCCAATAATTCCGCCCAATTTAACGGCTAAGGGCCATTCCTGAAATTGCGGCAAAGCGCTCAAACCAAATGACATTATGATCATCCCGGCAAATAATTTTACCAGGCGGATACTCGGTCGATGGATGCCCGACTTACGGCAGAGTTTCGTGCCCCAAGCGATCAATGCGACGACAGGGAGAACGCCTGCCAATCCAAATGTCTGTAATAAAAAATCGGCGATGTAGGCACCAGGCAGACCCAAGATATTACCAGGCTGCATATCCGTGACCGCATTCAAGGAGGGATCGCCGGGCGTATAGCTGACCAACAGGGCGGTCAACAACGCTGCGATAGCAAATAAAATAAAGCCACCGGTCTCAAACGCACGCCGGCGGAGAAAATCCAGGGCGGCGTCAGAAAGGAATGCAGTCGGATCAGGCGCAGATATGTATCTTGGCATACCCGATTGTTACTCTGCCATGGTTTACAATGTCTTAACGAAGGACCTTAACAAGCCGTTTAAGGGCCTTTTCAATCACATCTGTTTCATGAACAAGGGCAACGCGGATGTAAGACGCTCCCGGATTGTATCCGTTGTCATCAGAACGGGCCATATAAGCGCCGGGTTGCACACGAATTCCAGCTTCAGTCCAAAGCTTGAACGCGGCCTCCTCTCCATCTCCGACATCAAGCCATAAAAAGAATCCACCCCCCGGACGATAATATCCGTAGCGCCCTTCCAAGACTTTCTCGGCGACATCAAATTTAGCGCGGTATTTTATGCGGTTTTCTTCAACATGCGCCTCGTCATTCCAAAGTGCTGCTGAAGCGGCTTGAAGTGGCAAGGGCATGGTGGCACCGCTGAAACAACGTAGGCGACGTAAATTTTTAATCAATTCCGCGTCTCCGGCAACAAAGCCCGAGCGCAGACTGGCCGCACTGGAACGCTTCGATAGGGAGTGAAAGACCAGAACATTTTTATATCCGTCCCCCAATTCAGCACACGCCTGTAAAGCGCCGGGCGGCGGCGCCTGATCGTAAATTTCCGAATAACATTCATCCACGGCCAAAACAAAATCAAATTCCCGGGCCAAGCGAATGGCGTCTTTTAAATAGTTGATGTCGGCAATAGCGCCCTGCGGATTGGAAGGCGAGCACAAATAGGCCATGGCTGTGCGGCGCAAGGTACGCTCGTCTAGATTTCTATAATCCGGCATGAAATTGGAATTGTGGGTGGCCGGAACAAGAACCGGTTCCGCCTGTGCCATAATCGCCCCACCAGAGTAGACATGATAGAGGGGATTGGGAATGAGAACGACCGGCTGTTCTCCTGATACACTTCTTGGAACCGATAGGGTCGCCGCCATGTACAGGATCTCGCGCGTTCCCAAAACAGGGATAATCCCTACTTTATCATCAATGTCTTGGTTAGGAACATTAAAGCGACGGGTGAGCCAGCTTGACACGGCCTGGCGCAGTTCCGGTATACCATCCGGTCGCGGATATTTACCCCACAGGTGCGCATTCGCCGCAACCGTTTCAGCAATCAATGATGGCGGCGCGTGTTGAGGCTCGCCAATTGAGAGGGCAATAGCCTCAATGCCTTCCGGCGGTTGCGCAACATCCAAAAGTGCCCGAGTCCGGTCAAAGGGATAATCGGTTAACTGATTAATCATTTCGTTCAACATGGCGCGGATATTATCGACGGACACCCTGCTGGACAAGCGGAGAGACATCTCTTGGAAACAAAAAATAACCGGCAAACTGTTGTTTGCCGGTTTAGGGAGGAAATAATTTTTCCGACACCGCCGTCAGAGACCTTTTGAGGCCCTGACGGCAGTGCGGAACTATTTAGTGGACGATTTCGCCGTGCAGGTTGATATCAAGGCCTTCGACTTCAGCCTCTTCGTCAACCCTAAGACCCATGATCGTCTCGACAAATTTGAGAATTATGAAGGTCGCAATCGCACAATAAACTATTGTCGCGACAATGCCTTCGACCTGAATCCAGACCTGTCCGGCGTTGCCTTCCAACAATCCAGATGTTCCGCCGATTTCTTTAAGCGCGAACACGCCTGTTAACAACGCACCGATGATGCCGCCAACGCCGTGTACGCCGAAAGCATCCAGGCTATCATCGTAGTTGAACATCTGTTTCAGGAATGTGGCCCCCCAGAAACAGCCAACACCAGCGATTAGACCCATGATTAAGGCACCACTAGGTCCGACAAATCCGGCAGCAGGCGTGATGCAGACCAAACCGGCGACTGCACCCGAGATAATACCCAAAACACTTGGCTTTCCGCGATAAATCCATTCGGCGAACATCCACGTCAAGGCCGCAGCAGCAGTACAAATTTGGGTAACCGCCATGGCCATACCCGCGGTCGCATTGGCCGCAACGGCAGAGCCGGCATTGAAACCGAACCAGCCAACCCACAGCAACGCAGCCCCGATCACACTCAGAACCAAGTTATGAGGCGCCATGTTTTCAGTGCGATAACCACGCCGCTTTCCGATAACAATTGCGGTGACGAGACCGGCAATGCCGGCATTAATGTGAACCACTGTGCCGCCAGCAAAATCAAGCACACCCGCGCCGCCTAAGAAACCGCCGCCCCACACCCAGTGGGTAATTGGCGCATAAACAATGATCATCCAAGCGCCAAGAAAGACCAACATGGAGGAGAATTTCATACGATCCGCGAAAGCACCGGTGATGAGGGCCGGAGTAATAATGGCGAAAGTCATTTGGAAGGTCATGAAGACTGAATCGGGAATGGTGCCGTTCAGCGTATCAAGTTTCATTTGGCTCAGGAACATATTGCTAAGGCCACCGACAAAGGCGTTGGCACTTCCCCCATCGGAAAATGCCAATGAATAACCGATGACCATCCATAGAACCGTCATCAAACACGTCACTGCAAAGCTTTGCATGATTGTGGCGAGAACATTCTTCTTACGCACCATGCCGCCATAAAATAACGCAAGCCCGGGTATGGTCATCATCAGAACCAAGACCGTAGAGGTCAGCATCCAGGCCGTATCACCACTGTCGAGGGTCGGCTTTTCAGCGGCGAAGGCCATACCAGTTGATACCAGAAAGCCCACAAACGCGAGCGTCCCGATACTCTTAAATTTATTCAATAAGTACATAATTTAAATTCTCCTACAGCGCGTCGTCGTTTGTTTCGCCCGTGCGAATTCGAACGGCTTTTTCAATGTCGGTAATAAAAATTTTGCCATCACCGATTTTTTCTGTCGCGGCGGCTTGCTGAATGCTGTCTGCTACTTTTTCTGCAACATCATCGGCCACGACAACTTCAAGTTTTACCTTCGGCAAAAAACTGATCTCGTATTCTGCACCGCGATAAATTTCTGTTTGGCCTTTCTGTCGACCAAACCCTTTAACTTCGCTGACCGTCATGCCTTGAATGCCAATTTCGGTTAAGGCTTCGCGAACGTCATCGAGTTTAAAGGGCTTTATAATCGCCATAACGAGTTTCATCTCGTAACTTCCTCTTCTCAGATTGCCGTTTTTGAAGTTTTAGAAGCGGCAATGGTTTGTCCCCATTCCCGATACAGCAGATGGTTACCGCCTAATTTCAGGAATAATTTATTTCAGGCCCTATACTTCAAGAACCATGCCGGTTTTTAGGAAGGTAGAATAATGATTATAATTCAATCACTTATACTAATTTTTTCGAAAAGAAATTTGGGAGCACCTGATTAATAATGCATAAATAATAATCATATTAAATATATCGATTAAAAAATAGGCATTTTTTAATGTGGGTGTACGATGCCAATCCGCTTTATCATGAGGCCCATGAGCGAAAATAAGAAGACCCCTGAAAATACTCTCAATTGCGATGTTCTCATCGTTGGCGGCGGACTTGTTGGTGGGACACTCGCTTCGGCGCTGGCCCACTGGGGTTTGCGGACCGTTGTG
>Ga0233433_10003636_pt1 | contig 12310 bp, 10 predicted proteins | sample SI_122_August201_5_FD_179868 | JGI IMG/M metagenome (GOLD analysis project Ga0233433, IMG submission 179868) | Seawater microbial communities from Saanich Inlet, British Columbia, Canada - SI_122_August2016_100_MG | ecosystem: Environmental > Aquatic > Marine > Inlet | place: Canada: British... | reverse complement strand
ATGCCCATAAATCCTCAATAGAGCCACCACCTCGACAAATAATTAACACGTCGCATTCATTTCTTCTTTCTGCGGCCTGAATGGCTGCTACAATTTTTGGAGCGGCACCTTCACCTTGTACCTGTGTGGGGTAAATAACTATAGGTATCGAAGGCATTCGGTATCGTAATGTAGATAGCGCGTCTCGCAGTGCTGCGCCTGATGATGAGGTTACTATGCCTATTTTTTTTGGAAAAATAGGCAGGGGTTTCTTACGGATGGATTCAAAAAGCCCCTCTTTTTCTAGTTTAATTTTTAGTTTCTCAAACGCCTTAAACAGATCTCCCTTTCCTGCTAGGCGGATTGTGTCCACATTCAGCTGAAAATCACCACGTATTTCATAAAGTGTAACTAATGCACGTACTTCAACCTGCATGCCATCTTCAGGCTCCCAATTTAATAACTTGTTTTTGTATCTGAACATTACACAGCGTACTTGTGCATCGGTATCCTTAAGGGAAAAATACCAGTGCCCTGAGTTGTAGCGCTTAAGATTAGATATTTCACCACTAATCCATACTAATGGAAATGTATTCTCAAGTAGGTCTTTAGCGCTGTGATTTAATTCGCTTACAGTTAAGATTAAATGGGAATTTTCTGTTTTTAAAAGAGGGTCCATCTTGATATTCTACAATAATCAGTATTTGTAATAAAACCGGATATTGTATAGAACTAAGGGGTGTAGCCTTTCATAAATTTATTATCATTTGATAATAAATAATTATATTAATTTTTAGAAATTAAGTTTTCTAGGGAATTCTTGTGTAAACAGGTAGCTTAATTGTTTATCTACAGGTTTCAAACAAATTCAAGCGCAGTTATAGTAAGAGAGAAATAAGCATGGTATTTTTCACCTTGCTGAAAACACGCAGGCAAGATACATTACAACAATAATTTTATCTGATTTATTTAGGAGAATATTACTTGTATTCATTGATTCAAGCCGCTGGCTGGCCAATCTGGTTGATTATTATAGCTTCTGTTACCGCTGTGGGTATTATCGGCGAACGAGTACTGGCGTTACGAATAAGTGTTGTGACTCCCAAAGGTTTATTGCCAAAAGTGATTAGGGAGTATCAAAAGCATGGTGTGAGTAAAGATATGCTTGTACGTTTGCATTCACATTCACCTTTAGGCCAAGTATTTGCAGCTGGACTAAAAAATATTAAAAGTACACGTGAAGTTATGAAAGAATCTATAGAAGAAGCTGGCAGAGCTGTCTCACATGATCTTGATCGGTATTTAACTACTCTTGGAACCATTGCTTCAATGAGTCCATTGTTAGGATTATTTGGCACTGTAGTTGGCATGATCGAGATTTTTGGCTCCAATTCCCCTACGGGTGATAGTAATCCTGCGCAGCTTGCTCATGGAATTTCTGTGGCACTTTATAACACTGCATTTGGCATTTTAGTAGCGATACCTAGTATGATTTTTTATCGCTATTTCCGTGCTAAGGTAGATTCAATGGTAGTAGAAATGGAGCTGCAGGCATTGAAATTAGTTGAGACTGTCCACGGCGAGCGTAAAGTTTAAATTAGTATGTTTCCATATCTAGTAAATAGTTAAATTATCAAATGAATTTTCAACGAGGAAGAAATAAAGAAGAACCGGAGATTAATTTAATCCCAATGATTGATGTGCTGTTGGTAATTCTGATATTTTTGATGATTACCACTACATACTCAAAATTTTCTGAACTAGAGGTTAGTTTGCCGCAAGCCACATCGGAAAAGCAATCTGGTCATCCTGGTACCACCATTAATGTATCTGTTAGCCCTGTCGGTAGTTATGTGATTAATCGTATCCCTGTCAAATACAGCAGTTTAGAGGGGTTTAGTGACGAGTTAAGGGCTGCTGCAGGAAAACAGAAAGATCCGGTGATTGTCATTAATGCTGATGCTAATGCCACTCATCAGTCTGTTATTTCTGTAATGGAAGCAGCTCATCTTGCAGGGTATTATCACATCACCTTTATGACTGAAACAAGAAAATAAGAAGTAATGTACTTATTTAGAACAAGGTGGCGCTATTAGGGCGTATCTGAGAGAATAAAAATGCTTATGTGAGTTCTTGCTTTGCAATTTAACTAAGAACTTTATTGGTGTTTATTGAGTGTGTGAAACTAAATATAGAGGCAACCCTGCCTAATATCAGCATCAAAAATATTGAGGATATAATTTATGGATACAAAATTATTAGACATTTTAGTGTGTCCATTGTGTAAGGGCCCGCTGTTTTATAGAAAACCTGAAAATGAACTTATTTGTAAGGTAGATAGGCTTGCTTTTGGTGTAAAGGATGGCATTCCCGTAATGCTAGAAGAGGAAGCTCGAAAATTGCCTGCTGATGAGGAGATTTAATCAAGAGAAGACTAAAAAGTAAAATTCTGTAGTATATCGCTGAGAAATTTCTATATTAGAGATAATTACAATATGAACTCAAACATTGCTGCCATTCTTGGTGCGCTTATAGGTGATTCTGCTACGCTTGGATTACACTGGATTTATGATCCTAAGCGTATTTCTGAAATCGAGAAATCAAAGGGGCTCGTATTTCTGCAGCCTGATGCCTGCAATTATGATGGCATAAAAGGGTATTTTGCACATAGCAAAAAAATAGCTGGAGAATCAACAGGTTATGGGGAAGTGTGCCTATTGATGCTGCAGCATCTGGTGAAGCATGGTGGCTTTAAGCGTACCGAGTATCAAACTGAATACCGTGAGTATTTTGGTCCGGGTGGTATGTATGAAGGATATGTAGATTCTCCCACTCGCATGACTCTACAAACATTATTACCACTTTCTCCAGAGTTATTTCCAGTGGCATCGGGTGCAGATGATGACCAATTTTTATCGTTGGCAGCACTTCCTGCGATAGTTGCAACCAATACTGATAACCTTGAAGTATTGATGAAAAGAGTTGATGAAATGGTAAGAGTGACAAATAACAATGATTTAGCGGTGGCAGCTGCAAAATGTTCAGCAGCGGTATTGTTTGAGATACTTAATGGCAAGTCCATGGAGTCAGCATTAATCGGGTCCTTAGAATTTGCAGGCGGTAAATTAAGGCCATTGCTTGAGCAAGTGCTTGCTATACAGACACTAGATAATATTAGAGTTGCTGAACAATTTGGTTCTGCTTGCCACGTAACAGAGGGATTGCCAGTGGTTTTTCATATTGCTAAGTGTGCCCCAGATTATAAAACTGCAATAGAGGCCAATATTCGTACTGGAGGGGATAGTTGTGGTCGTGCAATTATGCTTGGCTCCTTTACTGCCGCGTATATGGTAAAGCAGGGGGAGTCTACGTTCCCTATTCCGCTTGAATGGCTTGTTAGATATAGAAAGATTATTGCTGCTACTGATGCGTGTACGAATTTTTAGCTATATAAAATTTATTTATTCTTAGTTTGAGGTTGGTTCTTCCATTGACTTCCAGATTTAATTTATAGAGTATTCTCATAGTGTGCTTAGAGAATATGAGAGTCCTGTCATATAAGAGTAAGATTAGAAAGATAACAGATTAAAAATTAGGGGATCCAATATGGCGAAAGTATCAGGCAGGCTATTTATTCTTAGCGCTCCCTCTGGAACAGGGAAAACTAGCTTGACCAGATCTCTTATCCGAAAGAATATTAATTTATGGCTGTCAATTTCATATACTTCAAGACTAATGCGCCCTTGTGAAGTAGATGGGCATGATTATTTTTTTGTAGAACGAAATATTTTTGAACAAATGCTGAGAGATGGAGAGTTTATAGAAAGTGCTGAAATTTATGGAAACCTCTATGGAACCTCTCGGAAGTGGATTAATGAAGCTATTAACTCTGGAAAAGATGTTTTACTTGAGATTGATGGCCAAGGTGCGAGACAAGTACGTGAAATTTTTTCCGATGTAGTGAATATTTTTGTATTGCCACCTTCACTAGTGGTGCTCGAGAATCGTTTAAAAGATCGTAACCAAGATAGCAAAGAAGTGATTGCTAAACGGATGGCTGCAGCAAAAGAAGAAATCAGCCATGTGAGTGAATATGATTATGTTATTATCAATGATAATATGGATGTAGCACTAAGAGACTTAGTTTCTGTTGTTCAGTCTGAGCGCTTAAGAGCGCCGGTACAACTTGCTCGTTATCATGATTTAGTAACGGAGCTTGAATAAGCATAGTTTTTGAATCGTATTCTAGGAGAAATGACGTGGCACGGATCACAGTAGAAGATTGTTTGAAAGAAATCCCGAACCGATTTGATATGACTTTGGCCGCTACAATCAGGGCAAGACAAATTTCAATCGGAAGTCCTCCTATGGTAGAGACGAATAGAGATAAGCCTACAGTAATTGCATTGCGTGAGCTGGCTCAGGGAGAAATAGGAATGGAAATTATAAATATGGGTTCTGCTTAAGCTTGCTCTATGAAAATTACCCATAGAAATTATTTTGATCTATTATTTAGGCGGGTACAATTTATTATCTAAATTTATAAAGATATTTTGGATTAATCTACGTCTCACTAGCCTATATTATGAGCCAATTAGAGAGGCGGAAAATTAAAGAAATAACCACACCAGCAGGAATTCTGCCGCACTCCTCCGTTTCCATCTCTGGGGCGGAACTATTACATGAATTAGCCGGCTATTTAAAACCGGAAGATGTTTCTCAACTTCAGAGTGCTTATCTCTTTAGTCAAGAAGCACATTCCGGGCAGTATCGCGAATCCGGTGAACCTTATATTTCTCACCCCTTAGCAGTAACTAGCATTCTCGGTAGAATGCATTTAGATACTCAGACATTAACTGCAGCACTACTTCATGATGTAATGGAAGATACGCATGTTTCTAAATCTGAGATCAGCTATCAGTTTGGGAAAGCAGTAGCAGATTTAGTGGATGGGGTATCTAAGCTTGACAAGATTGAGTTCCAGACTCATGCAGATGCTCAAGCAGAAAATTTTCGTAAGATGCTGCTAGCAATGGCACGTGACGTACGTGTTGTTCTCATCAAACTAGCAGATCGACTGCATAATATGCGAACACTAGATGCAAAGAGCCCTGAAAAAAGGAAACGCACTGCACGTGAAACAATGGAGATTTATGCTCCTATTGCTAATCGATTAGGCCTTAACAATTTTTATCAAGAATTGCAAGAGCTTAGCTTCCAATATCTTTTTCCAACACGCTATAAGGTTCTGACCAAAGCAACGAAGGCAGTTCGAGGCAATCGACGAGAAGTATTAAAAAAAATTCTTGATGGAATTCGGCAATGTTTACATGAAGCAGAGATTAATACAGAGGTAAATGGAAGAGAGAAGCAGCTCTATAGCATCTATAAGAAAATGGTGGAGAAGCACCTTACATTTTCCGAAATATTTGATATTTATGGTTTTCGTGTTGTCGTAAAGGATATACCTTCATGCTATGTTGCCCTTGGCGCGCTACATAGTTTGTACAATCCCATTCCTGGGAAATTTAAAGATTATATTGCCATTCCAAAGGAAAATGGCTATCAATCATTGCATAGTACGCTATTGGGTCCATATGGAATGCCAATTGAAATGCAGATTCGTACTGACGAGATGCACCGGATTGCAGAAGCTGGTGTTGCTTCGCACTGGCTATATAAGAGTTCAGATTCTGATTTAAATTCTAATTTAAATGACATGCATCTGAGAACACACCAGTGGTTACAGGGTTTACTGGAAACTCTTAGTGAGTCTAATGACTCTGTGGAATTTCTAGAGCACCTTAAAGTTGACCTATTCCCAGGAGAGGTTTATGTGTGTACTCCTCAAGGGAAAATTCTAGCGTTACCAAGAGACTCGACAGCTGTTGATTTTGCATATGCAGTTCATACTGATATTGGTAATTGTTGCGTTGCGGTAAAAATAAATGGAGAGAACGCATCATTACGAACGAAATTAAGGAGCGGAGACCGTGTAGAGATTATTACGTCGCCTCATGCCGAGCCAAATCCTGCTTGGCTTACTTATGTGTTGACCGGTAAAGCGAGGTCTCATATCCGTCATTTTTTGAAAACCATGCAGTCTGAGGAATCTGCTGAATTCGGGAGGCGTTTGCTAAACCAAGCGTTATTATCATTTAATGTCAATCCAGATACTTTGAATGCAGCTCAGTGGCAAAAGCTTGCACGGGAAAGCGGTGCCAAATCAAAAAAAGAATTACTAAAAGACATGGGACTAGGGAAGCATTTGCCTGCTGTAGTAGCAAAGCGTTTGGCTAAACCAGAAAAAACTGCACCTAGAAAAAGTAAGACAAGCGACGCTATTTCCATTCTTGGAACTGAAGGCCTGGTAGTACAGTTTGCAAAATGTTGCCATCCTATTCCGGGAGATCATATTGTTGGACTTATAAAGAAAAACCATGGCCTTTTGATTCATATACATGATTGTTCATCAATTGTTAAGAACCGAAAAAATATGAACAGCTGGTTAGATCTAACTTGGAGTCAAGATATAGCGAGGCTTTTTGAAGCTAATATTAAAATGGTAGTCGCGAATCAGCGAGGTGTGCTGGCTAGAGTAGCTGCAAGTATTGCTGAGGACGATTCTAATATTGATAATATTTCCATGGTAGGTGATGGTGCGCATAACACCTTAGACTTTACCCTACAGGTTAGTAATCGTCAGCACCTTGCGCAGCTAATGCGTGGTCTTAGGCAAATTCGTGAGGTTACAAGAATCACCAGAGTAAAGGGATAGCCTGAGATTAAGTATTAATCATATCAAATGTAATTGATAGTAGTGGCAAATGAAAATAGGGGTTATCGTTCATAGGATAGTATTGGAGCAAGCCATTTTTCTGCTTGTTCCATTGTCCATCCTTTTCGTTTTGCATAGTCTTCAACTTGATCTTTACCAATTTTGCCAACAGCAAAATAGCTAGCCTTCGGGTGTGAGAAATAAAACCCAGAGACTGCTGCTGTAGGAACCATTGCATAGGATTCTGTAATAACAATACCGGCATTCTCTGGAGCTTTTAATAATTTAAATAATGGGCCTTTCTCTGTATGATCAGGACAGGCTGGATATCCAGGGGCCGGTCGAATGCCACGATATTTTTCAGAAATAAGCTCTTCATTATCTAGCGTTTCATCCTTGGCATAACCCCAGAATTCACGTCGTATCCGTGCATGCATATGTTCAGCAAAAGCCTCAGCTAAGCGATCAGCAAGTGCTTTTAATATGATGCCATTATAGTCATCATGTTTATCTTCATAATCCTTTACTCTTTCATTAATACCAAATCCTGTAGATACCGCAAATGTTCCAATATAATCATCGACACCAGTTTCCTTTGGAGCAATAAAATCTGCAAGGGCCAAGTTAGGACGCCCTGATGGTTTTTTAGTCTGTTGACGAAGTGTATGATATTTCATTGCAATTTTGGTCTTTGTTTCATCTGTATATATTTCAATATCATCGTTCTCGACAGAGTTGGCAGGGAATATGCCGTACACTGCATTAGCAGACAACCATTTCTGATCAACAATTTTCTTTAGCATTATTTGTGCATCACGAAATAAACCGCTGGCAGTCTCACCGACTACACTGTCTTGTAGAATAGCAGGGTAACGTCCGGCTAATTCCCAAGCTTGAAAAAATGGGGTCCAGTCAATATAAGGTACAATTTTTTCAAGTGGATAATTCTTTAAAGAGCGCACCCCGATGAAACCAGGCGCGAGTGAGGAGTAATTCTTCCAGTCCGTTTTAAATGCATTCTCCCTAGCCTCTTGTATTGGTAACATAGGGCCCTGACCTTTTTTATTTTTATGCTGGGTTCTGACTTTTTCATACTCAGCCTTTATGTCATCAATATATTCTTCTTTTAGATCTTTTGAGAGTAATTTACTGCATACACCTACAGCTCTACTAGCATCTGGCACCCATACAGTTAAACCGTCGTAATGAGGTGCTATTTTTACTGCTGTATGTACACGAGAAGTAGTTGCTCCACCAATTAATAAAGGAATCGTGAAGTTCCCTCGTTGCATCTCTTTAGCTACATGTGACATTTCTTCCAGCGACGGGGTAATTAACCCTGACAGGCCGATCATGTCAGCTTTTTCATGTCGTGCAGTTTCCAGTATCTGTGCACAAGGAACCATCACCCCCATGTTTACCACTTCGTAGTTATTACATTGGAGCACCACTGTAACAATATTCTTACCTATATCATGTACGTCACCTTTAACTGTAGCAATAACGATTTTTCCCTTCGTTTCTGAGTCTCCAGATACTCTCTTCTCTTCCTCAATAAAAGGCAAAAGATGTGCTACGGCTTGTTTCATTACTCGCGCTGATTTTACTACTTGTGGTAGAAACATTTTCCCGGATCCAAACAAATCACCAACCACATTCATTCCGTTCATTAGCGGTCCTTCAATAACCTGAATGGGTCGTCCACCTTGTTCTTTTATTTCAATCCTTGCTTCTTCAGTATCTTCTACAATATAGGTGTTAATCCCTCTTACTAGGGCATGTGTAAGCCGTTGCTGAACTGACTCATCACGCCAACTTAGGTCCTCAATATTTTCCTTTCTTTGCCCCTTAAAATTCTCAGCAAAATCAACCAATCTCTCGGTGGCATCAGGGCGTCTGTTAAGCAACACATCTTCAATATGCTCTAGCAAATCACTTGGTATGTCGGAATAAACGCCTAACTGTCCTGCATTAACTATTCCCATAGTCATTCCTGAGTGGACAGCATGATATAAAAAAGCCGTATGAATTGCCTCACGTATTGCTTCTTGGCCGCGGAATGAGAATGAAACATTGGAAACCCCGCCACTTATTTTGGCATAAGGTAAGGTTTGCTTAATGATTCGTGTGGCCTCGATGAAATCAATACCATAGTTGTTGTGTTCCTCAATGCCTGTAGCCACCGCAAAAATGTTCGGATCAAAAATAATATCTTCCGGAGGAAAATTTATCTGATCAACTAATATTTTGTAGCATCGAGTACATATTTCTATTTTCCGTTCTTGTGAGTCTGCTTGGCCTGATTCGTCAAAGGCCATTACAATCACAGCCGCACCATAGCGACGGGCAAGTTTAGCGTGTTTAATAAATTCTTCTTCACCTTCCTTCATACTGATAGAATTGATTACAGCTTTTCCTTGTATCCTCTTTAACCCAGCCTCAATAACAGACCATTTGCTTGAATCAATCATTATTGGTACCCGACTGATATCTGGTTCAGCTGCGATCAGGTTAAGGAATGTCACCATGGCTTTTTCTGAGTCAAGCATGGCCTCATCCATATTAATATCAATAATTTGCGCGCCATTTTCTACTTGATTACGGGCAACATTTAGCGCTTCCGTATAATCATTGTTTAATATTAAGCGAGAGAAGGCCTTTGACCCTGTGACATTCGTTCGTTCGCCTACATTTACAAATAATGAATCATCATTGATGCTTAAAGGTTCCAGGCCAGAAAGCCGTAATTCCTTTGAAATGTTAGGGATGACCCGCGGTGTAATTTTCTCTACTGCTTCTGAAATAGCTTTGATATGCGCAGGTGTAGTACCACAGCAACCCCCGACAATATTGACGAAACCAGATTGCGCAAAATCCTTGATTAGCTTCGCGGTGTATTCTGGTGATTCATCATAACCTGTTTCTGCAAGTGGGTTTGGTAAGCCAGCATTAGGATGTGAGCTTATATACACTCCGGCAACTTTAGAAAGCTCCTCTATGTATGGTCTCATTAATTCGGCCCCAAGCGCACAATTAAGTCCAACTGATAAGGGATGGACATGGCTTACTGAATTCCAAAATGCTTCTGGTGTTTGCCCCGACAGCGTTCGACCAGAAGCATCGGTTATTGTTGCCGAAATCATGATAGGAACATGAATGTTATTAGTTTCAAAATACTGGTCTATCGCGTATAGAGCAGCTTTCGCATTGAGCGTATCAAAGATAGTCTCTACTAATAAAATATTTACACCGCCATCTACTAGGCCCCGAATAGATTCTAAATAATCAGCTACTAATTTATCAAAAGTAATGTTGCGAAATCCAGGGTCATTTACATCTGGTGAAATAGAACTAGTCTTAGTTGTTGGGCCTAATACACCAGCAACAAAGCGTGGCTTATTCGGAATTTTTTCTTCTATCGCTCGTGCTGCCTCATTTGCCAGTTTTGCACTTGCAAAATTTAGCTCATACACTAGATCCTGCATATGATAATCCGCCATTGAAGCAGAATTAGAGTTGAAAGAATTAGTTTCAATAATATCAGCCCCGGCTTCTAAAAATCCGGTATGAATTGCATGGATAATTTGGGGTTGAGTAAGCGTTAAGAGATCATTGTTTCCTTTGAGGTCATGAGGGTAATCTTTAAAACGTGTGCCACGATAATCTTCCTCATTTAGGTTATAACTCTGGATCATGGTGCCCATGGCACCATCAAGTAATAGAATCTTCTGAGTAAGTAGATTATGTAATAGTTTGGTGTACTCTTGATTATTCATGTTTGAGCTATAGCTTGAGCTGCATTTAGGAAAGAGTGATTTTATCATGCCTCGACAAATTGCCGTGGCAACTTGTTGTGGAAAGAAATATTTTTTGGGTTATATATTTACGTAGAAATAATAATTTATCATTATTGTTTCTGCTTTGTTTCTGGAGTTTGATTTAAAAATTCTTAGTGGGATTTGCTTGGCTTGATTAGGCTATAGACCAACAGCGCATATTGAATCTATCAATTTCCTTTTATATGAAAGGAAATTGATAATATACTTATCCTTTTGTTGGGCTTAAATTTTCTTAGGACTCTTGGTCTTGCTCACCTTCGGGCTGTTTTTTGGTTTAGTAACTAGCTTATCTTCCAACTCAGTAATTATTGATTCCAGTTCAGTTAATTTTTCACGTGTACGGATTAACATCTCTTGCTGCACGTTAAACTCATCTCGTGTAACCAAATCTAGCTTAGTAAATACTCCAGATAACAAAATCCGCATATTTTGCTCTACATCCTTGACAGGGCTCTGTGCTATCACCTCGTTTACTTTTGTGCTAATTTCATCTAACAGTTTTTGGTTTAACATAGTTTCTCCATTTTTTCGTCATTAATGTGGATTGAGGGACCCTACTTGCATGATAAAATCTCATATTTTTAAGAAATAGGCAATCAGTAGATCAATTATGAATCAACTGCAACGTTATCAACTCCTAGAGAACTGGGTTAAGAATCAATTCCCGACTAGATCTTTTTTACTCTCTCCAGCCTCTGCTGACGCAAGTTTTCGCCGATATTTCCGAATAGAATTTAGTGATAAATCTGCTCCAAAGACATTAATTGTCATGGATGCCCCTCCAGAGCATGAGGACTGTGCTTCTTTTCTGTATGTGGCAAATATTTTTTCTGCGGCCAATGTTCATGTTCCAGAAATTCTGGCAAAGGACCTGAGGCAAGGATTTTTGCTTCTTTCAGATCTAGGAAGCACTACATATCTTGAGTCGATAGGGGGTAATTCATCGGTTGCTGGCGATTTATATCATGATGCGATAGATGCACTTATTAGAATTCAATCAGCAAGTTGTACGGGAGAGTTGCCAGATTATGATGAAAAACTGCTTCTTAAAGAATTAAACTTGTTCCCAGATTGGTACTTGGTAAAGTATTTAAAGGTAGCGCTAGATACAAACCAGAAAGAAGAGCTTAGCAATTGTTTTACAAAGATTATAAATAATAACCTTGCCCAGCCAAGAGTATATGTTCACCGTGATTTTCACTCACGAAATCTCATGGTAGCTAGCCCTAATCCAGGTATTATTGATTTCCAGGATGCTGTGTATGGCCCTATTACTTATGACTTGGTTTCTCTTTTTAAGGATGCGTATATTTACTGGGATGAAGAGAAGATACTGGATTGGGTAATACGGTATTGGGAGAAAGCCAGAAAAATAGGGCTTCCAGTTGCAGGAAATTTTTCCGACTTCTACCGTGATTTTGAGTGGATGGGGGTGCAACGGCATATTAAGGTACTCGGTATATTTGCCCGTTTATGTTGCCGAGATGGTAAAAATAATTACCTCAGAGATATGCCCGTGGTAATAAATTATCTGAAAAATACCTGTGATCGTTACCGTGAGTTGAATTTTTTGCTGGAGTTGCTGGGCGAATTAGAAAATAAAGAACAAAAGAAAGAAACTGGTGATGAATCATAAGAAGGAACGATTTAAAGTAATGATTTTAGCTGCCGGCCGTGGGGTGCGTATGCGTCCTATGACTGATAATTTACCAAA
>Ga0233433_10003632_pt1 | contig 12315 bp, 12 predicted proteins | sample SI_122_August201_5_FD_179868 | JGI IMG/M metagenome (GOLD analysis project Ga0233433, IMG submission 179868) | Seawater microbial communities from Saanich Inlet, British Columbia, Canada - SI_122_August2016_100_MG | ecosystem: Environmental > Aquatic > Marine > Inlet | place: Canada: British... | reverse complement strand
ATTTAATTATAAATGATATTGCTTATAGAAAAAATTTGAATAACCCTGAATTTGAACATGCCGTACTTTTCTTTTCAAAATTACGAACATTGGTGTTTGGAGGTTACTTCACTAGTCCAGAAGGTATGGTAGATATTGGTTATATTGGTAATATTCCTATAATAGGTGATTATCCGGGTCCAACTGATGAGGCTATGACGCATTTGAATGAAATTATTGCTAATTTACCTTCTTAATCATCTTCTTCAATAAAAGTAGTTACACTTTGACGCGGAGTTTCATTAACGCGTAGCTCAAATACGTCTGGCCGAGCGTAGTGCCCTATAACATCCATATCATATCGTGATTTTGTGATATCATCCATGTTAATGTCAGCACTTATTAATCCCTCTTCCCCCAAAAGGGGCCCCGCTAGAATGTCACCAAGCGGACCAATGATGACACTTCCACCATTAATTAAAACTTCATTTTCTGCCCAATTTTTGATATTAAGTCCCTGCTTAGCCGGTGATGCTTGATATTGACAAGCTGAGACAACAAAACATCGCCCTTCAAGAGCTATGTGCTGCATAGTAGATTGCCATGCAGAACGCGCATCTACCGTTGGTGCGCACCAAATTTCAGTACCCTTAGCATACATTGCCATACGAAGAAGAGGCATATAGTTTTCCCAACAAATCACTGCGCTTGCTTTTCCTGCATTTGTGTCCACAACAGGAAGGGTCGATCCATCTCCTTGTCCCCAGATTAGTCTTTCAGAACCGGTAGGCATAAGCTTTCGGTGTTTGTGTGTAAGACCTTTACTGGGATCAATAAAAAGGGCTGTACAATACAGCGTAGATCCCGCACGTTCTATAACACCAATGACAATCGAAGTATTTATGGACGAAGACATATTACATAGAGCGTTAATTTCTGGTCCTACTAGATCAACAGCAGTATCAAAGTACTTTTTATAAGTAATTCTCCCACTCTCAAGTCTAAAGCCAAGCTGCGTACCAAAGCCTTCCCCTTTTGGGTATCCACCTAATATCGCTTCTGGCATAACGACGAGGTCGGTACCCTTAAGTTTATCTTTAAAAGAAAGTATTTTATTAAGTGTAGCCTCAGTTCCTTTAGGACTGGGACTAATTTGTAGAGCGCTTATATTTTTATTTTTTGCCATATCAATTTCTTAGGTTAAAACTATTTTTTACATCTGCTGCGGTTGCGATAGAACGATTAATCTTGTGTGCTTCTTTAGCTGAAAAAGCTATCATTTGAGCATTGTTTTCTAAAATTAATCCTTTTCCATCCCATATATTATTCTCAAATCCAACCCGAATATGAGCGTTGAGGCTTGCTGCACGAGTTACACATTCTCTCTCATTCTCAGAAAATCCGCATGCTGCCCATGGCACTTTTGAGGATTTGGCGGCATCCCATAAAGTTTTTACCTTGGACTTTTCAGCGTCTATGTTACCTTGGTAATTACCAAATACAAATAAGACGAACGGATTATCGTTTTGAAATAAGCCATTTTTTCGATAGCATTCAAATCTTTGAAAATCATTATTGTCGTATAGAATAAATTGTGGAAAAATTTTTTCTAGTTTTAGCCAATCTATAAATTTTGAAAAATCGAGCATCTCTCGATCACTTGGACATAATTCTCGGAGAGCGATCGAAACAGCCTCTGGCCTTAATGACTTTACCATGTGCATCTGCTGTTTACGACTATATATGCCTACAGATTCTGTCGTTGTTTGAATTATTATATTTTCGCCCACGGCATTTTTTATAGCTTTAATAGATGCTCTGTAGCGTTCTACATCAAGTGAGTGTCCACCCTCATTATCCCGGACATGTAAATGAAGAATACTTGCTCCATTATCAATGATTTGTTCGGCACAAAGCGCCATTTCATCTGGGGTAATAGGAATATTCGGATGATCAACCTTTTGTCGTCTTGCGCCATTAGGGGCAGACATAATTATAAATGGGTCAAGCATAGTATGAAATAAACTCAAATTTTGAAACCGGGTAAATTAATTTTAACTTTATTTATAGGTTGGTAAAGTAAAAACTATGTGTTTAGGGTTTTACTTAAACATAAACAGCCATTAAAAGGAATTTAAATATAATTATAAAATACTTGTTATTAGCGTATTTATTCTTCTGATAACTTCTTAATAATTTTTCTCATCATAACTCCCGGTTTGTCAGCTTTAATGCCGATTTCGCGGTAAGTGTGTGTATCGTTTTCAATTATTCTCTGTAGATGGCGAATTGCAAAAAGATCTTCTTCGAACCCCGCCTGAACCATATCGCCCTGTTTTTTACTGTAATTAATATCACTAAGTTCGTAGTTTCTGGCGATAAACCAAAAATAGTGTGTGCTACTTTCAGTTTCTGGCGTTACATAGTGACTAACGTAATGGCCTACTTCAGGTTGTTCTAAACCATTTTCATCAATAGGAATAAGTAAGCCATAGCCCTTGTTGGTTGAGGGACTTTCATATCTACCACCAGACTTATAAATAACTTTTTTCTTTCCAAAATCTAAATTTGGATGAAAAAAGGGTCTAAGTAGGTTCCAGTCCTCTAGCTCACGATAAAAAGTTATTTGATCACCATCTTGTTCAACTTTTATCGGTGCAGTAGTATATTCCTGTGGAAATTTAAATGTTTCTGCGTGCAAAAAGGGCAAATGTGAAAGATCACAAAGATTCTCCTGCATAAGAATGTAGCTTCCTTCCAGATGATTATAAGGTCCGACGACATGGGTCCATTTATCCATATCATGGACAGGAAGTTCAGGTATTTTTTCTTCAATAGCATCTGATAAATTACCCATCCAGACCCAAACCATTGGCCCTATTTCCTTTGCAGCATATTTTTTAATACCTGTACGAGGGCAGTTTTCCTGGCATGGTACGTCCGTTATATTACCGTCATGATCATATTTTATTCCATGATATTTACAACGAATTCCCCCCTCTTCAAGAGTACTTTCTGCTAGGGGAAAACTGCGGTGGGCACAACGATTTTGTAAAACAACCACGCCTCCTTCTTCGTCGCGGTAAATTACTAGAGACCGATTGAGTATTGTTCTTTCTTTAAGATTACGGGTGATTTCTGAAGCAAGACCAATAACATACCAGTAGTTATAAAGTAGTGGTGTATTTATATCGGCGAGGTCGTTTGCACAGTAAGAAGGTTTTCTTTTCATTAATAAGTTCGCTTTTATTTTTATTTAGGTATTTTTTCGAAATTAGATTATCACAGAACTATAGTAAAATTTACTAACAATACAAGGTCAGACGAGACTTGTCGGAACAAATACAAGAGGCTAAAGCTCACATTGATATGGTTGCATTTGTTGCCCTGCTTATTGGCGGGATTGCAATCGGCACATCACCGATTTTTATGCGTTACGCGCAAGAAGTTGTAACACCCACCTCGGCTGCCTTTTGGCGGTTAGTATTATCCCTTCCAATTTTAATTTCTTGGCAACTATATGATATTACTAAGAATACCAAAAAAAATACGCCGGGCTTAAGGTTGTTGGAAATGAAGCCTTTTGTTATTATTGGTTTCTTCTTTGCCCTTGATCTGACCTTGTGGCACTGGTCGGTGCAACTTACAACAGTCGCTAACGCAACATTACTTGCCAATATGGCAGCTATTTTTACAGCAATAGGCGGCTTTCTCTTTTTTGGAGAAAGGTTTAGCATAACTTTTATAGCAGGGATGGTATTGGCTCTTTTTGGAGCGATGTCATTAATGGGCAGTAGTGTTGAGCTTGGTTCAAACCACCTGATTGGTGATTTCATAGGTCTTGTCACAGCTTTTGCTTATGCGGGGTATATGATTGCTAGTGCACAAGCCCGAAAGAAATATTCGACTGTATCAATTGTGCTAGGTACATCCTTGGTTGGCTGTGTACTTTTATTTCCTATCGCAATGTACGAAGCAGGAAATTTCATGCCACTGTCTTTGATTGACTGGCTCCCGTTGTTGGCGCTAGGGTGGTTCACTCACGTGGTGGGCCAAAGCTTGATTGTCTATGCGCTGGCTCACCTTCCCGCTGCGCTTGGTTCGGTGGGCCTTTTAATCCAGCCGATGGTAGCGGCTATTCTTGCCTGGATGTTGTTTTCAGAAGTACTTGGAATATATCATTTTTTCGGTGCTACGTTAATTATAAGCGGGATTTTTATTTGTAAAAAAGGAGTTAGAAAATGAACGAACTTCGGGACGAGATGATAAAATGGCGACATGATATTCATAAATATCCAGAGCTTGGGTTTTACGAAAACAGAACCGCAAAAAAAATTGAAAATCTTTTGAAGTCTTTTGGTGTTGAAACGCATGCTAATATTGGTGGAACTGGTGTGGTTGGGGTACTAAAAAATGGTAGCTCTGATAATGCTATAGGCCTTCGAGCAGATATGGATGCGTTGCCAATACAGGAAATGGGGCGGAGTAATCATAAATCTTGCCATGATGGAAAATTTCATGGTTGTGGTCATGATGGACACTGTGCAATGTTACTTGGCGCAGCAAAAAATCTAAGTAAATATAAAAATTTTGATGGCACAGTATACTTTATATTTCAACCATCAGAAGAAGATGGCCGCGGTGCGCTTGCGATGATGGACGATGGTTTATTTGATAAATTTCCCATGCAAGCAATATACGGTATTCATAATATGCCGGGAATTACCAAAGGTGATATTGCTTTACGTTCGGGGCAGATGATGACATCAGAGGATAATTTTGTTATCGAATTAAATGGAAAAGGCGGGCATGCTTCCATGCCACATTTGACAATTGACCCTATCGTAGCGGGCGCGGAGGTTGTCACGGCAATGCAGTCTATTATTTCACGTTCCCTGAGCCCTGAGGAATGGGGCGTACTTTCCATTACTGAATTTATTACCGATGGGGCCAGAAATATTATTCCGTCCAATGTGATTATAAAAGGGGACGTTAGAACACTAGACCCCAAGGTGCAGATAAAAATAGAAAAACGAATGCGAGAAATCGTGGATGGTATAGCTAAGTGCCACCTCATTAAAGCTTCAGTTGAGTATTCCTATGAATTTATAGCTCTTAAAAACTCTAAAAAAGAAACAGAAGCTGCGGCTAAAGCAGCTATAGCAGTGGTTGGAAAAAATGCAGTGGAGGTTAACTGCTCTATTTGTCCGGCATCGGAAGACTTTGCACAGTTTTTAAAGGTGGTTCCAGGATGCTTCGTTCTACTTGGTGCCGGGGAGGGTGATAATCAGCCACCCCTTCATAACCCTTATTATGATTATGAGGATGATCTTCTTACCATTGGGCTACGTTACTGGTCTAAACTTGTAGAACAGCAACTTAAGATGAATTAATGATGAAGTCTAAAAAAAGCCTCGCGAAGATGAGCGAGGCTTTTATTTTTTAAAATTATTTATCGTTATTTTTTATTAATTATCATTTTGTATAAAAAATGAGCGATGATGATGACTAAACCGGTGTATGTCACCACTGGTAGAAGATCCCATGAGATCCCTTGCAATGTTTCCTGTCCATACATATCCCGAGTATAACGGATAAATTCCATTTGAATTAACCTCTAATTGCTCTTTTGACAAGGTTCTCCATTAGAGGGATTTTAAAATGGTTATAATTAAGTGCTGATGCACCACGTGATGCGGCACCAGCAGCAAGGCTTGCTGTTTCTTCATTTGCAGCACTACCACGAACGATATCTTGAACCACGGTAAGGCGTTTTGGAACACATTCTACTGCGCCGCAAGTAATACTTATGTCTTCAATAATGCCTTCAGATACTTTCATAGCAGAGGCTATGTTAACAAGTGGAAAATCCCAAGTAGCTCGGTCAGCAACTTTTTCAAAATAAAACTTTGCACCAGACCATTTAGCAGGAATGCGAATTGCTATGAGAACATCACCGGGCTCAAGAACTGTCATTCTCTCAATATCTATAGCTGGACCAATAAAGTACTCACTAGCAGGAACAATACGCTCCCCATTGGGACCAACAATGACCATATTGGCTTCTAGTGTTGTAAGTGCCACTGCTGTATCCGATGGTGTAACTGCTACACATCGAGATGCGCCAAACAAGCAATGCTCGCGGTTCATTCCCTCTGGTGTATCAGCGTAGCAAGTATTTCCACCCGCACGATAACAGTCAAGACCACTTCGATAGTACCAACACCGAGCATCCTGGCTGACGTTCCCACCGAGAGTACCTTTATTTCTAATTTGTGGGCTCGCCACACGTCCTGATGCAGTAGAAAGTAAACCATATTTTTCTTTGATGATGGGGTTCTGTTCTACGTCAGTTAATGTTGTCAGCGCACCAATTTCTATTCCGCCATCATCGGTTTCACGAATACCTTTTATTGAATCTATTCCGCTAAGGTCCACAACAGTATGTGGGCGCTTTATACGGTCTTTGAACCAATCAAAACTATCTTGGCCTCCGGCTATTGCCCAACCGCCCGCACCAGCTTCAGTTAGCAGGTTGATTGCACTTTTAACATCAATGGGTTGAACCAGATTAAAGCTTGGCATCATATCTTTCATATCCGTAACCTCTTTCTATGTATTTACTTGTAGTGGTTTAAACGATTGCGGACGTCCGCTAAGCGCATTGATAATCATGTCGGGGTCTACTGGTGTTCGATTAAAATATATGCCGGTCGCATCTGATATTGCACAAAGAAGTGCAGCCGCGGCACAACCCATAGCAGGCTCACCAATGCCCTTAACACCTAATGGATTTGATAGGTCTGGTTTATCAACTGCAGACATTTCCATATTACTTGGTACATCAAGGATACTGGGTGGTTTGGTCTGATCAAGACCAACTGTTGCGCAAAGACCATTTTGTGGATCATAGATTACACGATCTAATACGGCTTCACCGATCCCCATCACAGCCCCTCCGCGAAGCTGTTGCTCTAAACCTTTTGGATGAAGAACAGTTCCGCAATCAGCAACGGAATGATATTCTAGTATTTCAAACTTACCAGTTTCAGTGTCTAGTTCAATCATGCAATAGCCGGTAGCCATGCCCGGAACACTGCCTTCTTTAGGTATTTTATCCTTAGCAGCAGAAACAAGTCCAGCTCCTACTACTTTTTTCATTGCTGACTTCGTTACATCATTAAGATCGTCAGGGTACTCGTGACCATCCCATTCACCACCAAGCTCGATTGCTTTCGAGGCAGCCTCTGCAAATGTCATAATTTTTGTTTCATCTGATGTATGAAAAACACTTTCGTTTGCAACATCATAATCCTCAGGGGCGTCCCCAAGTTCCTGTGCAGCTAAACGTTGAAGCATTTTTTTCATTTTAGTCGCTGCAACAAAGTTAGTTCTTGTATTTGTATATGATGAGTTGCTGCCAAATTGGGCAAGTGTCCAAGGAAGACCTTGACGACTATCACCACGAAGCACAACAGTATTGTCCCATGAACATTGAAGAACTTCAGCGGCTGCGCGTGATGTACCCGCATATGAATAAGTGCCAAGATTACCAACGCCTGAATGGACGTAAAGTTTACCATCCGGACGAATTGAGAGCAATCCGTCAAAACCATTTGAACCAGCGGAGTGATAAGCTGTCCCAACGCCAACACCAATTACCTTAGAGCCGTTACGCTGGCCGCTCATTTTTTTCTTTTCTTCCCATTTGAAAAGGTCAGCGCCTAATGAAAAGGCATCTTTGAGAAACATACTGGTTACTGTGCTATTACGATTTGTAAATTTAACATCCGCCTCAGGAGCATTCAGGTTACGTATAGCAATCCGGTCGATACCAAGTTCTTTTGCTGCTTTATCAAGAAGGGGTTCAATTACACATGCAATTTGGTTTTGCCCCGGACCACGTTGCGAGACGTGCCAAGGTTTGTTAGTAACAACTGCCGCACCCCGAAAACGCATATTTGTTGGGGTGTAAACAAGGGCCACTGCGCCAGCAGCAGATGAGTAGTCACCTGATCCACGATTTGGACCGCCTGATTGTACTATATAAAGATCGCATGCAGTCATCTTGCCTTGTTTATCAAACCCCATTTTAACTTGGCCTTGAAAGCCAGGGCGCTGACCACCAAAGTGATATTCCTCGGCACGTGTAACGCGAAGCATTACTGGGCGACCAATTTTTTTTGACATATAGGCTGTCATACCCTGAACTGGGTAGGGGGATGCTTTAGAACCGAAGCCGCCGCCGCAATATTCAGCAACGTATACGATGTCCTCAAGTGATATATTCATCATTCGAGCCAACCCTGGCATCATCCATGATTGTGACTGTGAGGAGCCGTGAATAAAACATTTACCGTTTTCCCAATAGGAAAGTACGCTACGCGGTTCGAGAGCAGCGTGACTTGAACTTGCAGTTACAAATGGCTCGTCAATAATTAATGCTGCTTCAGCAAAAGCAGCTTCAACATCACCCACTGCCCATTCAACCGGTGCCTCACCCATCGGCATTTTTTCATCGCCCGCAATAGCAAAGTCGCGTGCGGTCCATTTGAAATCATGAATTTTGTTACCACCTACGCCCTCCTTGCCTTGAATATTACCACCCGTCACATTTCCGCCATCAAGGGCATTTGTGCCGCCTGGGTATAAGCTTTCAAGCGGATCAAGTACAAATGGTTGTGGATCAAAGGTAACTTTAATTTTTTCTAGTGCTTCAGCAGCAATAGATTCGGTCTCGGCGGCAATAGCGGCAATTGGCATACCAAGTTGACGCGGTTTATTGGTAAGCATTGGAAAACCTGGCTCTTCAACTTGCGGAACTTCGTCTGCAGTAAGAACACCAAACACACCCGGCATATCAAGCGCGTCAGTTGCATCAAAACTGGTAACATTAGCACTAGGCATTGGGCAGAGCAGCATTTTCATATAGACCATGCCATCTACTTTAAAGTCTTCGGTGTATTTGCCGGCTCCGGTAACTTTTGGTCTAACGTCTTGCGGGGTAAAGTCTTTACCAATTAATTTATAAGCCATTTTTATGCACTCCCCGCAGCGTTAACAATTGCATTTATGTAGTTATTGTAAGCACCGCAGCGACAAAGGTTTCCGGCTAACGCCTGCCTTACCTCTTCCCTCGTAGGATTTGGATTACGTTGGAGAAGGGCAACTCCTGAAACTACCTGACCCGGCGTACAGAAACCGCATTGTGGAGCTAGCTCTTCTATCATAGCTGTTTGCACAGGATGAAGTTGACCGTTAACACCCCCGACACCTTCAACGGTAACTACATTTCCTTTTCGTACAGTGTGGGTAAGAATAGAACAGCTATTCTGTGTCACACCATCGATCATCACAGTACATGCGCCACAAGCGCCTCGATCACAACCAATTTTTGTTCCTGTTAAGCTAAGTTTGTTACGAAGTGTATGAGCAAGAGTTTCATTTGGCATTACGTCGACTGGACGTGACCTTCCATTAACGTTGATTGTAACTAGTCGTTCCACCGAAGCACTACTAGCTGAATTATTGGAGTTATCAGAACAACCGGTCATGAGGCCAGCGGCGCCGGCTACAGTTCCAGCTGCTATTACTCCTTTAATAAAATGGCGCCTTGAGAGGGAGTCTCTTTCTGTGCTTAAAGGATCGTATCGATCTGAGTTAAATTTCTTTTGCATAAAAGTGCGCTCCTGAATTTATAGTTATATATTTATTTTTAAGTGATATTTAAGAGATATGAAAAATTTTTATTCTCACCAATAATCTTTCAATTATTACTTTTTCTTAAGATATATTTTGCCTCTCGCTATTTTGTATTGTAACCATATAACTTGAATTGCTCTAAGTCTAGTTGAAAATTAAAGGAAAACCAACAAGCAAAGCACTAATTTAAGAGAAAAATTACTAATGAAAGACAATAATAATCACGTAACTCGCCATAGCCTTTTCAGTCGAGTGTTTCACTGGTTAATGGCTGGATGTATTCTAATACTAGTTGCAACAGGAATATTGCCCATTTTAAAGATTAATTTTGAATGGGTTACGCCACACTGGATTGCGGGAGTTTTTTTAACAGTTGCTGTTCTGATCCATATTTTCCGCTCATTATCACCGATGAAAATTAAATCTATGTGGATTTCTTTTTCTGATTTAAAGGAATTTGTTGAATGCCGTGGAAAAGTAAGGGGGGGGAAATACTCATTAGAACAAAAGTTGATGCACCATGGTATTACACTTTTTAGTTTGGTTTCACTTGTTACTGGTTGGCTTCTACTGCTTAAAATTGATACTCCGATTTGGGAAAAAAACCCCTTCATATTTGAGGCTTCAACTTGGGGAATAATTTATTTGTTTCATGGAATAGCCACTTTGTTATTTATATTTTCAATTATGATGCATGTTTATTTTTCGCTTCGTCCCGAAAAATCTCACTATTTACGTTCGATTTTCAAGGGCTGGCTAACACGTAAAGAATATAACGAAAATCATGACCCCGATCGTTGGGATGTATAAAATAATTAATGAGAAAGTATGGATATGAGTGAAGAAAACAAAACTAAACTGCGTTCGTCGATTGATGCCATCGAGACTGGCTATGAATTTTTGTTGGCTTATGCAGCACAAGGTCGAGACTTTGAAGAAAGTGGTGGTGGCGGTGGTCCTTCCGTTCGAATTTATCTTGGTGATATGAAGAATGGACTTAAGACAGTTGCCGATGATTTTGAATTAGAAATAAAAATAAAAGTAGAAACTGGTAACCAGTTATTTTTAAATTACATAAAGGTAATGCGCGCAGATGCTGAAAAATCGTTACAGGCTATTGATATGGTTTTGGCGCTGCCATCAATTGGATCCCAGGTTATTGATAATCTGAATGCATCTATTCACATAAGAGCATTGCTTACGGATATTTTCCTTGTCGATGAGGCGCTTTCATCACTTTCACGGAAACAATAATGCTTTGACGGTATTTATCGCTTAAGCCAGCCAACGGTTTTGCGAGAGGATTAATGATAATGAATGCACATATTTTTAAAAAGGTATTTTTCTCATTTGTCCTTTCTCTACTTTCTAGTAGCGGTTTGTCCGCACAAGAGGAAAACCAGAATGGGCTTTTTGAAAAATATCAGGCCATGGTAATTGTTGAGGAGGCTAATCAACACTGCCCGTTACTTTCAAGGCTGGAGGCAGAAGTTCTAAACGGTCAGATAGTTTTCGCGAACCTAGCATTCTCAGGTAATCTTGACCAAGTGGAAAAATTTAAAAAAGAGGCGAGAGTTTTTGCCAGAAGAAGTGCCTGTAATACCCCGGAGCTTATTGGACTTGTTGGGTTAGCAAAGCAGGAAGCAAGTGACGCAATGGTAAATCATCTTTTATTAGCTCGACAAATTCATTTACTTGATCAGAAATCTATCAAAGAAGGTAAGGTTACGGATAGTTTTCTTCTTAACTACATGCAGGAAAAAGAATGGATGCTAATTAATGATTTTTTTGATGAAGTGAAAAATAATTATTTAGATCAAGCAACAGAAGAAGATTGGGATAAATTTTTGGCTTCAATTCTGGCTGTCGCAGAGGAGCGAACTGCAGAAAAATACCATAATAATAAAAACTTGATGTCCTTAAGTTCGGCTAAGGGTTTTGCCGCGATACAAGCGAAGGCTAATAATCTAGAAACTGCCTCCTACTATGTTAATTTAGAAAAATCTGTTCGGGCTTTTATAGAAGGTGCAGAAGCATTGAAAACTGGATACCCATACAGCAGGCCCTCTAATGACTTCACCCGATGGACTGCTTATAGGTCGAGGGATGACAAAGAGATTAACTGGGCGCTTTCCTATCCTGGGTGCGGTGGTCAGTTTATTGATTTATTCTGTACATTTTTTATTACTGCAGAAAATGATGTTGGGGTTGTTGTGGATGGTGATGTCGATACAATCGCACTCGCATATAGAGATTTAGAGAATAAACAATTTGAAACCCTAAATAAGTCTGTTGAAGGACCTATTGGAAGTAATGAACTTCATAAAAGTAACCTAAATGATAATATCCAACTCATGAATAATTCTGTTTCTAAAAATTATGAACTTGCTGTTTTAAGCTTTAAACACGAAAAATATTTATCACAAACTGATGTCAAAAAATCAAAAAATTCGAAGATTTTTATTTTTTCAAATGAAGTCTCTCGTGCGTTTGATGTGCTAGGAAAAAATGATTTTATGAAAGTAATTATTACTCAAAGTAATAACAATGGTAGCCGTTCTCAAGAAGGTTTTATCCCCTTGCATAACTTCAGACGAGCCAAAAATTGGGCTTATTCAACACAATAAAATAGAG